>Ga0209189_1001296_pt1 | contig 18975 bp, 16 predicted proteins | sample C_130820_EF_Meta_FD_187308 | JGI IMG/M metagenome (GOLD analysis project Ga0209189, IMG submission 187308) | Freshwater microbial communities from Lake Croche, Canada to study carbon cycling - C_130820_EF_MetaG (SPAdes) (version 3) | ecosystem: Environmental > Aquatic > Freshwater > Lake... | reverse complement strand
GCCTGAGATTCAGCGTGGTTCTCGCGAGAGACCTTGGCTTCCTGCTCGCGGCAGTAGCCCTCGAAGGTTAGTTCGTTGAACATCTTTGCCAGCACCCGCCGCAACAGTCCCTTCAGTGTGGCATCAGAGAGGCCCTCGAGCGCCCGCACCGCCTGCTCCTTGTAGCTCTCAAGCAGGAGCGCCGCCCGCTCGTCGGCCTTGGCCGCGCGGATCGCCTCCCGCAGCCGGTCGGGGGTGGCCGCGGGATGGGGTTTTCCAGAAGTGATTGCGGTGAACATCTCGCGGTCATCGCCTCGGGCCCGTTCCGCCGCGATCGCGAGCACCACGCTCGGCCGCGACTCGACGTTGCTGACGAGCCCGGCGTCGTCGAGCATGTCCTCGAGGTCGTCCTTGATCTGGTAGGCGATCCCCACCGCTTCGCTGTAGGCCCGCAGGGCATCCGACACCTCGTCGGCACGGCCGGCACCGATCGCGGCCAGCTGCAGGGCCACATCGAACGCCGGAGATGTCTTGAGCCGGAAGATCTCCAGCACCTGGCGGCTGGCCAACTGCGACGGGCTGCGGCTCCAGGCGAGTTCGGCCCCCTGCCCCTGGCAGAGCAGCCGCTGCGATCCCGCCGCCTCGCGGACGGCGGCGCGGATGCGATCGGCATCGAGGCCCGACTCCGCCAGCAATCGATAGCCCTCGCCGATCAACAGATCGCCCACATTGAGCGCGATCGGCACGCCGTGCGCCCCGCAGAGCGTGGGCTCGCCATACCGTTCGAGATCACCATCCTCGATGTCGTCGTGGACGAGCGACGCCTTGTGAAAGCATTCCACCGCCACGGCGATCCGCTGGATCACTTCGATGCCGGTTTCGTCAGGATTCGTGGCCGGCTGTTGTGTCGCAGCGCCGGCGTCGGCACGCAGCGCCTCGAACACGGCCGCGGCGAGGAAGGGGCGCCAGCGGCGGCCACCCACGGCCAGCCACTCCCGGCCGATCTGTTCGGCATGGCCCACCGGTGGCCCCATCAGCCGATCGAGTGCCGGCTGTTCGAACCAGGTCTTCACCGTGTCATGCAGTCCGCCAAGATCGAGCCGTCGCGACCGGTCGGCGGCCTCCAAGTGGATGTAGTCCCAGACCCAGTCGACGTCGACGGTCGTGTCGATGCAGTCATCCTGAAGCAGCGGCACGGCCACCGCCGGAATCGCCGCCGCCTGCACGTGCGGAAATGTCTTTTCGAGCACCGGCATGCAGCTCACGCCGACGATCGCCTCGATCGTGCCGGTCTGCACCATCGCCATCACCAGCGCCGAGCCCTCGGCCACGAGCACCGCGTAGCCCAGCCGCTCGGCCTCCGCCTGGAAATCCTGGATCGAGCAGAGACCGCACTGCTTGCAGAGCAGGCCGAACTCATCGAAAGGCGCCGGGCAGCGGTTCTCCACCCGCAGGCACTTGGGCATGAGCAGAAGCCGACGCTCGAAGGGAACCGCGGCCAACGCATCCCGCCACGACTCGTTGTTGACGGTGACGACCGCATAATCCAGATATGTCTCTGCCAGCCCCGCCTCGGCAAGCGCCGCGAAGGCCCGTCGACGCAGTTCCTCCAGGCCCAGCGGCGGTACGGCCCGGTCCTGGCTCATCCCACGCCGAATGGCGTCACGGAGGGCGTCGCGATCGGCCTTCGTCGGGGGAATCCCGGCCTGCGGCGGTCGCGACCGGATCACCGCCGGCGGCACCGGCGGCGGCAGGATCGCAAGCGCAATCGTGGCTGGGTCTACGGTGGACATCGCGGGCACCTCTCCTGGGGAAGCCACAGTATGCCGTTCTGCGCCGACTTCGTCAGGCCGACCCACCTGAAGCCGCCGCTTTTGCGGCCGCGGCTCGGGCTGCCGCCGCCTCGACACGCCGCTGAATTTCCTCGGGCGAGGGGAGGGCATCGAGCACCTCGCGGGGGATCTGTGCGGCGTCGGCGAGCTTTGTGAGGCACCGTCGACGCTCGGCTAGTGCTTGGTCGGCGCTCCGCTCCTTGGAAAACCGCGATTTGGCGTCGGCGCTCCGCTCCCGCAGCTTCGCGTAGATATCACCGCCCAGGAGTGCGGAAATGTCGACCTTCATCTTCTCGCGGTGGACGTCGGCATCGGCCACCGGGCCGCCGTCGATCGGGCCTGCGTGATACTTCGGAAACATGATCGCCACCTCGGGGCAGACCCGAGAGCAGGCCGGGCAGTTGACCTTACAGTTCGACGGGTTCTCCACGCGGAGGGTCTGATCGCCCGCCACGCCGTAGACATCGAACAGGCAGAAGCTCAGGCACTGCATGCAGTTGGTGCACCTCGCCGTGTCGATCACCGGAAACCAGGGCTTCCAGGTGTCGACGGTGTTGGCGACTGGCCCATTGGCGGCAGCGGCGGCATCTGGTGGCCGGTTCATCCGCCGCGTGCCGCGGGCCTCCTCGACGACCGCGATCGTCTCCCCGACCGACAGGCCCGTGACGTCGCGAACGGCCACCTCGCACTGTCCGCTCGCATCGGCCACCGCGGGCGGTCCCTCTGGAAAACAACCGATCACGATCATCGCGCCGCCGGCCAACTGATCGGCCGCGCCCGTGCCGGCCCGCGTGACTGCATACCCGCGGTCGAGAAGCGACGCGAAGATGCCGGCTCGATCGCCGCTCGGCAGTGGAGTGGCGCCCGCCCCTTCGTAGACGACCACCCGGGGCGGCAGGAGCGCGGTGGCAATCATGAGGCACTTCCTTCGGAAGCAGCGAGCACGCCGGCCAGCACGGTCTCGGCGGTGTCGGTGCGCATGTTGAGAATCTCCACGCCCTGCTGCGGCAGCGGCGCATCGGCGAGCACGAAGAGCCCCTGCACGGCCCGGGGCCAGCAGGCGGCGATCCGCAACGGGCCGGTGCCGCGGGCGAGTTCCGCAAGATGAGGATCACGGCGGGCGGCCATCTCGCAAAGATCGGGCACCATCTCGAAGCCGCGGCCTGCGTCCGCCAGCCCGGCGAGCACGGCATCCTTCACCGCGGGCGGCACGACCTGTGCGTAGGCACAGCGGCAGTAGAGGATGCGGACGGCGTCGGCAGCCACCGTGGTGGGCGTTGCATTCGGGGTATTCGACTCGCTCATCGCTGGACGCTTCCCGTGGCCGGATAGGTGCCGAAATCGTTGAACCAATAGTGCTTGGCAAAACGGTACATCCAGTGTTGCTCCGGGATCTCGCGGCCGGGAAGATCCTGACTCGACCGCGGTGTCATCGCCAGCAGTTCCTGCCGGGCGGTGCCCCGCTGGGTCGTGTCGTGGGCCCCGTGGCGGTCGGCGATCTCGAGGATGAGCCGCGGGTTTTCGAGCACCACGCAGCCTCGGCTGTGTGCCGCGGCGGCGTCCCGCATGTCTTTCAAGAACGCCGACTGTGTCACCTGATCGTAGAACGAACCGGTGCCAACCTGCTCCACCGCCAACTGGATGATCGGACAGGGTTCGATGCCGCCCGACGGCCCGACGTGGTGCGTGAGCCCGATCGCCATCGGACAGAGCGCCTTCCCCGTGTCGTCGTAGTAGGCGTCGACGATCGCAATCGGCAGCCGGGCCCGCTGTTCCACCACGAACCGGCGCACGCGCACCAGTTGGTCGGGTGTGAGTGCCAGTTCCGGCGATGCCTCCGGACCGACCGGGCGATACCCGTGATACCAGGCATAGTGCACGCCCATGTCGACGAGACGTCTGAGCCACGCCTCGGTGAGCATCGTGTCGATGTTGGAACGGCAGAGGCTCGTGGCCACGCCGGTGATCAGCCTCGCCTCAAGACAGATTTCGAGACCGCGAAGCGACCGATCGAGCACCTGGCGGCTGCCGCGGCGGATGTCGCTCGTTGCCGCGTCCCCCTCGATGCTCACCAGCGGCGTGGCGTTGCCAATCGCCTGCAGGCGGCGGGCGATCTCGGGCGTGATCAGCTGGCCGTTGGTGAAGATCTGGAAGTAGCAGTCGGGGTGGGCGGCCAGCAGGTCGAGGAGACGCGGGTGGAGAAACGGCTCGCCCCCGAGCAGTCCGAAGAACACGTTGCCATGAGCCTTCGCATCGCGAACGATTGCGTCGAGTTCCTCGAACGGCACCATGGTTCGCGGTGCCTGCACGTCGACCCAGCAGCCCTGACACTTCAGGTTGCAAGAATTGATGACGGAGAGATGCAGAAACGGCGGGAAGACGATGCCCTTTCGCCGCCGCGCCTTGAATTTCTCGACGGCGATCAGGCCCTTCACACCAAAATTCCAGCCAAACTTCCAGAGGCAGTTGGGTGCCACGGAAGACAGCATGTGGCCGGCCATCTGGGGCAGGATCATCGGGGGCAGGCTGGGAAGTAATTTCATGGAGAGCAGTTTAGCACCGCGCCGCCGGTCGGGGGCATGCTCGTCTCCGGCGGACTTTGACGACGCATGCTCAATCGGCGTGGTGCTCCAACTCTGGCAGTCAAAGTGCACCGGCTCCTGCGCGTGCCCCCGACCGGCTTCCGGTTTCTCAGGGCTCTTTCCGTGCTGTTCACGCCCGCGAGGGGATGCGGTGCGTGGGCACCGGCCGACCGGGCCGGAAGTGTTCGAGGTGAAGAATGTCGTAGGGCAGGCTGCCTGCACAGGCTGACACCGCCGCCCGCAGGGCCTGTTCGAGGTCGGCGGGGTCGGCCTCGGCCCGCAGGTTCACCAGCAGCCGACCGATGTCCACCGGCTCTGCGAGCCGGTGCGAGAGGACCGGGGCATCGGCCGTGCGGACGAGGTTGGCCGCGGCGAGTTCGTAGGGATCACCCTCGATCGAGAGAGTCCCCTTCAGATGCGCGATCTCGTGGCCGCTCGCCGCGAGGCTGCCGCGGATGTGCGACAGGATCGCCACCAGCAGTTCGTTGCCATCAAAGTCGGCATCGCCGTCGGCGTCGGCCGTGCCGATTTTCACCTCGGCGTTGAGCCAGCCGAGCAGCGATTCGCCGAGGGCATAGCGGTCGTAATCGATTTCGGCGATCGCCGACGCCTGCGAGGTATCGGCGAGGAGGTGCGCAAACCAGGGATCGAGCCCCGTGCCCTCGCGGGCGGAGCATTCGAGGATGGTCGCTCCTGGATTCACAGCCGCGAGCGCGGCTGTCAATCGCTCCCGCCTCACCGCGTCGACCAGGTCGCATTTGTTGATGACGATGATCTCCGCCTCTTCCAACTGCTTGCGGTAGATGTAGGCCACGTGCTCGGAGAGCCGGGCGGCAGCAAGGCCAAGCACCCGTTCGGCCCGCAGCGGATCGACCACCACGCTCATCGGCGCCACCACGAACCGTTCGCCGTAGATCTGCTCCAGCGGCAGGCTGACCGTCGCCACCAGATCGGTGCAGCTGCCGACCGGCTCGGCAATCAGCACGTCGGGCGCTGTCTCCCGCGCGAGCGACTCGGCTGCTTCGACCAGCGATGTGAACCGGCAGCAGAAGCAGCCCCCCACGATCTCCTCGACGGGCATGCGGTGGGCCGCGGCAAGGGCCGTGTCGACAAGGCCCCCACCCTGATCGTTTGTGATCAGGCCGACGCGGAGCCCGCGAGCGGTGAGCCACTCTGCCAGCTGCAGGATCGAGGTCGTCTTTCCGGCGCCGAGAAAGCCGCCAACCATGATGTAGCGGGATTTCCCGACTTCGTGCGTTTCTGCGGTGGTCATGCATCGTCTCCGGTGTCGGGACCGTCGGCTGGATCGTCCGCCGCAGCGGCACTGCTGTCGCCGTCACTATAGCGGGAGGCCTGCAGCCGATCGATCTGCTCGGTGAGCAGCGCGACATAGCCATGGACATCGAGATGGCCCAGCGTGGGCGTGCCCTGCACTGCATAGAGCCAGCCGGCGCCGTAGGGGTCGGAATGCGTGAGGCATGCCTCCGCGGTGAGGGCGGGATTGGCCGCGGAAAGCGTGCCGTCTACCACGCAAAAGAGATCGCTCACCGCCTTGAAGCCCTCGACGGTACCGAGGCGTTCGCCACCCCCAACCTGCTCTCCCGGCTTCACATCCAGCACCATCTCCACCAGTTCGCCGAGCATCCTCGTGGCGAACTTCGTGAAGCCCACATGCCACAGTCGCGGAGTGGCGCTGATAACGTCGGGAGTTCTCTCGTCGCCGACCGGTCTACCATCGGCCGGCCGCATCCAGAAATGCGACGGTGCATAGAGGCAGTTGACGGGGAACCGCGCCGAGAAATGGGCATGCCGAAAGCGAACGGTTTCCATGAGGCCGATGCTACCCGCATGCCGCAAGGCTCCGCAACGGTCCGAAACCACCCGGCTCACCGCCGTCGCGAACGGGGGCGTGACCCGCCGGGGTTCTGCGCATCGTGCCCGCCACGCAGCCAGTTCAGCAGCTTTGTGATGTCGGCGGGCAGCGGGCTCGAGAAGCGGAGATCCTCGCCCGACTCAGGATGGACGAAGCCCAACTCGGCGGCGTGCAGCATCACCCGGGGGGCCTGCGATGTGTCCTCCACCTTGAAGTGCCGCGGGGCCGAGTAGACCCGCTCGCCGCAGACGGGATGGCCGATTTCGGCAAGATGAATACGGATCTGGTGGGTGCGGCCGGTTTCGAGCCGGCACTCGACGAGCGTGAAGGCATCACCGAAATGCTCGACGGGTTGAACGTGCGTGACGGCTCGCTTGCCCTCTTCCGTATCGGACGAGCCGCGGCGGCCGTCGCCACGATCGCGGACGAGATTCGTTTGGATCGTGCCTGCTCCGACCCGGCCCACGCAGATGGCCAGATAACGCCGATGCGTGGTGTGGGCTCGGAACTGTTCGGCGAGGATCCGCTCGGCCGGCACCGAGCGGGCAAACACGACGAGCCCGCTCGTCTCACGGTCGATGCGGTGCACGGCCCGCACCGGCGGAACATGACGGTGCTTTTTGCCCCGGGCACCGTGGCGGGTAAGCAGATAGCCGGCGATGGCATCGGGCACCAGTTCGTCGAGCGTCGGCTGCACCTGCCGTCGACGTGTCGGCCAGGAGAGCTCCTCGGTGTGCCGGGTGGTGGTGATGCCGGTCGGCTTGTCGACCACCACGACCTGATCGTCGAGATGAACAACCCGCACATCGTCGGCCTTCGGCGGAGCAGCAGCGGCGGCCGCGAGTACCTTCACGACCTCGCCTTCTTTCAGCCGCCGTGCCACGTCGGTGCAGATGTTGCCGTGGATCATCACGTGCCGCGACCGCACGAGCTTCTGAATCTGCGACCAGCTCGTGGCGTTGGGCTTCGGACCCTCCTCCGCGCCGGAGATCTCGCCAGCCAGCTTCGCGCGGAGAAAGGCTGCGAGTGTCTGGCCGCTTTCGGCAGCGGTGACATGATGGACGGCGCCGGCGGTGGGTTTCATGTCGCAAATCTACCACGTTACTGACGCCGGTTGGACCGGCGAATGAACACCCGGCTTGACCGGGGTTTACGCGGTTTTAGACTCTGTGGGGAGGCCTCAATTCGGCAGCCTCCCCCAGGCCAGCCGTTTTCTCCTTCTCGTAGTGAGGACCTCCTTCCGTGCCCGGCACATGCGTTATCGGTCTGCAGTGGGGCGATGAAGCCAAAGGCAAGCTCGTCGACATCCTGACGGAAGACCACGAGATCGTCGTCCGCTACCAGGGCGGCGCCAACGCCGGCCACACCGTCGTTTCCAACGGCCAGACATGGAAGCTCTCCCTCATTCCCAGCGGCATCCTTCGTGATAACGTCGTCTGTGTGATCACCGGCGGCGTGGCCCTCGACCCCGCCAGCGTGATCAAGGAAATCGACATGCTCGAGGGACGCGGTGTCCGCGTCGAGGGCAAACTGCGGATTAGCGACCGGGCGCATCTGGTGTTCCCGTGGCACGTCGCCGAAGACAAGTTGCTCGACGGCAGTCTGTCTGGGGGCGAGGCGATCGGCACGACCGGTCGCGGCATCGGCCCCTGCTACCGCGATAAGGTCGGGCGGTCGTTGGCAATCCGCCTCGGAGACCTCTACCGCGAGGAGTTCCGCAGCCGTCTCGAGCACATCGTCGGCATCAAGAACCAGCTTCTCTCCGGATGGCAGTCGAGCGACGACAGCAAGCCCAAGCTCCTGGATGCCGCAGCGATCCACGCCCAATACGTGCAGTATGCGGAGCGGCTGAGGCCCTATGTTGCCGACACGACGGCCTACCTGCTCGATGCGATCGAAGGGGGCAGCCGCATGCTCTTCGAGGGAGCCCAGGGCGCGCTGCTCGACATCGACCATGGCACGTTCCCCTTCGTCACCAGCAGTAATTCGTCCGGTGTCGGCGTGGCCAGCGGTTCTGGTGTGCCGGGCCGGTGGATCGAACGAGTGATCGGCGTCGTCAAGGCGTATTCGACGCGGGTCGGTGGTGGACCGATGCCAACCGAGCAGAACAACCAGATCAGCGAGCATCTCCGTGAGCGTGGTCGTGAATATGGCACGGTGACCATGCGGCCACGGCGCTGCGGCTGGTTCGACGCCGTCGCCGCCCGCTATACAGCCAGGCTGTCGGGCGTGGACGAGCTGGCGGTGATGCTGCTCGACGTGCCTGCTGGGCTCGACGAACTCAAGATCTGCACGGCGTATGACGTGGATGGCAAGCAGACGAGCCACTTCCCCAGCCACGTCGACGACCTGAAAAAGGCCAAGCCGGTGTATGAGACGCTGCCCGGCTGGCGTGAGGATCTCACGACCGTCCGCAGTTACGACGCTCTGCCTGCTGCTGCAAAGGCGTATCTTGCCAGGATCGGAGAACTGCTCGGACGCCCGGTCTTGACCGTGTCGGTCGGTCCCGACCGCGAGCAGACGATCTTCTGCGACCGTACCGCCCACGAGCAGAAACCATGGCCACGTCCCCAGCACCGCACGCCGGCGAACGCCTGATGCCCGGTCAGACTGGCACTGCGGCCGATGCATCAGACAAGCCTCCGGCTGAGGCTCCGACTGGGGCTTCGGCAGGTGCCGGCCAGACGGCGTCGTTGCCACGGCACATTGCCATCATCATGGACGGCAACGGCCGCTGGGCCGTGCAGCAGGGGCTACCTCGGATCGAGGGTCATCGCCGCGGCGTGGCCAGCGTGCGGCGGATCACCGAGCACAGCGCGAGGCTGGGAGTCGAGCAACTCACGCTCTACTGTCTCTCCAGTGAGAACTGGCGGCGGCCGGCGCACGAACTCGACTTTCTCATGCACCTTCTCGAGCAATACATGATCGAGGAGCGTTCGCTCCTGATGCGGGAACGCATCCGCTTGTCGGTGATCGGTCGCCGTGAGGGGCTGCCTTCCTCGACGCTTCGCGAACTTGACCGCACGGTTGAACTCTGCGCCGGCAACGACGGCCTCCGGCTCTGTCTGGCGATCAACTACGGTTCGCGGGCTGAAATCGTCGCTGCCGCGAGGACGCTCGCGGCAGAAGCACGCGACGGATTGCTCGATCCTGCGCAGATCGACGAGAAGGCGGTCGCGGCCCGGCTCGACACATCGGGCATGCCCGACCCCGACCTCCTCATCCGCACTGCGGGCGAGATGCGGATCAGCAACTTCCTGCTCTGGCAGATCAGCTACGCGGAACTGTGGGTCACCGACGTGTGCTGGCCCGAATTCGCCGAGCCGCATCTCGACGCCGCCATCACGGCGTTTGCCGGCCGCGACCGGCGGTACGGAGGGCTGAGCCAATCGTAAGCACGGGGCCATCATCATCGCGATCTTCCCCCGAGCCTCGTCGCCTGGCGGCCGGGACTTTTGGGTCCCGCGTGCTGTTCGCGAGCCTTATCACGGCGATCTTTTCGGCACTCGCCTGGGCGGACTGGATCGGCCTGGGCGGTGCCCTGCCGGCTTGGTGGCTCCTGCCGGTGGCGATCGTGCTGGCTGTCGGCGGTGTCGACGAATTGGTGCGGCTCTTCGCGGCACGTGGCATCGCATTGCCGGCGTGGCTGCTGCAGCCGGCCGTAATGGCGATGGCTGTCACGGCCGCAGCCGGCGCCGAGGCCTTCGTCGCGTCGCCCGCTGCGGCTTCTCCTGCAGCCGCGATGGGCTGGCCGGCAGTGACTGCCACCTTCGCGGTGATGGCACTCTTCATCCTGGAGATCGCCTCCTACAGAATCCATGGAGGAGCGATCGAACGCCTTGCCGCCGGGATCTTCACGTTGGTGTTCATCGGACTGCCGATGGCCTGCATCGTGAGCCTGCGGCTGCTCTGCCGGGACAATCTCGGGCCGGAGCAGACTGGGCCAGCACATTTGGCCCCTGGGCATTTGGGAATGCTGCCGCTCGTGAGCCTTGTGGCCGCGACGAAGGCGGGCGACATCGCTGCCTATCTCGGCGGCTCGCTCTTGGGCAGGAGTCGGATGGCCCCCACACTCAGCCCTGGCAAAACCTGGGAAGGGGCGGTTGCGTCGCTGGCCGGTTCGTCTGCTGCGGCCTGGATCGTGCTGGAACTGATGACTGGCAGGTCCGCGGCGGGCGGTCCCTGGGGCGGTTGGCTCGTCTTTGGGATCTGCGTGGGGATCGCCGCCATCGTGGGAGATCTGGCTGAGTCGCTGCTGAAGCGGGAGTGCGGCGTGAAGGACTCCGGCCGGTCGTTGGGTGGTATGGGAGGGGTCCTCGACCTCATCGATTCGCTTCTCTTTGCCGCCCCAGTGGCCTGGCTGTTGTGGGTGCTCGGCGGGCGTTGAACGCCGCTTATTTCGCGGGAAACAAACAGGGTTGGGTTGGTCTGCGTCTGCGCAGGTATACTCTGGGCATTGTCCCGCTCCCCCTAAGACCGTTGGCGTGTCATACGCCACGGGCTTCGATGTCCCGCACGTCCATCGCGGTTGTCGATTCGAAGCGGCTTGTTGCCGTCTTTGGGCCGAGAGACCAGCACCTCCGGAGGATCCGCTCGGCCCTCGGGGTCGGCGTGTCGGCCCGTGACGACTCGATTCAGATCGAGGGCGAGGAAGCGGCAGTCCTCAGAGCCGCCGAAATCTTCGAGCAACTCGATCGTATCGCCCGGGAGCATGGGGCTGTCGAGATCGCCGACGTCACCGAACTCCTCTCCGCTGCCACGGGTGCGTCGCAGGCGGTTCCTCGCGATCCGATCGACGTACACCGTCCAGACAAACAGGTGCAGCCCCGGTCGGTAGGTCAGGTCGCCTACGTGAAGGCGATTCGCGAACACGATGTCGTCGTCTGCAGCGGCCCGGCCGGAAGTGGCAAGACCTTCCTCGCTGTCGCGATGGCGGTGTCGGCTCTTCGCACGGAGCAGGTCCGCAAAATCGTGCTCGTGCGGCCGGCCGTGGAGGCAGGGGAAAACCTTGGCTACCTGCCCGGTGATCTTCAGGCCAAGATCAATCCCTATCTGCGGCCGCTGCTCGATGCCCTTCGGGACATGATGGATTACGAACTGCTCAAGCGGCTTCAGGAACAGGACATCATCGAGATGATTCCGCTGGCCTACATGCGGGGTCGCACGCTCAACAATGCGTTCATCATTCTCGACGAGGCGCAGAACACCACCGTCGCCCAGATGAAAATGTTTCTCACGCGGCTGGGGGTCGGCTCCAAGATGGTCATCTCTGGCGACACCACACAGATCGATCTGCCATCGAACCGTCGTAGCGGTCTGATTGATGCGATGGAGCGGCTGGAGCGAGTGCGGGGCTGCGGTCGCGTGCAGCTTGGTGGAATCGATATCGTTCGCCACCCGCTCGTTCAGCGGATCGTGGAGGCTTACGGCGACTGAATCCACCATGGCCATTCCTCCATCCTCCTACCGTCGCCGCATCAAACGGGGGTCGTCCTTCGAGCTGCCCCATGGTTTCTGGGGCGCACTGCTCGAGAATGTTTCACGGTCGGATGTGTTGCTTCGACTTGCGATCTGCTTTGGGGCGGGCCTGGTTTTGCTCATGTTGATGCACGGCTGGACGGAGCCGTTTCCATTTCGCGTGGGGACGGTGCCGCCCCGCGGAATCGTGGCCCGCGTGCCCTTCGAGAAACCCGACGCGGAACGCACCAGGACGGCACAGGAACGGGCCGCCGCGCAGGTGCGGGTGGTCTACTCGCAGGACAAGGCGCCGATCGACCGGCTTCGCGACGGCCTCAAGAACCGCATTGCCGAGATCGCAGCCGCCGACTCAGTCACAGCGTCATCACGGGCCGCCTGGCTGGAGTTCGCCCCCGAGGCTGAGCCGGTCATTGACGCTCTCGTGGCCACCGCCGAAAAGAAAGTGGTGCGAGAACCGCCGCTGGCACCGGAGCCGCCGGATGCCGCGGTCCAGCGAGATGAGGCTGCTGGGGACGAACTGGCCGCCGACGACACCCCGATCACCACCGACGACACATCCGCGGCGCCGTCCGGCGACGCCGTCCGCAAACTGGCCGAGCAGCCCGACAAGCGGGTGGTCGAGGCGGGCCAGGCCTTCCAACGATTTCGGGCCCGAATCGACACGAAGGAAAGGCTCCTCGAATGCGAGAAGGCGATCGATCGAAGTTTCGCCGACCTCGAGAGCACCGGTGTGCTTGAGAAGATCCAGCACGGCATCGACGAGGGCAGCCAGACGGAGATCGACGTCCACCCCCTCGGCAATTCAAGCGAGATCTCGCGGGCGCAGGTTGCCGACGTGCTTCTTGGTGAGGCGAAAGTCCGTCTGCGGACGCGGCTCGACGAGGAACTCGGTGAGGGACCGCTGGCCAGCCGTGTCTTCGCGTGGATTGAGCAACGACTGCAGGGCACGCTCGAGATCGACCGCGACGCGACGGCCAATGCCAAGAAGGAGGCGGTCGAGAAGACTCCCCAACAGTTCGTCCGGTATGCGGCCGGCGACCTGCTGGCGGATGCTGGCGTGCCGATGAATACCGACAATGTCCAACTCCTCGATCGGGAGCACGAGGAATACGTCCGTCAGCAGGATGCCCGGCAGCGGATTGGCCGGGCGTTGTCGCTGTTCGGCTTGTTCGCGGCGATGTTCGCCCTGTCCGGGTTCTACATCCACTTGCACCACCGTGAGGTGCTCGACGATCTCGGCCACGTGGCCACGCTGGTTGGGCTCTCCGCGGCGACTGTTGTGCTCTGTCTGGTGTCGGCGGAAGAGGCTTGGCGAGCGGAGATCCTGCCGCTGCTCGTTTTCGCCATGACCGTGGCCATCGCGTTTGACGAGGATCTGGCGCTCCTGCTGGCGGCAGAGGTGGCGCTCGTCGTGGTGATCGGCCTCGGTCGCGGCCTGGCTGACTACGTGACTCTCGCTGCTGCCGCTGCGGCAATGGTTTTCTGGATGGGACGGATCCGCAGTCGCAGCAAGCTGATCTATGTCGGCCTCTGGGCCGGCGCCGTGGCGATCGCCACGCAGATAGGCGCCAATCTCTTGGAGGAGCGGCCGTTTGACATACAGCTGCTCTACGAGGCCGGACGGACCGGCGTCTGGACGCTGCTGGCGGGGTTCCTGATGACGGGTTTGCTGCCCTTCATCGAACGCTCCTTCGGCGTGCTCACTGACCTGAGCCTGCTCGAAGTTGGCGACGTGGCTCATCCGCTGCTGCAGGAACTCGTCCGTCGTGCCCCGGGCACCTACAACCACTCCATCAACGTGGCGAGTATCGGAGAGGCCGCGGCCGAGGCGATCGGTGCGCGTGGCCTGCTCGTGCGAGTGGGGGCCTATTTCCATGACTCTGGCAAGATGCTCAAGCCTGCCTACTTCATCGAAAACCAGGGGCAGGAAAATCGGCATGAGTCGCTTGTGCCGGCGATGAGCACGCTGATCATCATCGCCCATGTCAAGGAGGGAGTGGAACTCGCACGGCAGTACAACCTGCCCCAGCCGATCATCGACATCATCGCCGAGCACCATGGCACGACGCTCGTCGAGTATTTCTACCGACGGGCGACGGAGCTTTCGCAGACCGACCCCAACGGCACCGAGATCGATGAGCAGAACTTCCGCTATCCGGGGCCCAAGCCGAGTTCGCGGGAGTCGGCCGTGTTGATGCTCTCCGATGCGGTCGAGAGTGCCAGCCGTGCCCTCACCGAGCCGACGCCGGCCCGGATCTCCAGCCTTGTCCACGATCTGGCCATGAAGCGACTGCTCGATGGCCAGTTCGACGAATGCGGCTTGACGCTCGAGGAGCTCGAACTCATCGAGAGCAGCCTGGTCAAGAGTTTGACGGCTGTCTACCACGGCCGTGTCAAATATCCCGATCAGAGGACGGCCTAGTGTCCCGACTTCGCGGCCGCCCCTCTCCCAAGCCGCCTCGGTCGACCATCATCGTCGACGTGAGCGACCGGCAGAAACTGCTTCGTGTTTCGGGTCCAGGGCTGGAGCGATTGGTCCGCAAGGCGCTCACCGTCGAGGGTGTCGAACAGGCCGAGATCGGCATCGTGCTCGTCGATGACCGCCGGATCGCGGCAGTCCATCGCCGTTGGCTGGGGGTGCCTGGCCCGACCGATGTGATCACGTTCGATCTTTCCGCAGGTGCCGCCGGCCCACCGCAGGCGGCCGTATTGACCGGCGACATCGTGGTGAGCACCGAAACAGCCCGCCGCATGGCCTGCGTCGTCGGCTGGACACCGCGGCAGGAATTGGCCTACTACATTGTCCACGGAATCCTGCATCTCACCGGCTATGACGACCACACGGCTGCGGGCCGTCGCTCGATGCGAGCCCGTGAGCGGGCTGTGATGAAGGCCTGCGGACTGCCGGCACCGCCGCGACCGAGGGACGTAGGCACCACCCCATGAATGCTGCCGAATCCCTCGGAATCGAATCGGCGTTGCTGCTCCTGCTGCTGGCCAGCTTGGCGGCGGTGCAGGCTCGCAGCGTCCGTGGTGCCGAGCGGCATCGCATCCAGGACCTCTGCCGACGGGCCGGAGTGCCGGCCCATTACGATGAGATCGTGGCGGGCAGCGAGACGATCGCCTTCATCACGGCATCGGTGGTCGTGATCGCAGCGGTTGTCGCCACGCTGTTGGCGGCCCGAGGCCTGTTCGCCGTCTCGGGAGGTGTCCTCGCGCTCGAGGTGTCTGCCGTCGCTGGTTGGATCGCGATCGTGTGGCTCGTGTTGGTCGTGGTGCCGATGCTGCTGACCAAGTTCGCGGGGCCTTGGATCGTGGTGACGACCTGGCGACTGTGGCGACCCGTCGTCGGTGTGTTGGCGCCGGTCGTTCGTGCGCTCGGCGGTCTGGCCTCGACCCTCGGTCGCTCAGCCGTGGGGCAGGGCAGCAACGTCGCAACTCAGGAACGGCCGCAGGACGAACTGCGGCTGGTGGTTGAAGAAGCGCACCGCGAAGGCCACATCGAGGGAACGGCCCGCGACATGATCAGGGGCATCATTGGGCTAGACGAGGTCCGAGTGGCGCAGATCATGACACCGCGCACACAGATGATCGCCATCCCGCTGGCCACCGATTGGGACGAGGCCGTCCGCATGGCTGCGGAGAGCGGCCACACGCGTCTGCCCGTGTGGGATCGCACCTCGGACGACGTCATCGGCATTCTGCACACACGGGACATGCTCAACAGGCTGGCTGACGGCCTTGCGCCGCGGTCAGACGCCACGACCGCCGAACCTCGCGGCATCCGTCCGCTGCTGCGTCCCCCGTGGTTTGTGCCGGAATCGATGAGCGTGCAGACGCTGCTTCTGGAGTTCCAACGCGGCAAGACGCACATGGCCGTCGTGACCGATGAATTTGGGGGCGTGGCCGGAGTGGTGACGATCGAGGATGCACTGGAGGAGATTGTCGGCGAGATTGCCGACGAGCACGATGAGGCCTTCTCGGATGGCATCCGGTCGGTGACGTCGGACGTCTGCGAGGTGCTGGCGCATGTTCCCATCGGGCGGCTCAACGAGAGGATGGGGCTGTCGCTGCCAGAAGAGGCCGGGTACGAGACGATCGCCGGCTTCGTCTTCCACCAATGTGGCCGCATTCCTGAGGTGGGTGAAAAGATCAGATCGCACGGGGCCGTGATCGAGGTACTGGCCGCCACCCGCCGGCGGATTGACCTGATCCGCATCGAGCGGCTCTCGAACGACCGGCCTTCTGCTGAGCGACCCGGGAGCACCGGACACAATGGCGGCTGAGAAGGCACGGGCCATCGTCATCCGAACCTTCCCGTTCGGCGACACGAGTGCCGTGGTCACCCTGTTTACCAGGGAATGCGGCAAGCTGCGGGCTCTGGCAAAGGGGGCGTGGCGGCCCAAGAGTGGATTTGATGCCGCCCTTGACCTGCTTTCGATCTGTCAGGTACTCGTCCTTCGCAAATCCTCCGGTGCGTTGGACCTGGTGACGGAAGCCTGCCTCGAGCATCGCTTTCGGGTTGGCAGGAGCCAGGCGGCGTTTCTCGGCGGCATGCATGTGGCTGAACTGCTCGACACGCTCACTGCGGATGGCGATCCGCAGCCGGAATTGTTCGATGTTGCCTGTTCCACCCTGCGAATCCTGTCAGCCTCACGTGTTGCCCATGATCCAGCCCACTCCGCGAACGAACTCTCCGACAGCGTCGTGCGGGCACTCCTTACACACACCGAATTGTCGTTGCTCAGGCTCGTCGGCCACGCGCAGTCGCTCGTGCGGTGCGCCGAGTGCCGTGGACCAGTTGCCACGGTTGGCCGAGTTGCGTTTGGCATGCTCGACGGCGGCGTCCTCTGCGAGGGGTGTCGCCGAGGCAAGCATTCCGTCGTCTCTGTCTCCGCCGATTGCATGGCGGCACTCCGGCTCCTGGCAGGAACCTCTGACGCGTGGAAATCGCTGGGCCTGCCGCCGGCGGTCGACGGCGAGGTGCGTGCCGTCATGAACACAATGCTTTCCCATCTCCTCGGCAGACGGCCGCGGGTTGCTCCGCTGCTCCAGCCACGATCTCGCCCTGCCTCGTCCCGCCCTGCCTGATGTGCTGTCCGGTCCGTTCCTTCCACAGTCGTTGCATCGCCATGCCATCAGCCCGCATCCTGATTCGTCGTCGGTCGATCAGCCGCAGTGTCTGCACGGCAGTCATCGCCGGTCTGTTCCTGCAGGGAGGATGCGCCACGATCAAGGCACCGACCTGGCCATGGTCGAAGAATCCTGCGGCCGACAAAACCGTCGCAGGTGAACTGGGCGAAGATGGCGACTCGTCGGTGATTTCCTCCGAGTTCAATCCCGTCGAGCAGGATTTCGGCTGGGACTATTTCAAGGGGGAGAACATCAAAAAGCGTTGGAAGAAGGTGGTCGGCCGCGGCCCGAATGAGCCAGTTGCCCGCAAGGCATTGGCCGAGGCCGACGGACTGTTCCGTGACCGCAAGTACGCGGAGGCTTCCAAGAAATACAAGGTGGCGATCGACCGGTGGCCCGATTCGGTCATCGAAGAGGATGCGCTCTGGCAACTCGCCGAGTGCTGGTTCTTCATGGACAAGTATCCGAAGGCGGAAGACTGCTATGACGAGCTGGTCAAGAAATATGCCAACTCGCGGTACCTCGACCGGGTCGCGCAGCGGCAGTTCGTGATCGCCCAATACTGGATCGCGCTCGACCAGAAGCACAATTACATGACGATCGTGCCGAATCTCGCCGATCGGAGCCGCCCGTTGTTCGACACGCGTGGTCGGGCGATCAAGGCATACGACCACGTCCGGATCAATGATCCCCGCGGTCCACTGGCTGACGACAGCATCATGGCGCAGGCCAACGCCCACTTCGTCGATCGGCAGTGGCTCGACGCCGATTATTTCTACAGCTTGCTCCGCACGGAGTATCCCGACAGTGATTTTCTCCTGCAGGCGCACCTGCTCGGACTGCAGGCGAAGTTGCGGGCCTATCAGGGGCCAGGCTACGAGGGGGGGATCCTTGACGAGGCGGAAATGCTTGCCGACCAGACCATCGTGCAGTTTCCCGATCAGTTGACCGGCGACGAGGCTGAGCGCGTGCAGACGACGCGGGCCGCCATCGCGGCGCAACAGGCGACCCGGCACTGGAACCGTGCCGAGTTCTACGCCAAGGGCGAGCACTATACATCGGCACGCATCTATTACTCTCTTCTTGCCCGCGACTATCCCAAGACCATGCTCGCCCAGCAGGCCCGCGACCGGCTCGAGAAATACAACGGGCTGGAGGATGTTTCCGACAACCCATTTCCGATGCTGACGGCGATGCTGAACCCCGATTCGCTCAAGGAAGCTGAACTCGACGCGATGGCCGAGGCCGACACGATGATTGCCCGTGAGGACAACTCGGGCATTGCACCGCCCCTGCGCTGAAACCTGCGCTGAAACAAAGAGTGTTCATGGCCGCCAGCGTGGTCCATCTCTGTCGGCTTGCCTGCGTCGCGCTCGCCTGCGTCGTCGTCGCCTCCGCTGGTTGCGCCGGCTACCGTCTGGGTAACAACACGCTCTACGCGCCGAACGTGCGGACGGTCTACGTGCCGATGATCCAGTCGGACAGCTTTCGCACGACGCCGAGCATCGACATCGGCGAGCGGCTCACGGAGGCGGTCTGCAAGGAGATCGAGAAACGCACCCCGTTCAAGGTCGTCGGCGATCCCGCCGCCGACAGCGTGCTGACGGCCCGAGTCGTGGCCGATACGAAACGGATGGTGGTGGAGAGTCCCACCGACCAGTCGCGAATGGTGGAAATGAACTTTCAGGTGCTCGTGACCTGGGCCGACAGGGGTGGTGCGGTGCTCGCCTCGGGTGGTGTGCCGCTCCCCGCGGCCAGTGTCGACGTCGGTCAGGCGTCGATGCTCGTGCCCGAATACGGCCGCTCGGTTGCCAGCACGCAGCAGGAAATGATCATCAAGATGGCCCAGCAGATCGTGGGCCTGATGGAAGAGCCCTGGTAGCGGACGGTCTTGTCGTACGAATCCTGGTAACGCGGTAGACCGTGCACGTGGGGCCAGGGTCGGTGCTGCCACACCGCAATGGTTCGCCGGCTGCGGCATGCTCGTCGTTGGCGGACTTTGCTACAGGAGGCTCTTGGGCAAAGTTGAATCGCTCGTGAGTCGCAAAGTTCACCAACTCCTGCGCGTGCCTCCGACCGGCTCCTCAGCATCTGTTTA
>Ga0209189_1001294_pt1 | contig 19021 bp, 19 predicted proteins | sample C_130820_EF_Meta_FD_187308 | JGI IMG/M metagenome (GOLD analysis project Ga0209189, IMG submission 187308) | Freshwater microbial communities from Lake Croche, Canada to study carbon cycling - C_130820_EF_MetaG (SPAdes) (version 3) | ecosystem: Environmental > Aquatic > Freshwater > Lake... | reverse complement strand
TCACCAGCAGGGAGAGCAGGCTCCCCTGGAGCAGGCGGGACCCGAGTGTGGGGCCAATCGTGTCCACCGCGGTGCCCTCGGCCTTGAGGGGACCGACGCTGCGGCCCAGCTCCTCAATCACCGCCTTGGATTGATCGCTGTCGAGGGTGGGGAGGCGAAGCAGAAGGGAGCGGCCGCGGTCGAGCACCTGGATGCTGGCGCTGGCCAGATTCGGGGCGGACTCGCCGGCGGCGGGAGGCAAGCGCAGGGCTGTGAGCTGCTGGCGGATCGCGTCGGCGGCGATGGGGGAGCAGGGTTGGCCCTGCGCGGCTTCCGGGCAGGCGCGCACCACCTGGATCTGGGTTCCTCCGGTGAAATCAAGACCGGGCTTGAGGGGCGAGCGGATCGAGGGTTGCAGCCAGCAGAGCAGCAGGCCGACCAGGCTCAGCACGCAGGCCAATCCTGAACCGATCCAGGCCAGCCAGCGGTGGCGGTTGATGCGGAAGCGCGGGGAGGGAGAAGAAGCAACAGTCACGGCAGGGTGGCTCAGGCGGCGCCCGATGGCAGCTCGCGGGCAGGGATGAAGAAAGGAATGCGACGCAGACTGGGGTAGCTCATCAACAGCCGCAGCAGGGTGCGGGTGCAGGTGAGGGCGGTGAACAGGCTGAGCAACAAACCGATGGCCAGTGTCACGGCAAAGCCCTTGACCAGGCCCGTGCCCAGGAAAAAGAGGGCTACGCAGCTGATCAAGCCGGTGATGTGGCCATCAAGAATGGAGGAAAAAGCCAGGGAAAATCCGGTGTCGATGGAACGGATCAGGGTGTTTCCGGAGCGCAATTCTTCCTTGACCCGCTCGAAGATGAGCACGTTGGCATCCACCGCCATCCCCACGGAAAGGATGAAGCCAGCAACACCAGGAAGGGTGAGCGTGACAGGGATCAGGGCATAGATGGCAAGGTTGAAGAGGGAATAAAGGCTGAGGGCGAGAACGGCCACAAAGCCGGGCAGTCGGTACATGAACACCATGAACAAGGCCACCAGCAACAGTCCGGCCAAACCGGCAAGCAGGCTGGAGCGAATGTTTGCGGCCCCGAGGGAGGGACCGACGGTGCGCACCTCCACGATCTTCACGGGCAGCGGCAGGGAGCCTCCCCGCAGCTGAACCTCAAGATCCCTGGATTCCTCGGCACTGAAATTGCCAAAAATCGAGGCGGAACCGCCGCTGATGCCTGCGGCCTTGAATTCAGGTCCCACGGTGGCCTCGGTGATCGAGCGACCATCCAGAACGATGCCCAGAACGCGGCCGGTGCCGGCAATCGATTGGGTGAGCGCGGCGAACTTCTCACCCCCTTCACGGTTGAAGTTGAGATTCACCTCCCAGGCCGCCCCGGTCCGGTCCTGGCCGCGGCTGGCACCGGTGAGGTCCTTGCCGGTAAGCAGCGTGGGGCCATAAAGATTGATCACCCGGCGGTTCACCTCAGCCTGGAGGATTTCAAGCTGATCGACCTCGCCGCTGCCGGGTGGGATCTTCAGGCCGAGGGCACTGAATGCCTTGGCGCGGTCAGCATCGGGAATTGTGGTGGGCTTGGCGGGCTGGCTGGGAGCGCTGGGATTCGAGGCGGCGGCCTGGACTTCAGGGCGACGGGCGAACAACACCGCCTCCACCTGGCGCTTGAGGGGCAGCAGGCTCTGCATCTCCTTCTCGGTTCCGGGCTTCTGGGCACGGAATTCGAGCAAGGCGGTGGTGCCCAGCACCTTGGCGGCCCTGGATGGATCCTGTTCGCCGGGAAGCTGGAGCACCAGTTGGTCGGTACCCACGGTCTGGAGGGTGGATTCGGAAACACCCAAACCATTCACCCGGCGCTCGAGCACCTCCTTCACGGCCTCCAGCTGGTCCTTCTCCACGGTCTTGATGGCCCCGGCCGGCTGCACCTGCAGGGTGAGCTGGCTGCCGCCGCGCAAATCAAGGCCCAATTGCAGGCCATAACTGGCAAGAAGGGCTGCGGATGCGATCGCCAGGGCCAGGATCAAGGCCAGCCACCCCTGTTGACGTGCCATGTCAGAGGGCGCCGGCGGTGAGCTGGTGAGCCGCTTCCACGATCTGGTGGGGCTGAATGATCGTGAGGTTCTCCAGGTTGCCGTTGTAGGGGGTGGGGATGTCCTGGGAGGAAAGGCGCACGGGGCGAGCGTCGAGGTCGTCGAAGCAGTGCTCGGTGATCAGGGCGAGCAGTTCGGCGCCGATGCCGCCGGTTTTCATGCATTCTTCCACCACCAGCACCTTGTGGGTCTTGCGGATCGAGCGGGTGATGGTGTCGAGGTCGAAGGGCTTGAGGCTGATCAGATCGATCAGTTCCACATCGATGCCATCGGCCTCCAACTGCTTGACCGCCTTGAGGCAGTGGTGGCGCATGCGTGAGTAAGTGAGGATGGTGATGTCCTTGCCTTCACGGACCACCTCGGCCTGATCGAGGGCGCAGATGTAATCCCCTTCCGGAATGTCCTCGCTGAGGTTGTAGAGCAGAACGTGCTCGAAGAAAAGAACGGGGTTGTTATCGCGGATGGCGGCCTTCATGAGCCCCTTGGCATTGGTGGGGGTGCTCACCGCCACGATCTTGATGCCGGGCACGGCGTGAAAATAGGCCTCGAGGCGCTGGCTGTGTTCCGCACCGAGCTGGCGGCCCACGCCGCCGGGGCCGCGCACCACGGTGGGAATCGTGAAGTTGCCGCCGCTGGTGTAACGCAGCATCCCCATGTTGTTGGAGATCTGGTTGAAGGCGAGCAACAGGAAACCCATATTCATGCCCTCCACGATCGGCCGCAGGCCGGTCATGGCGGCACCCACGGCCATGCCCGTGAAGCTGTTCTCGGCGATCGGCGTGTCAAGCACCCGAAGTTCGCCGTACTTGGCATGGAGATCCTTGGTCACCTTGTAGGAGCCCCCGTACTCGCCCACGTCCTCGCCCATCACACAGACGTGGGGATCGCGGGCCATTTCCTCGTCGATGGCCTCGCGCAGGGCGTTGAAGAGAAGGGTTTCGGCCAAGGGGCTTGCTGCCTGCTGAGCGGCCAACCTATCTCAGCCGCCCGCAGCGAAGGTGCTCAGAAGAAGGACCGAGAGCAACATGCCGGGCAGGAGCAGGGCCACGAGCAGGCCCAGGTCGTGGGGAGTCATGGCCCTGCGGCGAATCTCGGCAAACCCTAGGCAGGGCGTTCAGGCCGCGCCGCCAGCAGCGAGCGGAAGAACACAAGCAGCAGGCCCAGCCCCACGAACGCAAAGGTGAAGGTGGCCAGGAAACTCATGCCCACGACCATGGTTTTGAGGGCCGTGGCGATGCTCTGGGCCACCCGGGCCTCGTAATGGGGTGGGTGCAGGGCGTAGTAGGCCACCACCCTTCGACTGAGCCAGAGGCAGAACCAGGCCAGGAGACCGCTGGTGATGGCGCCGGAAAGGAAGCTGAGCGGGCCCTTGCGGGGGCGCTCAGGAAGGGCTGAGTCGGTTACGGCGGCAGGTTCCGCCAGGGGGTGGACATCCACGTCCCCCGGAGCATGGTCACCGGTGGGGGAAGAGCCCCCTCCGGAGAGGTCGGTGCCGTTCATGGGAACAGGAGGCAGCGATGAATCGGGGCTGGAAGCACTCATGCGGGGCAACCGTTCTCCGTCAGGCTGGCACCGGAGGCCGTGCAGCGGCAGCACCAGGCCTCAAAGCCGGCGGCCTCCAGTTCCCCCAGCAGGGCCAAGCGGGCCGCCTCGGCACCGGCCAGATCCGGGAAGAGGGCGAAGAGACTGGGCCCCGAGCCGCTCATCGCCACCGCCACAGCCCCCTGGGCGCGGCGGAGCAGCGCCAGCCCCTCCCGCACGCTGTCCACCTCCGGCTCCACCACGGCCTGCAGATCGTTGCGCAGAGGGGGGAGGGGTCCATCTCCGGCGAGCGCGGCCAGCAGGGGGCCCTGGCGCAGGGCTTGGCGACGCTCTTCGAAGTCGGCCTCGGTCTCGAGATAGAAATCAGAGCGCAGCTCGCGGCAGCGGCCGAAGGCCCAGGGGGTAGACACACTCGCTTCGGGGTTCTTGATCAGCAGCACGCCGAACCCGGGCACCTGAGCCCGTCGTCCCGAGGGGAGGAGTGCGGACGCCGCCGATGGCGTGGGGGTGCACTCCGGGGCCAGGGCCGACTCCATCACCTCCCCCCGCCCGAAGCAGAGCCGGGTGCCACCCTCCAGGCAGAAGGGCATGTCGGAGCCGAGGGCGGCGGCCATGGCGTGCAGATCGGCCGCCGAAAAGCCACAGCCCCAGAGCGCGTTGAGCCCCACCAGGGTGGCCGCCCCATCACTCGAACCGCCCGCCAGGCCGGCGCCGATCGGGATCCGCTTGGTGAGTTCGATCCGGGCGCCAAGCTCGGGTAAGCCAGCGCGGGCCCGCACCATCTCCGCCGCCTTGATGATCAGGTTGTCGGGGCCGGTGCTGAGGTCCGCGCGATCGCACACCAGGCTGAGGGCACCGTCGGCGGTAGGGGTGAATCGCAGGCTGTCGGCCAGATCAAGGCTCTGCATCACCATGGCCAGCTCGTGGTAGCCGTCGGGCCGCAGGCCCAGCACCTCGAGATGGAGGTTGATCTTGGCGGGGGCCAGAGCGGTGAGGGTCATCGGGGCGCGGATCGAATCGGAAGTGCGGCTCGGAAGTGCGGCGCCGTCGGAGCGGGCCCAGGCGGCGGGGGAAGCGGCCAAGCGCCGGCGGGAGGGTGGCTGCTGGCGCAAGCCAAGCAGATTCCCGCAAGCGCATGGTGTTGCACCCGGGTTGCTGCACCCTGGCAGCTGCACCCTGCCAGCCGCACTGGGGGCCGTGCCCAGGGGCGACGCGGATGGGAGGTGCACCCTGCGTCGTGCGGGGTGCTGCAAGCCGGCTGGTGACCACGACCAGGCCAGCTGCGGCGATCTGCAGGGGCTGTTCGGCTGCGGCCATCATCCGATCCAGCCCAGTCGGCGCCGCCGGAGGCGGCGGGCTCAGCCACTGACCAGGTGCTGATCGAGCACTGCCGCCAGCGCCAGCCAGCGCTCCGGTGCCAGTTCCTGGGGCCGCTGATCCAGCCTGATGCCCGCCGCCACCGCGGCTGCCCCCAGCTCCTCCTCGGGGAGCAGGCCCGCCAGGCTGTTGCGCAGCATCTTGCGGCGAGCGGCGAAGCAGCGCTTCAGCAGGGCCTCGGTTCGCCGGGCCAGGGCAGGATCCGGACGCTGGTCGGGGGGAAGGGGATCCAGGCGGATCACCTCGGAATTCACCTTCGGCGGCGGCGAAAAACAACGCGGCGGCACCGGGCACACCGTTTGGCAACGGGCCAGCAGCTGCATGCGCACACTGAGGGCCGAATAGGCACTGCTGCCCGGTGTGGCGCGGATGCGTTCGCCCACCTCCTGCTGAACGAGCAGCACCAGGGCGCGATAGGGGTGGGCCAACGGCCGATCGAGCCGGCCCACCAGCCGCTCCAGCAGGGGGCCGGTGATGTTGTACGGGATGTTGGCCACCACCTTCTCGGGGGCGGGCCCCGCCGGGGGCTCCAGGGATACCTCCAACACATCACCCTCCAGAAGCTGGAAGCGGGGATCGGCGCCGAAGCGCTCGCGCAGTCCCCCCACCAGGTCGCGGTCGAGCTCGATCGCCAGCAGCGAGGCGGCGGGGCTGGCCAGCAGGCGCTCGGTGAGGGCCCCGCGCCCGGGTCCCACCTCCAGCAGGTGCTCACCAGGGGCGATCGCCGCTGCCGCCACGATGCGCTCCAGCACGCCGGCATCGGTGAGCCAGTGCTGGCCGAAGCGCTTGCGGGCCCGGTGGCCGCCGAAGGTCATCGCGAACGCGTGGTTGGATCTCCAGATTGCTCGGTCGCAGCCCCACCGCCCGCCGACGACCGCCCCCGTTCCCGGCAGCAGACCCCTCCGGGTCCCCATCGCCCTCCTCCGGGGAAGCCTGCCGATGGGGCCACCTTGCCCCTGCCGCGTTGGAGCGCCGCAAGGCTCACCCCTCCAACCGCAGCCAGCGGACACCGCCAGCGGCCGGAGGCAGAGGCACCAGGGCCGCCACGAACTCCACGGGCCAGCTGGCGCGCTCCGGATGGTCGACCAACCAGCAGGCCCAGGCCCTGCCCAGGCGCCGCCGCTGCCGCCCCCGCAGGGCCCCGCAGCCGGCCCCATCGCGATGGCCCGGTCGGCGTCCCTTGACCTCCACCAGCAACAATCGTCCCGGCTTCTCACACACCAGATCCAGCTCCCCCCAGCGGCAGCGCCAGTTCCGCGCCACCAGGCGCCATCCCTGGCCCTCCAGCAGCCGCAAGGCCCGTTGCTCGGCCCAGCGGCCCTGGCGCTGGCGGGAGGTTGGGGGCATGGGGATGGTCGCTCGCCGCACCATGGACACCCTGAGGTTTCCCGCGGCCGGACCCTGCCCTGCCTGAGTGACAGCGCGGCTTGCCGCCGGGAGGAGCGCTGATCAACAACCCGCTTGCTGGCCCGCACCATGCCCTGACGGGGGAATCCCTGGTCGTCGCCCGTTTCTGCCAGGGCGTGCCCGGGGGCGGAGGGCTGGGGCTCCTGAGCTCCTGAGCCACTGACGATCCTTTTAAGTTGTCAGCAACCGTCCCCCTGCCATGGAAGCCCGCGACCCGCGGCCCTGCCCATCACCGCTGCCCAACGGCCGGGAGGGCTCGGACCTGATCCGGATCGCGCGGCGGAGGCTCGCTCCGCTGCTGGGGCTGCTGCTCGGCCTGCCGCTGGTGCTGCTGATGGTCATCACCATGCCAGCGCCGCACCCTGTCCTGGCGGCGATGGATTACGCCAAGCAGGTGCTGATCGGCGCCGATTTCCATGGCGCCGACCTGCGCGGGGTGACCTTCAACCTCACCAACCTGCGGGAGGCCAGCTTCGCCGGTGCCGATCTGCGCAACGCCAGCCTGTTCGGGGCGAAACTCCAGGATGCCGATTTCTCAGGGGCCGACCTGCGGGAGGCGACCCTTGACTCGGCGGTCTTCGAGGGCACAGATCTGCGCAACGCCCGCCTCGATGATGCCTTCGCCTTCAACACCCGCTTTCTGAACGTGCGCATTGATGGCGCCGACTTCACCAACGTGCCCCTGCGCGGCGATGCCCTCAAGCGCCTCTGCGCGGTGGCCAGCGGCACCAACCCCAGCAGCGGCCGCGCCACCCGCGACACCCTCGGCTGCGGCTGATCCGCGCTTGCCCTGTCCCACTGTCTGCCCACCGCGTTCCGCCCACCATGAGCTTCGACGCCCGCAGCCGTGAACGCCTCGAGGCCCTCGGACGCACCCTTCCCCAGAAACTGCCCCTCCCCCAGGCGCCGACCAGCCCTTCTCCGGCGGCTCGAAAGGCCGACACCGCTTCCCGCCACCGGGTTGAGATCGAGGAGAACCCCCAGGATCTCTTCCGCGCCCTGATGCAGGCCAGCGCGGATGGCACGGTTCCGCCCCACTTGCTCGAGCGGCTGCGGGACTTGGAAGCGGCCCAACCCTCGCGACGTTCCGGGTCCATCCCCAGTGCCGGGCCAGGGGCAGTGTCCCCTTTCGGCGTGGCCGAACCGGGAAGCTCAGGCAGGCCCGCAGCCAACGCGCCGCGCCGACCGGCAGCCAACCGCAACGCCCCACCACCCCGCCGTGCCAGCGGCCCTGAGCGGGACCTCTATGACGCCTTCGACGATCTTCTCCATCTCGAGAACGACCTCGAGCACGAGGACGGCCCAAAGGCGCCGGTTCAGTCTGAACGGGCCACCAACGACAGGCTGCTGCCCAAACCCACCCTGCGCCAGCCCCCGCCGGGCTCCGATCGGCCCTGAGCCTGCCGGAACGGCATGGGCCTCAACCCACCCCGGCCGACGGCTCGAGGGGCTCGAGCTGCAGGGTGCTGTGGGCGATCCCGAGCCGGGCCAACCGCTGCTTGGCCTCATGCAGCAGGGCCATGTCGTCGTTGAGGGCGGGATCACGCCGCAGATGGGCGGTCAGGGCGTTCTGGGAGGTGCTCAGGGCCCACACGTGCAGATGGTGCACGGCGGCCACGCCGGGCAGGCTGGCCAGCGCGGCCTCCACCTCCTCCATGGCGATGCCGCGGGGCACGGCATCCATCGCCACGATCAGCGCCTCCTGCAACAACTGCCAGCCGCTCCAGGCCACCGCCAGGCCCACACCGATGGCGGTGATCGCGTCGAGGCGGGCCCAGCCGGTGAAGCGCACCAGCAGCGCGCTCACCAGCACCGCCGCCGACACGGCCGCATCGGTGAGCAGATGCACCACCGCCGCCCGGCGGTTGAGGTCGTGGCTGTGGCCGAAGAGACGGGCCGAAAGCAGATTCACCACGATGCCGGCCGCCGCCGCCCAGGCCACCGGGCCGCTCACCAGCTCCACCGGCTGGCGGAGCCGCTGCAGCGCCTCCACCACCACCACCGCCGAGGCCATCAGGATCAGCACCGCATTCACCAGCGATGCCAGCTGGGTGGAACGGCCGTAGCCGTAGGTGAAGCGCTCGTTGGCGGGCCGGCCACTCAGCCGTTCAGCCCCCCAGCCGAGCAGCAGACCGGCCACATCGCCCAGGTTGTGCAGCGCATCCCCCACCAGGGCCAGGGAGCCGAAGGCGAAGCCGATCGCCAGCTGGAGCCCGGAGAGGGCGCTGTTGAGCAGCACGCTCCAGCGAAAGGCCGCCGCCGAACCCGGGCGGTGCTCATGCTGGCGCGGATGGGGCTGGCGCTGGGTCTCCACGGCCGGATGGGGGTGGTCCGCATGGTCAGCAGCAGCCGCGGCTCCGTATCCCTGGTTTGCACCATGGCCGTGGCTGTGCCCATGCTCGTGCCCGAAGATTCCATGGCCGTGGCCGTGGCCGTCCCTGGAATCCTCGGGCCCGTCAGGGTGGTGCTGGTGGGGCAGGGCCATCGGATCGCGGCAGCGGGGGGCACTGGGTGTCGGAAGCCCGGCCCCTTTCTACCGAAAGCGGCCCACCGGAGCGGGGCGCCAGACGGGACAGCGCGGCAACCGCCCAGGCCGATCCCATGGAGTACATCCGTACTAAACTGAGGCCTCCGCCGCCAGGTCCCGTGCCGCCAGCCCCGCCTGGTTTTACCCCCGAACCCCAGCCCACCCCCGAATTCCAGAGCGGCCCCGCCCCGGCCATCGACCTGCAGCGCCTGCTCATCCCCGATGCAGATCGCACCGTGCTGGTGCGCGTGGGCGGTGATTCGATGGTGGGTGCCGGCATCCACCCCGGCGACCTGGTGGTGGTGGAACGCCGCCAGCCCCCCCGCAACGGCCAGGTGGTGGTAGCCCGTCTGGCCGATGGATTCACCCTCAAGCGGCTGATGCTTTGCGGCGAACGGCGGCGGCTGGTGGCGGCCCATCCGGCCTACCCGAGCCTGGCGCTGGGGGAAGGGGAGATCTGGGGCGTGGTGACCCATGCCATCCGCAGCTTTGAGCGATGAGCACGGCCCTGGCCCTGATCGACGGCAACAACTTCTACGCCTCCTGTGAGGCGGTGCTCGATCCCGCCGTGGTTGGTCGGCCCCTGGTGGTGCTCTCCAACAACGACGGCTGCATCGTGAGCCGGAGCGCCGAAGCCCGCGCCCTGGGCATCCCGATGGGGGCGCCGGTGTTCCAGCTGCGGGCCGAACTGGAGCGCCATGGCGTGATCGTGCGCAGCTCCAACTACAGCCTCTACGCCGACATGAGCCAACGGCTGATGGCCACCCTGGAAACCTGGGTGGAGGAGCTGGAGATCTATTCGATCGATGAGGCCTTCGGCCTGCTGCACCGCCCCGCCGGCGCGGAGGATCTCACCGCCTGGGGCGAGGCCCTGCGCCACCAGGTGCGGCAACAGCTGGGATTGCCGGTGGCGGTGGGCATCGCCCCCACCAAGGTGCTGGCCAAGGTGGCCAACCGGATCGCCAAGCGGGATGCCGGCTGGCGGGAGCGCGGCGTGTTCGATTTCGCCGCCGTGGCCGATCCCGATCCCTGGCTGGCGGCCACCGCCATCGAGGATGTGTGGGGCATCGGCCGCCAGCTGTCGCGCTGGTGCCGCCTGCGGGGCATCGCCGATGCCCGCGCCCTGCGCGACATGCCCGCCGGTGAGCTGCGCCGACGGGCCGGCGTGGTGGGCCTGCGGCTGCAGCAGGAGCTGCAGGGGCGGCGCTGCCTGCCCCTGGCTTCCGTGGCGCCCGCCAAACGCGAAACCTGCGTGAGCCGCAGCTTCAGCACACCGGTGAGCACGGCGGCTGCCCTGAAGGAAGCGGTGGCCACCTACCTCTGCCGCGCTGCCGAGAAGCTGCGGCGCCAGGGGCAGCGGGCCGGCAGCCTCACCGTGTTCGTGCGCAGCAGCCCCTTCGATGGCACGGCCTTTTACGCCAACGCCGCCACCACCACCCTGCCCCTGCCCAGCAACGACACCGCCGTGCTGCTGGCCGCCGCCCTGCCCATGGCCGAGCGGCTGTTCCGCCCCCACAAGCCCCTGCGCAAGGCGGGGGTGATCCTGCAGGAGCTCTCCCCCATCGCCCTGCTGCAGCACCACCTGCTGGTGCCCCAGACCCCCGAGCAGCAACGCCGCCGCGAAACCCTGATGGCCGCCGTGGACGGCCTCAACCGCCGCTACGGCAGCGGCACGGTGCAGTGGGCCGCCTGCGGTCTGGCACCGGCCTGGCGGATGCGGCGCGGCCACCTCTCGCGGGCCGCCACCACCCGGCTGGCGGACATCCCGGTGGCCAGGGCCTGAGCGCTGGTTGGCTCAGGCCTCGGAACCAGCCATCAGCCGGGCGATCTGGCTGCGGCCGTTGGATTTGGCCAGATGGAGGGCCTGCACCGCACGGTGCAGCAGATCCTCGAAGCTGCGATCGTCGCTGCCAAGGCCGGTGAGGCCACCGCTGATGTGCAGGGCGAAATCGGAATGGCTGTGCACGCCCGGCAGCCGCGTCACGGCCAGACGCAGGGCCTCGGCCTCCTGCAGGGCATCCTGGGAGTCGCGGTTCACCAGCAGCAGGGCAAACTCCCCATCGCCGAGGCGGCCGGCGTAATCCTGCTCCCGCAGGAAGCTGCGGCAGAGGTCACAGAGGTTGAGCAGCAGGCGATCACCCGCGGCGTGGCCCCAACGGCTGTTGATCTGGCGAAAGTTGTCCACATCGAAGAGCAGCAGCGCCAGCGGCAGACCTTCGCTGCGGGCCCGCTGGAATTCCCGCTCGCCGATCATCAGGAAGGTGGGGCGGTTCGGCAGGCCGGTCACCGGACACTGGAGCGCCAGCCGGCGAAGCTCCAACTCCCGCATCACCAGATCGGCGAGCCACTGCAACCGCTGCTGGCCGTTGGGATCAAGAAGAGGCCGCGGGGTGGTGTCGAGCACGCAGAGGGTGCCGAGGTTGTGGCCATCAGGGCTGCGCAGCGGGGCCCCGGCATAGAAGCGGATGTGGGGGCGCCCCTGCACCAGGGGGTTGGCGCGGAAGCGCTCATCGCTGAGGGCATCGGGCACCACCATCACCCCATTGCCGGCGATGGCGTGGGCGCAGAAGGCCGTGCTGCGGGGGGTCTCCCGCAGCCCGCCCAGCCCTCGGGAGGCCAGGAACCATTGGCGCTCGGCATCCACCAGGGAGATGGCCACCATCGGGGCCTCAAATAGCGAGGCGGCCAGGTCGACCAGCCGCTCGAAATGGGGGTCGCTGGCCTCGCCGATCACGGCATGGCGCTCCAGATCCCGCAGCCGCAGGGGCTCATCGGCGGGAATGGGATAGGAGGTCGTCAAGGTGCAGGTCATGGCCACAACGGCACTGCCTCACCGTATGGCGATCCCGCCGCTTCGTAGGAGGCAGAGCCACCGGGACCCGTTGACCTTGGAGGAAGGGTCCGCAGGGATGGGATGGGGGGACAGCGGCGTGGGCTCAGGCGGCCGGGGCGGCGAGGATCTCCCCGTAGCCGGCACAGCGGCGCTGATCGAGGGCGCCGAGGTACCGGCGCTCGCTGTAATAGGCCTCCTGAAAGCGCAGAGCATCGGCATTGAGGCTCGCGAAGAGCTGGTCGATGCGTTCCTCCATGTCGATCAGGGGGGCGGGAAGCAGGGCCGCCAGGGGCTCGAGATCCGGGGTGACGGTGGGGCCGGAGCCCGGGGGCAGGGCCGCGGCGGGGCCGGGGCTGGCGGCCTCCAGAAGCTGGGCGATGCACTGCTCCAGGGTCGCCAGCCGCTGGGCGCTCCAGGCATCGAGCAGGTGGCGACAACGCTTCAGGGTGCGCTGCCGTTCCAGGGAGGCGGTGGCGCCGCGGAACTGCAGCTCGGGCTGATTCAGCGACAGCCGCTGCACATCGGAGGGCTCCAGCAGGGGGGTGAGGCGAGTGAGCAGGGTGGCGTGGTCGCCATCGAGCACCAAACGATCCCCCAGAAGACGGGGCAGATCGAGATCGGCCAGCTCCTGGCCGGCATCGAGGCCGCGGCTCACCTGCTCAAGGCGGCCGGCACCGATGTTGTCCTCCTCGATCTCGGCGATCGTGGCCCAGAGGCGGCGATGGTGCTGCAGCGCGAAGTCCTCGAGATCGAGCCGCCGCAGATCGGCCCGGATGCGGGCGCGCCAGGGGGGGCAATGCAGATAGAGGCGCAGCACCTCGGCCTCGGCCCGCTCCCTCACCCCCGCCTCACCCGGCTGCTCCCATCGCGATGAGCGGCCATGCCAGCGCTGGCCCCTCACCTGCTGCCGCAGGTCGTTCTCCAGCTGGAGGGTGAGGCGAGCCTGTCCGCCGGAGAGGCGCTCCGCCACCTTCTGGAGATAGTGGCTGCGCACCGCCGACTGGGGCAGCTTGCCGAGCAGCTCCACCAGCGCCGTGACCGCCTGCTGGAACTGATCGGCCCGGGCCAGATCCCGGCCGGCGAGCACCTGCTCGATCTGCCAGTCGAGCCAGAGAGGAGCCGCCTCGAGCAAGGCACGGTAATCACCCGGGCCGTGCTCCTTGAGGTAGTCGTCCGGATCCTTGCCGGCCGGCAGATGGAGCACCCGAAGCTCAAGCTGGCCCTGCAGCGCCAGCTGTTCCGCCTCACCGATGGCCCGCTGGGCCGCGCGCACGCCGGCGCCGTCACTGTCGAAGTTGAGCACCAGCCGCTTGCCATCGCAGCAGCGGCAGAGCTGGGTGATCTGCTGGCGGCTGAGGGCGGTGCCCAGGGCCGCCACCGTGTTGGTGATGCCGGCGGCGTGCAGGGCGATCACATCGAAATAGCCTTCCACCACCACCGCCTGGTCCGCCCGGCGGATCGGGTCGGCGGCGCGGTCGAGGCCGAAGAGATGGCGGCCCTTCTCGAACACCTCGGTTTCCGGGGAATTGAGATATTTGGGCTCGGCGCCATCGAGGCTGCGGCCGCCGAAGCCGATCACCCGGCCCTGGCGATCACGGATCGGCACCATCACCCGCTGCCGGAAGCGGTCGTAGTGGCCCTGGCCACCCTTGCGGGGCACCACGAGACCCGCCGCTTCCAGCAGCTCCGCACTGATGCTTTCCACCTGCTCAAGGTGACGCAGCAGGCCATCCCAGCGGTCCGGCGCATAGCCCAACTGAAACGATTCCAGGGTGGCCTCGCTCAGACCGCGGTTCTGCCGCAGATAGGCCAGGGCGGCCGCCCCCTCTGGGGAGCGGAGCTGGGCCTGGAACCAGCCCGCCGCCAGGGAGAGCACGCGATGGAGCTTCTCGCGCCGCGAGAGCTGTTGGCGCAGGCGCTCCTGCTGGGGACCCTCCAGGGTTTCGACCGGCAGCTGGTACTTGCGGGCCAGCTCCAGCACCACATCGGTGAAACTGCCGCGCTGCAGTTCCATCAGGAACTTGATCGCGTTGCCGCCGGCCCCGCAGGAGAAGCAGTAATAAAACTGTTTCGCCGGCGAAACGGTCATCGACGGCGAGGTGTCGTCGTGGAAGGGGCAGATCCCCACGAACTCCCGGCCCTTCTTCTTGAGCACCACGTGTTCGCCCACCACATCCACGATGTCGGCCCGCTCCTTGACGGCCTCGATCGTGCGGGGGTGGAGGCGGGGGCTGACCAAGACAGGAAGGGGGGTGCGCGTTGAGGGCGGGCCGCTGCCAGGGCGGAACCTGGGAAGCTGGGAGAGGCCGGAGCGGGGCTGTGGAGTTGGAGGTTGGAATGGGATGGGGGCTGGCCCCTTGAAGGTGCGCCGACGCCAGCGATGGTGGGAAATCTTCGGCCATTGTGCTCCATCCCACCAGGGATGGAGCCCCTCCCGTCGGGCGGTTCTGGCGCTGCTGGCAGGGGCGTTCAGTTTCAGCCTGATGACGGTGTGCGTGAAGCAGCTCCACGGCCGCCTGCCGGTGGCGGAGGTGGTGCTGGGTCGGGCCCTGGTGAGCGTGGTGCTCAGCGGCTGGCTGGTGCGGCGGGCCGGCCTCGATCCCCTGGGTCAGCGGCGCGGACTGCTCGCCCTGCGCGGGGCGGTGGGAACGGCGGCCCTGTTCTGCGTGTATCTGGGGGTGATGCGCTTGCCCCTGGCCGCCGCCACGGTGCTGCAATACCTCTACCCCTCGCTCACCGCCCTGCTGGCCTGGGCCTGGCTGGGGGAGCGGCCCGGAGCCCGGATCGCCCTGGCGATGACGCTGGGCTGGCTGGGGGTGCTGGTGATGGCCCATCCCTTCGGAGGCGGCGGCCCGGGCCAGACCCTTCCCCCCGATGGGGTGGCCTGGGCCGTGGCGGGTGCCCTGCTCACCGCGGTGGCCTACGTGAGCGTGAGGGAACTGGGCCGAAGCGAGCATCCCCAGGTGATCGTGCTCTGGTTTCCCCTGGTGTCGATTCCCCTCAGCCTGCCGTTGGTGGCGCTGAGCACCACAATGCCCACCACGGCTGAACTGGGCTGGCTGCTGGGGGTGGGCCTGTTCACCCAGGTTGGCCAGATCGCCCTGACCCACGGACTGGTGCACCTGCCCGCCGCCCGGGCCACAACGATCGGCACCAGCCAGGTGGTCTTCGCAGCCCTCTGGGGCTGGCTGGTGTTCGGCGAACGGATCAACAACACCACCCTCACGGGGGGAGCTCTGATTTTGGCAGGCATCCTGGTGAGCCAGCGCGAGAAGCGCCAGGCCCTTGGATCAGGCAGCAAGGTTCCAGGGCCGGGGCCACGGGCCGATCCAGAGCCCTGAATCGGCAGGCCTACACTCGCCTGCAATGGCCATGGCGGGTGCTGGTGTTGTTCACAGCCCACGGGATGGATAGCCTCCTGGCCCTGACGGGAGCGTTCTCGAGCGCCGCAGGCAGTCCCGAACACCTGCTGGCTCCGCCGACAGCGCTCAATGGCCTGCCGCTTCCCCTGGTCACCACGGTGGTGGGCGGGCTATTCATGGGCACCCTGGCGATCAGCCGCTTTTCGCTGCGGGCAGGAATCCCCGCGATTCTTGGCGTGCTGCTGTTCGGCCTGGCGATCAACCCCGAAAGCCCGTTGATCAGCCACGAAACGATTGAAAGATTGCACACGCTGAGTCTTTCGATGCTCCTGTTCTATGCGGGGCTGAGCACGGAACTGCGCTCAATCCGTGGTTTTCTTGAATATGGCCTGATGCTAGCCGTTGGCGGGGTTGTGATCTCCTCTCTGCTGCTGGGAGTCATGGTCTGTTTCTTGTCATCACCAACAGCCGATGGCATTCAACTGGGCTTCAACCAGATGCCTTTCGCTGTGGCGATGCTGATCGCAGCCTGCCTATCCTCCACCGACGCTGGAGCCACGATCAGTGTGCTGGGGGGTCTGACGAAACCGTTGCCGAAACGTCTGCAATCGCTGCTGGAATTTGAGTCCTCAGTGAATGATCCGGCCGCCATCCTCATTGTCGGTGCCGTGGTGGGCCTGTTCGCGGTGGGGCACTCGGGTTCGGGCGAGCTGGTGCTGATGCAGCAGATGCAGGTGTTTTTACAGAAAATTGGCTCCGGATTGATTGTTGGCGTGATCATGGGCTATGCGGCCCGCTTCAGCCTTGAGAGTTTCGTGGATCACAGCCATCAGTTGTTAATTCTTGGCGTGGCACTGGCTCTGCTCTCCTATGGCGTAGCCGAAATGCTGGGGGGATCTGGCTTCATCTCGGCCTACGTGACAGGCCTGTTCATGAGCAACCACAGCTATCGCAACACCCACATCAGTGCCGAGATGCTGTTGGACACCATGCTGCCGTTCAACACGATGACGGAGATCACCATCTTTCTCATCTTCGGGCTGGAGATGCACCCCGCCCGAATGCTGGGGTCACTGCCGGAGGGAATCGTGATCGCCCTGGCCATGATGCTGATTGCCAGGCCCCTGAGTGTGTTGGCCTTTCAATGGCTCTCCCCCTTCAGCCTCAAGGAATCTCTGCTGATTGCCTGGTGTGGCCTGCGCGGCGCCGTTCCCCTCGCCCTGAGCTTCACCGTGATGGATGCGATTCCCCACTTGCGCGGCATTGATCCGGCCCTGGTTCCCAAGCTGGTCACCAACGCCGAGGTGATCGTGTTCTGCGTGGTGGTGTTCAACCTGCTGGTTCAGGGCCTGAGCCTCGGGCCCCTGGCCCGCCTGCTGAACCTGGGCGAAGACCACGATCCAAAGGCAGCGTCCAGCCACGGCTGAACCAGCCCCTGCCCCGGCTTCAGCCGCGCCCCCGCTGACCGGAGAGCGGCAACGGGTAGGTGATCCAGGACTGGCCCGCTGCCGCAGCCCCGGGGCTGGGCTCAGCGGTGGCGCCAGCCAACGCACCGGAGCGCTCCACGGCCAGTGGGGCGTCTGGACGGGCCAGCCGCCAGCTCTGGCCCTTCTCCCCCCGGGCCAGGTAGAGCTCAAAGGGGCTGTCGACCCGGATCGGATCGTCGGCCAATCGCCAGTCGAAGCGGCCGGCCAGGCGCAGGCCCCGGCCCTCCCCGATCGCCACGGCCTGCTGCTCCTCCACCCGCACCCGGCTCACCTGGGGCATGCCGGGGGTGTCAAGCGCAAGGGCCTGGGCGATCGAGCCCTGGGTGAGCTGGATCTGGAGAGCGAGGGCATCCAGCAGCACCGACCGTGGCGGCTGGCCAGGGCCACCGCAGGCCACCAGGAGCAGGGGCAGCAGGAACACCGCCAGGGCCTTGGCGAACCGCCGCAGCATGGCCTGCCGTGGGCCCGGTGGGGTGGCCGCGGCGGCACGGCTGGAGGCCGAAGGGGAAGGCAGCATGGGGGCGTTCGCTCGGATCTCCATGATCGGCTGGCTGCAGGGGCGACTCTTCGAAACCTGGCAGCAGGCCGGCCGCTGCGGTGTGCTGCTGATCTGCCAGGGCGTGGGCTACGAACTCCAAATCAGCCTTCGCCACTGGCAGAGGCTGCCGGCTCCAGGAGAGGAACTCTGCCTCCACGTGCACCACAGCATCCGCGATGACGGCTGGACCCTCTTCGGTTTCACTGACCGGATCGAGCGGGATCTGTTCCGCGAGCTGCTCGCGGTGAGCGGGGTGGGTCCCCAGGCGGCCCTCGGGCTGCTGGGAGCCCTGGACCCCGCTGAGCTGGTGGGAGCGGTGGTGCGGAGCGATCTGCGCCGTCTTTGCCAGGCACCGGGCGTGGGCAAACGCACAGCCGAGCGTCTGGCGGTGGAACTGCGCCAGCGCTTCCGGGATCGCTACGCGGCCTTGGTGGATGGCGCCGACAGCGGCGCTGATGACGAGGAGCTGCCGAGCGAGGCCCTGCCCGCTGCCGGAGCCGCCGATGAGGTGGGCATCACCCTGGCGGCCCTGGGCTACGAGGCCCTGGAGATCCACCGGGCCCTGCGGGCCGTGGCCGCCGCGGGGCTCGCCAGCGATGCCCCTGTGGACAGCTGGATCCGGGACTGCCTGCGCTGGCTTTCCCGCCCTGCAGCCTGAAGGTGGCCTTGGCTGGCGTGGCTGAGGAACACCCGCCCGGTTGCCGGCCCAGGGATCCGCGGCGAACCACAGCAAGGTAAGGTGTTGGTTTGCACCGTCCGGGGCCCGCACCCGCCCATGCCGCTCACCACCACCAAGAAGCAGGAATTGATCAACGGTCACCAGACCCACGGCACCGACACCGGTTCGGTGGAGGTTCAGGTGGCGATGTTGAGTGAGCGGATTCAACAGCTCAGCGGGCACCTGCAGAAGAACATCCACGATTTCTCCTCGCGCCAGGGCCTGCTCAAGATGATCGGTCGGCGCAAGCGCCTGCTGGGCTACCTGCGCGCCCAGAGTGAACAGCGTTACGCGGCTCTGATCGAGAAGCTCGGCATCCGCGGCTGACCCCCAACCCCATGGTCCGAAGGAGGGAAGCGAAGGAAGGCGGCACCTCCGGGAAATCGGGGGGCGCCGAAGGCAAGGCCAAGGCCGCTCGCGGCGTAGGCGCCGCTGGTGGATCCCTTTCCGGGGGCGAACCCAAAGGATTTCAGACCCCTGCCGCCCCCGCTCCTTCCTCCTCTCAGGCACAACAGAGCGGATCCTCCAGGAAGGAGGGCCAATCAGCTGCCGCCTTGGACCCTGCGGCCGCCAGAGGTCTGAACAAGGCCAGCGGACCTTCCCTCCGAAGCCCGCGCCGCCCCAACCAGCGGGCCATCCCTGAGGCGGTGGCCAACCGCATGGCCCGCAGGAGCGTGATCGCCAGTGGCTTTCCCACCCTGATGGGAATGGGAGTTTTTGTGATCAGCTACCTGCTGGTGAGCCGCGCGATCCTCGACATCCCCCCCGCCGCCACCCTGGTCGCCTCCGGTGGCTGCTTCCTGCTCGGTCTGGTGGGCCTCAGCTACGGCGTGTTCTCTTCCAGCTGGGAGGAGCAGCCCGGCAGCCTTCTGGGGGGCGAGCAGATACGCGTGAACCTGGGCCGGCTGCGCGAATCGATTCGCGCCATGCGCCAGGGCAGCCCCTAGGACTCCAGGGGCAACACCACACCGCCCAGGGGGGCCCCGCCAGGCCCCCATTGGAAGAGCGGTTGTGCGCTCTCAGCCGGAGCCCAGGGGCGAGCAGAGGCTCACCTGGAAACGGGCGGAGGTGAGGGTGGCCAGCGCCGACTCGCCATCGGCCACGCAGAACTGGGGGCCGAGGCGCACGTAGCGGCTGAGCTCGGCATCGAGCAC
>Ga0209189_1001292_pt1 | contig 19029 bp, 43 predicted proteins | sample C_130820_EF_Meta_FD_187308 | JGI IMG/M metagenome (GOLD analysis project Ga0209189, IMG submission 187308) | Freshwater microbial communities from Lake Croche, Canada to study carbon cycling - C_130820_EF_MetaG (SPAdes) (version 3) | ecosystem: Environmental > Aquatic > Freshwater > Lake... | reverse complement strand
ATGCAATCTAAACCCGGTGGTAAAATCCGAACCTGTCCAGGTCTGGAAGTGCAGACGAGTAACAAGTCGGTTCTGGTGGGGGGGGTTTTCTCCCCTGTCCTTGATGTCAGTCGGTGAGGGCTGGAGAAACCCCACCCAGCGGGGGCTTTTCTCCCGGCGCCGCAAGCTGCTGCGGCGGTGGGGATTTTCCGCGCCCCGGCGGGCTGCCACAGAGGGGAGGGAGGGGCGGACACCCCACCTGGCGAAAGAAGAGGAGATAGCGATGAAAGCTTCTAATAACTACGAGATCAAGCAAGTTTTGCACGCCACGATGACTGCTGGTGAACTGAAACGGCTGATTGAGGACGTTGACGATGATCAGCCTGTCCTTTTGTGCTGTGATTACGGCGATATCAGCCACACGCAGCAGCTTTTGCCGATCAGGGACGCTTTGGGTATCCAAACGTCGAACATTAAGACGAGCGGCTACAGCAAAAGCGGTATTGCTTTGATTGAGAACGATGAGGACGACGACGACCGGGAAGAGGACGAGGAGCGAGTGAGGGTGTTGGTTTTGCGGTAGGGGTTTGTGTTGTAAACGGCTGGTAAGGTTATCGCCTGATATCTTTCGAAGCAAATAGAAAGGGACCCCCCATGTTCCAGGGAGGAAACAAATATACCATACCGGAGGACAACATGAAACACGCTTACACAGCCGCATACGCAGAGCTTTTAAATAGTTTACACCCGGGTGCAGAACAAACTAGCATCAAACCGGTAGCTGAAGGAGTAGCCAAAAAATACCAGGCCAAAGATGGAGGCCTAAACGCCAAAGGCCGCGCCCACTTCAAACGCACCGAAGGTGCAAACCTCAAACCACCCGTAAGTGCCAAAGCAGCCAAAAAATCACCAGCCAAAGCAAAACGCCGAAAATCATTCTGCGCAAGAATGGAAGGCCAAAAGAAAATGCACAACATCGACTGTCGAGCCAACCCAGACAAAGACATCTGCAAAGCCCTCAGAAAATGGGACTGCTAACCACAACACAGCAACTCTTATCTAATCCGACTTAGCAAACCCATTACGCCCAGATGACGACGACTGCGCCACCACATGCGAATAATCATAACTAACCCCCTGCGGGTGCTTATCAACACACCCCACACAAAACCGCGTGTGAGGGAAAATCTCCAACCGACCAGCCGGAATCGTCTTACCGCACCCCAAACACTCCATTCAACACCTCCACACTTTGACCACAAACAACTGTGACACCCAACCCTACCCACGAAAAGACTTTACCAGACTGATAGTCTGATTAATATCAACACAAACAAACTTAGTAGATCCAAACTTCTTAACCTTCGTCTTATGCATATGCCCAAAAATATGCAACTTCGGAGCATAAACCTCATGCATAGCATCCAAGCAATGCTCAGTCAACGCAAAAGGTAACCTGGGAACACAAAACCACTCAATCGCAAACGACGGCGGAGAATGACTTAACAAAACATCCGGCCTGTAGCTACCATACAAATCCAAAGCCTCATTCATCCTCGCCATAGTCAATTGCTCATCTTGCCACCAATCTACACCAATCGTACGCAACTGTTTATCAATGCTATCTGCACCCCTAATATAAAACACTTTAATAACATTATAAGTGAACTCCGGTGAGCTTAATTCAAAAGTACCAAAGTCACCCAAGTAGTGAGGCATATTACCAATCAGATCATAATTATCATGATTACCACCAAGCACTTTGTGATAACTCGGGTCGTGTTTTCTTAAGGAATCATACTTGAAACCAAAGTCACCCAATTGAATGGTATAATGGTGCTTTTTAGCAACGCGATCATGCCTACCATAATCTCCATGGATGTCTCCAAGGAGATGCACATCTTTAACATCATCGGGTAGCCTCACGGTTACACCTTCTTAGCGCATTCTGGCCCAATTCTACTATCTATCGATGATGGGACAGTAAGTGTCCTGCCACATCGTTGGCATTGGTCGGCCCATTTTAGCTCGAAGTTATGAGTTAGCGGCTCGCCTTTTTTGAGTGTTTGCACTAGCCAGGCTACAGCCCTGAAGGGCATTGATTCTGGCGTGAACCGCGATGCCTTTGTGAGACTGACTGACCCGTTCTCAGGCTTGAAGATGCCAAGGTACGCATAGTCAGCGTTATTGTCCGCGCCGGACAGGACACTGACGAAGTAGCATCTTCCGTCTTTGCTTTGGTTGATCTGATATGTCCATCGGTGTTTGTCATTAGCAAGTGTGAAATTAGCTTTGCCGACTGTCATCATGTTGTAATCGCTGATGCTCATTTTCATCTCCTTGGTTTTGGTCGGTCACATCATTCTGTGGCAGTGTAGTAGGGGATGGGAGAATTATGCCTTTATCGGGAGGTACTGTTGTGGATGGTGATGGCGAGATTCTGGGCCTCATCGAGTTGTTCGATCGCCTTTTTGAGTTTACCGTCGTCGTTATACATAAGGGCGACACCCAAATAGTTTGAGATTATGGAGAGCTTAGCCATCAGTGTGGTAGTTGCTTCGTATAGAGCTGTCTGGTGCTTGGTCATGTTCGGCTCCTTGGTTTTGGGTCGGTCACATCATTCTGTGGCAGTGTAGTAGGGGATGGGAGAATTATGCCTTTATCGGGAGGTACTGTTGTGACGATTAGTATCCGGCCACAGCCGCTACGAAGGCGGTGTGCCGGGTGTGTTGCAACACCTCAACGAATACCACTCGTGGGTCTCCGCTGGAGGAGCAACGACGGAAATTCACAGAGCACTAGCCGACGTCCTCGGCAGTGAAGCGTCCTGGAAGTTGTCACAATTCTGTGCCAATGCCGAGCAATAACAACCGCGGTGATAAACGACCAATATGGGAATGGGTGGACTCCACCCATTCCCATTAGATTGTAATAAGACGACGACCCATACTAATTATTTCAGAAAATACCATCCCATCGAGATTCTCAGCACACTCACCATCGCAAACCCAATAAGGTACAACTTTCGGATTAAAAGACAATATATTCTGATTATCTTGTGTTTCCAAGGATGAACTATCGCCCACCTCAACCCGCTCACAATCAATCCAAGCACACACCGTCTTATCCTCGCCAGAAAAAATCTTATCTGCCACTCGACGACGATTCTTCAAACGACAACCGAACATCCTCAAACACACCGCATCTGGATCGTAATACCGAACCACACCATTATCAATAACCTGCCACGTCTTAAAATTGGCACCACGCGCCAAATGAAACCGAACCTTAGCCATCCTTGACATCCTTTCAAATCTCACCGATGGGACTCGAACCCATACGCCCTTTCGAGCAACGGATTTTAAGTCCGTTGTGGCTGCCATTACACCACGGTGAGCAATAACCTATTTACTCATAATGCCTCGGACCAACCGAGGGCTGAGGAATCTCCTGGCCACAATAAACCCAATACCTACTCGGACCATCATCCTCAGGAAAGAAATCCGCATCCAAGCCGCGAGCATCCAACCACTCCAACTGCCGTAAACAACCCTCACCATACTCAGTACGAGCTTGGACCTCCAACTCAGCAGCCAACTCCTTCACGCGCTCCTTGGCTTGCAAAGCCGCTTCCTCGTTATTAAATACCGCGTACTTCAGCACGTCGGTATCATGTCCCCACCAGCCCCCTTCTTCCGGGCCTCCATAATAGGAGCTATCCTCCATGAGGACCACATACCACTTCTCCGACGGCTTGCTGTCCTTGATCACCGCATCAAACGCAGCTTCCAAGTAAGACATCCCAGACCTCCTAACGTTACATTTCGTTCCCGTCACCAACACATTGTGACAGCCGAAAAACACAAGGGAAACCCCATTCCCCACACCACAGCGCGCTGCCACAGATGACTGTGACGATCCAACACAAGGAGTTCAAAATGAGCTGCCCACATTGCGGATGGGAATATAGTACTTTCTTTAACTGCCAATTTCATGCGCAAGGATGTGAAGCTACACCAACCTGGCCTGAGAAATTTCGCGCTAAGGTCACGGACTGCCACTTCATCATTGAGGAGGATCCAAAATGTTCGAAGAACTAACGATAGACAACGGCGAGATAATGGTTACCCTCTCACACGAGGGTGAGGGGTACAATGGAGACTACGATCCAGAGGATGAGTCGGATGCCCCACTCATCCGGTTCACCATCCTGGGACGAACCGAAAACGAAAACCAATGGGAAGCAATCGCAAGCTCTTGCACTCAGTACCCAACATCCATTACCAGGGATGAACTGGTAAAAATAGCCAATCGAATCCTAGACAGCGCAAAGAACGCGCCGAACAAGCGCACATACCAGGCGCTGAGTGCCATGGATTTACTCCAATAATATCCAACTGTCACACAACAATGGCCCGATCTTAACACAAGGAGATTCAAATGGCGGCACCATACAAGAGGGAATTCCCGTTCCAGGACTCGACCATGACAGCGGTTGTCATGGGCAAAGATGACTTCTTCGCGTTATGCGATAGCTTGACAACAATATTCGATGTCAGACTCAACGACCGGGTGGACGCTGACCAAATCGCCCTACTCAAAAAAGCCCAGCATATACCCCTGATGAGCAAAGGTTCAAAGACAGAATTCGTCTTTAACCAATTCGACATCAACACAAAATATGCGTCATTTATAGTTCGCGGTCAAGGATTGAATGTATTCAACTCTTACGCTAGCTAACACCCTCACCAACTAACTACCACACCCCCCCATGTTCCAACGAGGAAACATGGGGGGCATCTCTGTATATATGCAAATAAGCATTCAGCCCTTCTCCCTGGGTTCACTGCAGTATAACGCTCCACACCCGCTTCCACTCTGAAAATCTAATACCAGCAACAACAGCCATCTTGCACCTCCAGAAAAGAAAATCACACCGAAGTGTGACAATTAGAGTGTGGAGAGAAATCCCCCCACATCAAGATTCCTCAGCGTCGTCAACTAGCGAAAACGTGACCTGCGTCACCTTCCTCACTATTTGCCACTTACGCGTAGCCCTAGCACCACCGTTGCCAGAACTCAACCTCTTCGCATACTCCCGCGCCATGAACAGATCAGGAGCAGACTCATAACACCACCAAAAACCATCCTTATCGTAGTATCCCACTTCAAACGCCGTCACAGTCGTTCCCATGATTCCACCTCAAATAATGGGTCGAATTTTGAACCGCTTCGAACTCCACCAAGTCTAGATCCAGTTCTACTGGGTCTAACCCGTCCACGAACTCATAATAGTCGAGCTCGACATTATCGACATTACGACGATGTTCGATCCAGTGGATACGTACTTGGCGGTCTTGACCGCCAACGTTAAACGTACTGACACAGTCACGATAACGCCACACAGCCATAGCTAATATCCCTTTCTATGACCCACAAGTCCCACCACAACAAATTGTGGCAGGGTCCCATGAATAGGATAATCACCCCTAGATAAAATTATCCTCTGACTCGTACCCATCAAACCACCTTCCGCGCTCAGCAGTCAGAGCCACAGCCCAGGACTCCGACGCAGTCCTGGAACTTGTCTGCGGATCCTTGCAGTGAGTCTGCGCCTCCTCTAGGCTCAGACCCGTAGCGATCGATTCCCGGCTGCCGTTTTCAAAAAAACGCGTAATACTGTAAGTCATTGTCGCACTCCCTGACACCAATTTCACCACCAGTAAATTGTGACAGTCTGCCAAATAGGGAGAAAATCTCCCCTAATCCCCCCCTACACAAACTTTCGTGTGATCTTGATGTCAACCTGTACGATTGCCCAGTCACGCTGGTGACTATATGCCAGCCTAGCTTGTTTCTCTAATGCTTCCTCATGGTCGAAAGCCCTTTCGAAGGAACACCAGAGCCCGTCGGCAAAATAGCCGACCTCGAAAAAAGTCCTGTGTTCCTCTGGAATGTAATCAGGCGCTCCACCAAATTCCCCCCGCCACATGATGCCTTTTTTGAATTTCATCGTCGTCTCCTTGGTTTGAGGTCGGTTACATAATTCTGTGGCAGCCAAAGGCGAGGGGAGAAAAATCCCCCTACTCTGGCACTTCTGGGAATTTGACAAGCTGATGGATCTGGAGCAACAATTCTTGACTCTCTGGTTCAGAAAGCCCAACAGCACTCTCCACAACAAGATCTCGACCATCTATTTCAGTATCGAACGTGAGAGCCCAAGGGGCAGCGGACCCAACTCTGGCGCCAGACAAAACCCACCGGTGCCACTCGTCGTCGATTGTCTCGACAAACTTGATGATTGGTTGAGCTTGTACCATATCCGCAATTTGGTCTAGCATTCCGTTTCTCCGTGTGTCATTCGTCCCGTCACTCCCTCCTGTGACAGTCAAAGGCGGGGAGAGAAATCCCCCCACCAACATGCCTGTCCACTATTCTATCGGCTGCCTCCACATCAATTACACATCATATTGCTTGCCACACGCTTCACACCAGATCTCCTCACCATCCCCCAACTGTGCCGGGCATTCTGAACATAACCCGCGTGTATTCCTATTCTTCTCAATTGTACGTTTCGCCTGGCTTACAACCCATTTAATGTAAGCTTCCTCAAACTCAGGCATCATATTATGCAACAGCATAATCTCATTGAAAATAATTTCAAAGGGCGCTTTTTGACGCACTAATACCAACAATCGCTCTGCACGAGTTTTCAACTTCGAGTAAGATTCATCAGTATTCATTGTTCATCTCCAAAATGATGGGGTGCCACACAGCTCCAATTGCTGACCTCTCAATTATGGCACCCCATCAAAGCTCCAAGAATCTCTCAATTACTTGAATCTAGGTTTAGTGTTTAATACCAACGCAGTACGCACCTAACCTAGGGCTTGTAACAGACGGAGAGTCTGTTCGCGCCAACACCATCCCCCGATATAAGGCACAGGTGATTGCACCGAACAACGTAAGGCTCAGGGGCTATACCTCCAGCTCCACCCCACAAGTACAAGGTGGCTCGGCAACTGGGTGCCGTTACGCATCAAGCTCACGCAACTGTCGCAACAAATCAAAGCGACGCTTTACCCTAATCAACAAATCCGCAGTAATCGTACCATTTGCACACAAAGCACTAAAGAAAGGAGCGCGAGAGATTCTCCACTATTTGAGCCCACCACACAACAATTCAATAGCAACAGCCCGATCAACAGGCCTTGAACTCTCAATAATACCATTAGGATAAACTTCCCGCATAAAAGGCCCCATGGCCCCAGGTTTCGCAAACAACTTATGCACCTTATCATTATCCCGAACCGCCACCTCAAACCTTCCGCGGCTGGCGATCTCCATAGTGCAATAGTTTACCTCGTCGAGATAGTAGCCTGTGTTGATCCCCTCAGGGTTAGCATCAGCTGCCTCCTTAGCGTCCCTAGCGATATACCAGAGAGCACTCCAGCTCTTACTCTTAAGACTCGCCCGATATTCCGAATGATTCATCGTCTTCTTCATCACGATCTCCTTGGTTACACCAAATTATGACAATAGAAGCCAGATGAAGAAATCCCCCCTACTCTACACCAACCAACTCCGACTTCATTTGCTCATGCCAAAGCCGCGGCTTCTTAAAAATCGTCCCACTCCTAAGAGTAGGAAAATAATGAGCCACCTCACCACCATCAGGATCAAAATAATAAAAGCATATGCTATTATATCCCGATCCAAAGACCTCATTGCTTTATTCCAAGCGAAATGCCCTTCAAAATCGACCTTACCAATATTGGCCACAACACGTTCTAGCATACATCCCCCTAAAACAGAATGGGCTCTGTCCCCCCCCATGCCAATAATTACCAACCAAATAAAGAATCAGAAAAATCCGTCAAATCATAATGAGAAATCTCACAACCCACTGCGTCCTCAGGCGACGTACCTTCAGACCAGTACATCCTAGCCGACTCAGCAGCACCAGAATCCTCAATCGTACATCGCACACGACGATAATACTCAGCTGCAAAACGCCTCTTCCACTCTGAAAATCTAATACCAGCAACAACAGCCATCTTGCACCTCCAGAAAAGAAAATCACACCGAAGTGTGACAATTAGAGTGTGGAGAGAAATCCCCCCCACTATCCATTCTCCAATGCCCGACGCATATAATCCCTAGCAGCATCAATATCTAGACAAGGCAAGCCTTCAAGCTCGCAATCACTATCCAGATAAACCCCACTTGGATCATTCCAGGCAAGCCAACTGATAATCGCAGTGCGATCCCCACTATTGAGGATCGCTGACCAATCTTGCCACATCACCATACTCCTTATAGAAACAAACCCCTAGCAGCATCAATATCTAGACAAGGCAAGTCTTCAAGCTCGCAATCCTCGTCCTCGTACCCGTCGAACCACGGGCCACGTTTCTCAGTTAATGCCACAGCCCATGAGGATGTGGCAGTTTTAGAGGACGTTTCTGGGTTACGGCAGTGAGCCTGAGCCTCCTCAAGGCTCAAACCACGCTCTACCACCTCGCCATCAAAGGCATTCTGATATCTTCGAACTATCATGTAAGTTGTCATTTCTCACTCCTTGTTATTACCACCACACAAAATTGTGACAGGGTTGAGAGAGGAAAGAAATCCCTACTACGCACCACTACCAATCTCAACCAAATGATTAAATACCTGATTCTCAACAAATAAGGCAACCATACCACCACCCACATTCCCCAACACAGCACCACTTGGTGGAGTAGTATCAGGCTTGGCGCCAACTTGATAAGACCAAAAGCCATCGTGCCCTTCCAAAACCCACACGGAAGCCAACGCCTCTTTCAACTTGGCATTCATGCCAGCAATTCCAGAAACACGATCAGTAACCTTCACCGCATTAACAGCCATCGCACACCCTCCAATTAATTAATTCTAATAACTCCAGTATTCATCCCAGTCTTAAACCGAATCAAAGGATTCCTGGGATGGGTCGGATTTGAATACCACCCGCGCCCGTGATATAACATCACCATATCATCATTTGGAAATTTAAACAACGCACCAACATCAAGGTGCTTGATAATGCTGTTACAATCCAACTGATCAGCCCAAACAGCAGCTTCCATCGTTGCGCCTCCTTATTATTATCAAACTGACAATTCGATGTGACAATAAAGGGGTGGGAGAGAAATCCCCCCACCCCATCAAGGGACGACCTTAAACCTTCAAATATCGGACCAAAGCACTGCCGATTAATTCAACGAATCGGGAGATAGCACCCCTATCATGACCACAAATCTCAGTCAAATTATCAAGCTTCTTATAAGCCACCTTCTGCTCGACATCCAACAACGAAATCTCAGGATCGATAGAGGCCACCTGCTCAACCAAGGCCTCAAGGGCCTTGCTAACAGCCTTCTCAATCTGTGGGTTCATCAACGCCACACGATTGAAGCTGAACGTGGTCTCCTCGTACAAGAGACGATCAACCGCATCCGACCCAATCTCAACTACGAGCTGCTCACGAAGATCATCAGAGACCTTCACCTGGCCGCTGCGATCCTGCACCACATAGGTCAAGCTCTCTCCCTCAGGAGTCAACAGCTTCATCGGAGATTCTGGAGATCCAGATTCACGGACATAATCAGAAAGCCATTTTTCCTGAGCAACACCCTTAAGAATGTTCTTCCGAACATTAATCTTGGCATTGATAGCATCAACCTCACGGTCGAGCTTCACGATCTCGTTGACCGCGTCAATATGAGCTGCCTCAGTTAGCATCCAACTGGTGCCCTTCTTTGCACCAATCTTAGTAGCCTTGTTAACCGACTTGGACTTTAGATTATTCAAGAAACTCATCGCAACCTCCATCGCTTTCGCATTTGGTGAGGAAAAACCGTTCTCCCTCACCAACCAATTGTGACAGAAATCAGATGAGCAAGAAATCCCCTATCACCCTGCAGAATTACAATATTCATCGACAGCAGCAGGACCATGCTCGGTCTTCAAATAAGATCGCAAAGCACGCGTCACTACAGCAGTAAGAGTACGCTCCTCACGCCTAGCAGCCTCACGAATCAAAGCAGCCACAGACGGCTCAACCCGCAGTAAAATAGATTCACGATTATCACGTGCACCTACGCCACCAACCTTAGCTCTACCCATCATACACCTCCAATGTTAGAATTCCTAATACATTCAACAACCACACTCAAAGCATCAGCCAATTCAACCGCTTCAACTGTGAACCCGAATTCGCACTGCCCATTTGTAAAACCCATACCATCGAACTCTACATCATCCCGAGCAATACATTTATCATAGATCCTATTGTTAATAACATTCAAACTAGTAGTAGGATCCATCACATTATCAACATCCACCTCAACACCAATAGTCAACTTAAAACTAGGCATTATGCACTCCTTGAAAATTTACAAGGGCAATCGGCAGCTTCAATATCCACACCAATAATTTTAGTATGCTTCCCCACCTTGGCCAGTACACTATGATAAGTGTACAATCCAGCACCCGATTTCTTTCTTTTAACCACATTAGCAAAACCACATTGATGTAAATCCTCTGCCAACCCCTTTCCAGAGAGCCTATCAATAGGGATAACCTGCTTCATCCCAATGCCCAAAGCGAACATACTCCACCACGTCAACAGCAATCCAAAAGCACTCTGATCATCCAAATCGCGCATTGCCTTCAGACATGCAAACCGCCCATCATCCAGCAAATCAGTCTTAATTTCCACAATCGTCAAATTAGGTGCTTCCTCATGTATCTTCCTAATACGAGGAGGCGCAGCAGCAGTTAACTCCATCGACGGCTTAGGCAATTCGAGTCGAAAATACGGCTCCTTGCACGCTTTAAAATCTTCCCAAATCTTAGTAAACGCCATAACACACCCCTCCTAACACGTGAACCACCGACCACATGTGACAAAGAAAGTGCGAGAGGGCAATCCCCCTCGCACCTAAACCAATAAATATTATGCACTAAGGTGTAATTCCTTGAAGCCATTGCTATCCAAAGTCATCTTAGCACCCTCAAGATCATACTCGTTACTAATCAAACCACCAACCCACCCATGCAAACGCCGAGCAGCAGTAGTATCAGAATGGTGAGTAGCTACCTCAGTAGCAAAATTGATCAAGTCATACACACTACACTTAGCTGGCAACGTCTTCAATTTCTTAGTATTAACCATGCTAGTGGACGCTAAACCATACAAGCTCGACACATCACCAGCCAGATTAACCAAAGATCTCGACACGCTAAACCGATTGCTCATCCCGTATTCCTGCTGCACCATCGAACCAGCGGTATCCTCTGGTGCAACACTAGAAATATTCTCCTTAACACGGCTGATAGCGTTATAAAGATCAGTCACCTCAAACAACGACGCTCTAGAAGTCTGCGACGACGAAATCCGCTGCCTGATCGCAGAATAACCCTCATCATTACCATAACCTTGCAAATGGCGAGCAATGCTATAAGAAACATTGCCATCCTTCTTACCAACCGAAATCCGACTCTGGAAAGCCTTATCCATAGCAACCAACCCATTCGAACACACCTGACGCAGCAAGCTCAAATACAAACTAGGCAACCCATAACCATCGATAGGTGCTGAAAGCGTAACATGTGGTGTAAATTGATCACCACCAATCGACACATCACCAGCACCAACCGCAGGTTTGTGACACGACTCAACCACACCATTGGCATAACGAACCTTGTCACCACCCAAGGTGCTAGTCAAATCCATCAACTCATCATAAGTGATCAGACCAGAATTGGGATTTGTACAAGCAAGCAACTTATCAACCCCATTATCGCTCTCCACACACACCCGAATCTCCCTATCATCATCACGCTCCTGGAGACGCGTGAACACTTCATCATGGCTGAAGTACTTGAAAAACGCACCATTGAACCCGTACATGCTATACAAGCTATTCCAGAACCGTGAGGTCGGATGGGCAGCCTGACCATCAATCTCAATCTTGTCGCAAGTCTTGCGTAAAAGACGACCGGTTTTCGTCCGCTGCTCATCAACGTGAGCTCGCAAAGACTTAACATTGGTGGTCACGTAATTAAAAGTCGTCATCATCATCTCCTCTTGTTAAAAATCACCAAAACCACAATACTATATGACAATATCGAAACACAAAAGATATTATAGGATAATACTTAATCCAAAGGAGCTCCAAAGATCCGAGACTTCTTACGCTTATTCTTGGTAATAAACTGAGGCATCTCAGTAATAGCGCTAGCGCAAGCAACACGACTCATAATCGATATCTGCTCCATCTTAGGATTAATAGTCAAACTCGACCACTTACCATCCTTAAACAAAGTCTGATAGCGAGGCTTAGCAACCCTAGTGAATGGCACACGTGTGGCAACACTCTGCACAATCTGCTTAACAGGCAAATTACCAAACTTCCGAAGCACCCGACCACCCATCTGCACAGTTGGACCCTTCACACTATCACGCACCCATACAGTTCTAAGAGCAGGGCAATCAAAACCCTCCGTAAGCTTCATACAATTAATCAAAACATCAATCTCACCAGACTCAAACCGAGCTATCTGCGCCTCATCATCACTATTAGCAGTGACAACCTCAGATTCAACACCGTTAGCCTGCAAAATCGCCTGGAATTCCTGGCACAAATTCGTGTTAACGAAATAAAATAAACTCTTGCCCCACTTACTACGATCAGCCAAGTAATGACGAGCTACCGTCTCAGGCTTCCAATCCTCTATACAATAATGATCATACTGACTCAAAAAACCCTCAGTAATCAACGTATGAATCCCAGCATCCTTCACAATCGCCTGATAGCTCAAACTAGCGCTATCAGTACGGTAAGGTGTAGCAGTACCACCAAGTACAAAATCAGGCTGTATCACATTGTGAATATTAGCCATAGTATTACAACTATCATGCTGATATTCATCCAACACCACAAGGATCTTACGACCCTCAGCCTTAGCTCTCAAAACATCTTCGAATTCTTTCCCAAACATAGAAAAGAACTGAATGTCAACTCCAACACCACGACGTGTATTCTCCTCAGCTGCCTGCCGCAACAAATTGCGACGCATAGCAAACCAACAAACATACAAGCCGGGAATACTCTTCTGCATTTCTCTAGCGGTAAGAAGCATCATACAAGTCTTACCAGACCCAGTAGGACTCTCAATCACAACGCTATTATAAACCTGCTTCTGGTCATTCTTGACATATTCACCCTTGAACATGTCTGTCACTTTCTTTATAATCCTCTGCTGATAAGGTCGCAACTCAAAGCCAGTGCCAGCTGCAAAGTTCATTTCATCACTCCAAGTACTGGTGAATTTCCCGGCATGATGTGACAGACCACGAACATAGGAGAAATAACCCTCCAATACAACACACATAATTATTAAACAATATCAAACCTGCTACAATTAGCCAGTCACAACATCACAAACGGAGCATCACAATGACCCAGATCACCAAAAAAGCACTATGGAAAACCTTAAACGATGAACCACTCATCAAGTTCGACATACGCCCATTAATCGTAGGACAAACCAATGGAAAACCAAAATACAACGGAGACGACGTCACCGAAACAATAACAGACGCAATCACCGCGCTAAAAGACGGCTACGCTATAATATCCTGGAAAGGCAGATGCGGAGAAGTACTCATAATCGGCTACAAACCAGAGGAACTTACAATCATCGACTAGCGATCATTTACCATCGAAAATACATGTAAAGGAGATAACAATGAAAATTGATGACATGCTTAAAAGTTCATTACTAGCCCAAAAAAAGGCTATCGAAGAAAGTCGCGCACCAAAACAAGGACCATATTATTGGATACCTAAAGAGGTTAAAAAAACCAAAAACGGTATCGAAATAGATTGGGACATTTACCCATGGTTTGAGAAAGATAGCAATGATGATATTACGCACCTCAGTATATGGCCTGAAGCACTAGAAACCCTAGCATATAATTTGAAAATACCAAAAACCAACTTACGAAATCTAGGAATGTCACATACCGCTCTACCGCGAGGCCGCGTAGGCCTTACAGCTGACGGAGTCTACACCATCCTACATGGCGACAACTCACCACCACCGCACACCCTTGATGCTGTAATCAATGCTTACAGTCTAAGAGAATTAAACCGCAAAGGCAAGGTGAAAGCTATCGTTGATCATCACGAGAAAATAGCCACAGATGACCTCATGGCATTGAAAAAAGCTATAGGTACAGACTTTAATTTAGAATCCGAAGAGCCAGATATGTCCTGGTTTGACAACTTAGACTAAATCTCGCATGGTTCCACCGAGGAAACATGCGAGATTAACTACACAAGCGATCCATTGGCATATTCTACAATAGTCAAAGCAGTTTGTCTTGTAGTTTCCAATCTATCACGTGTCACGAACTCGCCAGCCTCATCAGCGTCAATGGATGCCAGCTCACGCAACAAGTTATCCACCTTTTCTGCCATTCCGGATTCATGATGATAATTCAAACGATAGATTGCATAGTGCAAAGCGAATTCGACAGAAGCGCGATTCTTCCTCATAGATCCCTCCATGAACCGTCAGATAATTTTGTTCTTAATTTAATACATCATTCGATAAATTGTCGACGGACACCACTCTTATGGTCAATAATTTGAATAATTTTAACAGCTCCACCTTGAACATTCACCACATCACCAACACACAGGTTGCCAGCCAATTGACCAGCTATCTCATCATCACTGTACCAGTCATCCAATTTTCCCTCAACCAGGTATTTGCCACATGTTATTCTAGGATTATAACTGACAATAGTATTCAAGGGTGACATAATGATTTCCCCATCGTATACCTTATCATTTGAAGGAGAATCCATGTCAATGAATACTCAATTGGAATATATTAAAAAGGGAGGGCGACCTATGATCGCGCAACAAAATAAGTACATCTTCCCACCAAGAGCAAAGGAAGCAATACCACCAGAAGACATGAACCTCTACGCCACCCTCGGCTACCAGGCCCAATTAAAATACAACGACACCAGAACCCTATTCAAACTACTCCCAAACGACCAAATACAACTATGGAGCCGACACGGCGAGCGCCTAAAAGACTACACACTCCCAGAATGGCTAGAACCACAATTCCTGGAACTCAAAGAACGCCTAGCTATAGAGCCAGACTCGTGGGCACTAATTGACGGAGGCGTCATAGACTGCAAACACAAAGCCATCAAAGACCACTTCGCCATCTGGGACATCCTAGTGCTCAACGGAAACCACCTCATCGACACCACATACCAAGAAAGATACGACCTCCTACGCATAAGCTGTTCCACCGAGGAAACATACGAATTCAAAAACGCAACCGGAATACACCAACTAGGCACCAAAGCCACAGACAACATCATCGTACCAGACCTCATCCCACCAGAAAAATGGCAAGACACCTGGCAACACATCCAAGAAATCAACAAACCATACAACCAACCCCTCATCGAAGGCCTAGTATTTAAACAAATGCAAGGAAAACTCACCTACGGACACCAAGTAAACAACAACACCACCTGGATGGCCAAAACCCGCGTCCAAACAGGCCGCCACAGATACTAAACCACAATGAACCCAACCAAAATAACCACCAAATACCTCAACCAAAACCCTAGGCTGCAGGTGATGGTGTTGTATGGTAGGTTGATTTCTTTCATGGTGGTTAGTATGAATTGGTAGGGTGTTATTGGGGTGGGTTCCCCAGCGTAGTCTTTTTTTAGGAGTGGAGGATGAAAGAGATTGTAGGAAACCTATTCGCACAGCTGGGATGGATTGCAATACCTACCAATGGAGTGGTTAAGCATAATGGTAGATTAGTTATGGGTGCTGGGGTAGCCAAGTATGCAGCCTCAGTTTTTAAAAACCCTGATATAGATCTCGTATTTGGAGACCATGTACTTACTACAGGTAATACTCCATGCCCAGTATATACGCATAAAGTTATATCGTTTCCTACTAAACACTCTTTTACGGAGCATTCCTGTTTAGATCTAATCGCTGACTCAGCGACTAGTATTAAAGAGTGGATGGATTCTAATGAAATATCGGAACTGTATCTTCCTAAAGTCGGTTGCGGTTATGGTGGTTTAGATTGGGATGTAGTTAGAAATAAACTAGAATCTGTTTTTGATGATAGATTCATAGTAGTATTCTAGTATCGGTGTCTGGGGAACTTCTGCTTGACACCCCCTGGGTGTTCAACCAGGTCCACTTCACCGACTTTACTTCCAGAGCGTAGTCTAAGGCCGTCTGATTCATGGCCGCATTGGGCCCATACCAGAGGGAGTCAAGCCGACTGGACGCAGTGTGGCCACGCTCATAACTAAAAGAACCACAATGGCCAACAAAATCACCATCAAACTAAACGAAACCCAAACCACACAACTCCTAGATATCCTAAAGGACACTTATGAAACCAACAACACCCTACCAACAAACCCAAAAACCATCCTAAAAATCAAAGAAGCCATAGAAAAAAGCCTAGAATGGCACCGAAGATTCGTAAAAGGATCACCCTTATACAACATGAAACGACCCACATGGACCAGAACAACTTCGAGATAATAGCCAAACAGGGAAACTAGACTGGAGTCCAAAGAAATGCAGACTTTCAAGGATAAATGGGATACTACACTCTGCACAGATCGTGTTGAAGCATATGCCGAAATCATCATAATCGAACCCTGTGAACGCCGATTTACCATGTATTTTTCTGCACAAGAAGCTAGGAAGATTGGTAGAGCATTGGTCGAGTTAGCGAATGAGATTGAGCCTCCAGTGGATTGCGGCGAGTCTTCCTTTAAGGTTTTACCGCCAGCAGCGTACCCCCAAACCCCGTAAGCAATAACCCTGCGTTCCACCAAGGAAACACTTAATTAAGAAAGGAATGTGGACAATGAGTGACAATGTTATGGTCTACATCGACATAGAGGAAAGGTATCCAGAATATATTCCTCATTTGCTACCTATTGCTGCTACTCCAAAGCTGCAAGTCTCAAAAGAAACTTGGGCAAGGTGGCAAAAAGCAAAAGAGGATTATGGGGAATTTCAGGAAGAACTCAGAAAGCTGGTAAATCCAGAAGGGAGGTAAATGATGAGTGAACCAGTATTGTGTTTTATTAAAGACGACACAGCGTATTTCACTACGCAAGAATTAAGTAAGCAGACAGGTGACGACTGGAATGATGCTCCGTATGAGCATAATGCCGGGAGACCCTACAACCCTTTTCGTTCTATTTCGGAAGATTGGAACGAAGATGGAACACCTAAATGGGAGATAAGTGAAGTCATATTTAAAACTGACTTGGTAACCCCAGAGGAATATCATTACGGTAATTCATCATACAGCGTTGAAGATATTAACGCCAAATATGTACCATGGTTGGCAACGGCAAAGTATTCTAGTGATCCTAAAGTAATGATTCACGCTGGCACAACTATTACGGAATTCAAAAGGTTGATCAAGGCTTCCGGTGGTAAAATCTATGTGGAGGAAGTGTGATGTGGATACCCGCTGAATATCAGAAGTATGTAAGATAAAGATGGAGATGACTTTGGCGGTCATTGTGGCCCAAAAGGCACCCACGAACTGATCAAAATCGACATATCCACAGAACAAACAACCCGACAAGCCATAGATAAATAGAACACTATTCCAGTCAAATCTATTATAGAATGATAGATTTGACAAACAAATTAATTAAAATCACTCATGTACCACTCGCCAGCACTCTCATCATAATAAGCACATTCATCAGAAATCGCGTCGCACCAGAGACACCCCTTAGCACACTCTGGCACAATATCATTGCTATTAAGATACTCAGCCAAATCAGAAGGACCATTCGGATCTTCACTAATCAACTTTGCGATATATCTAGGATCAACTGCCATAACCAAACTCCTTAAAAATTAAACAGTAACTTTACTATGTGACAGCATAAATCCGCAATCGGTAAATATACCATCCAACCTAACCAAACCAACTTCACATCAGTTACGACCTCCGTTCCACAAAGGAAACACAGAGACAAGAGCAAACCAAATGCTGGCTGGAAAAACACCACGGCAAACCCGGCCCCACATAACCACATAAATAAAATAACCACTGGGGTAGGGAGGGATGTTTTCACCATTTCCTGTCATCCCATAAACAACTGCCGAAGGCGAATGGTGTCAAGCAGAAGTTCCCCAGTGGCCCAATAAAATGCGATATACAATCAACCCAAACACCGACATCAACAGCCCCTTCTGGATAGAAGACCCAAACGGCGACTGGACCCGCGACCAAATAGGCAATAGATACATCTACCGACACCGCCCCCAGATTAGCCTACTCCCCTCGGCACCGAATGAAGCACACCAAAACGTAAAACAGAATCAACCACACTGTCATCACTAGAAAAATCAATCTCACATAGCGCACACGAAATTGAACTCGAATGGAACTTCACCCAATCAAAAAACAAAACAATCAACACATGTGACGCATCATCTGAATAATCGACCCGACACAGCGGATCAATTAAAGAGACACATACCATCCTAGGTATGGGGCTATAGACGCCATGGATGTGAAAAGTAAGATGAGCCGCCCGACTCTCCAGGAGTGACCTGAGGTACTCCCCCACGAAAATTAAACTACTCATCGGAACTATCGACGATTAAAAATAAGATACCTGTCATGTATTTTCGCAGCCTCCAAAGGGATGGATTATTATTCTATACGACGGGGTTTATAGAATATTATCGGGCTGCACTTATAAGAGTCGAATGTTCTGAGAATTAACGGGCTATAAACGAACATTTTTGTGTTATTCTTTTTCCTCACTTCATTTTCTTCTGATTTCACCGAGGCGATGAGATTGCCACTGAGTTCCTTCTCCCGTTCCCGCTAACTTTTTAAATTTTTCCTTTTTTTCTCGCATTACCATCCTATGTAGCTGGTGCAGCATCTTGGTGGTAGTATGTT
>Ga0209189_1001291_pt1 | contig 19032 bp, 18 predicted proteins | sample C_130820_EF_Meta_FD_187308 | JGI IMG/M metagenome (GOLD analysis project Ga0209189, IMG submission 187308) | Freshwater microbial communities from Lake Croche, Canada to study carbon cycling - C_130820_EF_MetaG (SPAdes) (version 3) | ecosystem: Environmental > Aquatic > Freshwater > Lake... | reverse complement strand
TCAAAAAAATAAAAAAAAACATTCCTGCTCCACATCCTGTGTTTTAGCCAAAGAATACATAATCAAAAACAAAACAAAGGTATTATTTTTTATTATTTTATTAAACATACGAAATTGCCAACAGACCCAAAGATTTTGAGAATAATAAGAAAGTGGTAAAGAAGTAAAGAGAATGTAAAAAACAAGTGACTTTTCAAAAAGCAGTTTCAGATAATAATGTCTTAAATTGCTCTGCTGGCTTAAATATACTTTCAATTTCTCGCAAAAAAACAAACGAGCTACTATTATGCCAAGTTTGAAAATCGGAGCGAGTATCTTTGTGATTAGGAATGTAATCTAAAAAAGCTGTTAAATCGAATTTGACGCCAGAAATTCCAGCACCTGAACGCTTGCCATCGAGAGCATTGCAGGCTTGTTCGTAATGTTTAGGCACGGGAATCATCATTGTTGGTTTACCTAAATACATGGCTTCACAGACCGACTCAAAGCCCGCCGTAGTAACCAAACCTTTGCAGTTTTGCATCATTCCCAAAAATTTTTGTCCATTTATGCGATGAAAATGTAGGTTTTTTGAATATACATATACTTCCGTATTTTGTGGTTTATCCCAAAAGCAATGTACAATAACTTCAGGATTTTTTTCATGCCATTTTAGAAGTTCATCGACCAAAGAATATTGAGTCATGTATACCAAAATATAATTTTCGGTGGTAGGTAAAATTTGGGTGATTTCAGGACGTAATAGTGGAGGAATTGTGTAAATATTTTGCCTTTCGTAGTTACTAAATGGTGTGAAAGATAAGGCTAACTTTTTAGTCGCTCCCAAAGCCGTAATTCGAGTATTAGTATTAACCAAGAATTTATCTAGCCAATGGCTTTTAGGGTGTTTAAAGTCAGGGTTGAGTAGTAAATATTGATGGGCAACGCAAACCATCGGAACTTTCGGGCGAAAGAAAAACTGATGGATTCCGGCCAAAACATCGTAAAAATTTATGATAACATCGGGTTTCAGTTTATGGATAGTGGTGTTTATTTTTTGGAGACTCGAAATATAATTTTTTAATCTAAAAATACTATTGGTAAGGGTTTTCTGAATATCAAGGCTTTTGGTTTTCTTACAATAAACCAAGTATGGACTTGCAAAAGCAATACTTGGAGATTTAAATTTTTCGGTAAAAAATACTGGAATATTTCCATCAGCTGAACCGATTAAGGCTCCAACAACTTCATGATTGTTTTTGTGCAATATTTCACAGAGTGCAATTGCTTGTGTCAAATGCCCCCGTCCTTCACCTTGAATAATAAAAAGATATTTCATAAAATCTCTAAGTCCTAAAGGGGAAAACATTTAACTGAAACTTAAAAAGCAGCAGCTATTCTAGGTAAAACAAACTTTTCGGTGAAGGTTTCGTCTTCTTCATCTAAATCGTTATTTGAGTTTGTAATTTCATCGCTCATAGAATAATAAACTAAACTCCATTTTCCATCAAAATCTTCAACGAGTGCCGACATTGTTTCTACCCAATCACCTGAATTTAAGTACGTTATCCCGTTTATCTCTCTGATGGCTGGCTGGTGAATATGTCCACAAATAATACCATCGCAACCTTTTGCTTTGGCTAAATCGGCTAGTTTTTCCTCAAAATCATTTACATAATTGACCGCCAGCTTCACTTTTTGCTTTACGACTTGAGAAAGTGAATAGTAAGGAAACCCACGCCATTCGCGATAAACATTATAGTTTTTATTGAGCCAGAGGAGGAAAGTATAGCCCAAATCGCCCAAATGAGCCAGCCATTTCATATGAGTTGTGATGCTATCGAAAACATCGCCATGCGTAATGTAGAATTTTTTATCGCCCGAATTAAGGATATAGTCACGACGAATCTGGAATTGTTTTCCAACCACCAAAGGCAAAATTTGGTCAAGAAAATCGTCGTGATTTCCTCGCAAATAGATAACTTTAGTGTCGTGTTTGTCCATCATTTTCAGTACAACTCTGAAAAATGATGTGTGCTTTTTCTTCCAATTACCATATTTTTTCAATGCCCAACCGTCAATAATATCACCGTTTAAGATGAGCCTTTGGCAGCGGTATTGTTTTAAAAACTCGGTTACTTCTTTTGCCTTAGAGCCACTAGTACCAAGGTGAATGTCGGAAAGCACTATGGTGCGAAAATGCTTGTGTTTTTTCATGATTACAAATTTGCAAATTCAATGTAAACTGCCTATTATCAAGACGTTAACAAAATGTAAAGTTGTGTTTGTAGGGCGAAGTTTCATTTCGGTCATTGCATAGAAAGAGTGAAAAATTAAATTTCTAATTTATCTAACTATATTTGAGGAAGAAAAGAGCTGAACTTTCTTAATTTTGACCGATAAACGTACCTCTGTTATGCACATTTTCAACACAATTTCGGAAACACAACAATACCTTAAAGCACAACAAAGAGCAGGAAAAACCATTGGTTTTGTGCCTACGATGGGAGCTTTACACGCAGGACATATTTCATTGATTGAGCGAGCAAAAACCGAGAATGACGTGGCAGTTTGCAGTATTTTCGTAAATCCTACTCAGTTTAATAATCCTGACGACTTGAAGAAATACCCAAGAACACTTGAGCATGACTGTGAAATGCTACTCCCCGCGGGTTGTGATTTGGTTTTTGCTCCTTCAGCTGAAGAAATGTATCCGAGTTTACCACAATTAAGAATGGATTTTGGCACTTTGGAAACCGTCATGGAAGGCAAATTCCGACCTGGGCATTTCAATGGTGTGGGAATTGTGGTGAGCAAACTTTTCAATATCGTTAAACCAGATAAAGCTTATTTCGGACTGAAGGATTTGCAACAAATGGCGGTTATCAGACGAATGGTGCAGGAATTGAGTTTTGATTTAGAAATTATTCCATGTCCGACTTTGCGAGAAACCGATGGTTTGGCAATGTCATCACGCAATACTCGTCTTTCATCTGAAGCACGTGCTTTAGCTCCGCAGATTTATAAAGCCCTAAATTTAGCTAAAGAAAAATTACAAAGTGGAGCAAGCGTAATTGAAATGCAAGCGGCGGTTAACGAGCATTTTACAAACAATCCTGAGTTTGAGCGGGCGGCCTTCCGCATGGAGTATTTCGAGGCTGCTGATTTTGATACTTTATTGCCAATCGAGGCCAAAATTGCTGATGGAAAGACAGCTTTATGCATTGCGGCATTCTTAGGTGGCGTCCGTTTAATTGATAATATCGTATTTTAGATAATTTAGATTCAAGTATTAAATGCATCTTTGTAAACCGTATATGTAACGCTTAAAAAAATTTTAATAATCGGCCTCCAACGAAAAAGTGATTTGCCAAAATTAAATAAGTAATGAGACAATACTAATCGACAAATTGAAATGATGCAACTTATTGATAGATAGTGTTTTATCTCTTGTCTAGAATCTCGTATCTTTTGTCTCAGTACTTATTTTCAAAGTCCAAAAAATCTACATCTTCATTAAAGCCACATAAGTTTCGATTCCATTCCAAATATTTTGAATTCTAATGTTTTCGTTTTCTGCGTGTTGGTTATTATCGTGATTAGCAATCGGAACGGTGATAGTTGGCGTTGCCAAATATTTCTCAAACAAAAACAATGGTAAACTTCCACCCAAACTTGGCATCAAAACTACCTCTTCGTTGGTGCTTGATTGCACCGCTTTAATCACATTTTGGGCAATCGGCAAATCCATTTTTGTGCGTTGTGCATTATAGCCTTTTTGTGTTTGCACACGAGCAATAAGTGGATATTTCATGCGTTCATCGTCGGTAATGCTCTCATTTTTAGTCACATAGTAGCCTTGTGCTTTGATGTGGTCAATCACTTTTTGTGCTTGTCGTTGGGCATCATTACCCAAAACCAAACGCAAATCTAACGCGACCGTTGCCGAAACAGGAATCACGTTGGCGGCCATTTTACCTACATTCGCACTCGAAATACCGTTAATATTAAGCGATGGTAAATTTATTAATTCAACCAACGATTTTCCGCCACCTTCAGCACGTACAAAGCCTAATTCATTTCGCATTTGCTCATCAACGGGCGGAACTTTTGCAATGGCTTTTTTCTCGGTTTCGGTAAAAGGTATAACATCATCGTAAAAACCTTTTATCAAAACTCGACCATTATCATCTTTCATCGAAGCTAATAATTTTACTAAAAGCATCGCAGGATTCGGTGCCCAATTGCCATAATGTCCGCTGTGTAATGGCCTTTTTGAAGCATATACTTTTAATTCCATATTCACATCGCCACGCACACCGAAAACCACTTGTTTTTTGCCCGACTGATGCACTGGACCATCGCAAATCACCCAAAGGTCAGATTTGAGTTTATCTTTATGTTTTACAAGAATTTCCGATAAATGCGTTGAACCGGCTTCTTCTTCACCCTCAAAGAAAAACTTGATATTTACACTCGGTGGAATGTTCAATTTGGTCAAAACTTCATAAGCAGTCAGAATCGAAAACACTCCTGATTTATCATCAGAGGCACTTCGTCCGTAAATCCGCCATTCAGGATTGATTTTTTCGTTGGCCTTGGGTGCAGGAATTATCTTCCCTCCTTTTTCGAGTGAAGCATCTAAAAAGACAGATTTGAAAGGCTCGATTCCTTCAGCCCATTGATTTGGATTGACTGGCTGACCATCATAATGAGCATAGAAAATGATAGTTTTGGTGGCATTTGGCACATTTACTTCACCAAAAACTGCTGGTGGAACTCCCTTCGTGGTAGCATCCAATAATTGGGTTTTAATACCACGAGCCTCCATCATCTTTACGATATAAGCAGCCGTTTTCTGAATTCCGACAGTATCATAAACCACATTCGGAATCGAAAGAAGCCCCATAAATTCACCTAAAAGAGCATTCTCGTTGGCTTTTCGATAGTTTCGGGCTTGCTCGATTAAAGGACTTTGAGCAGAAGCAAAACCGGTAATAAATAAAATAGGTAAAAGGTATCGTTTCATTCTTAAATGTTTTTTTTACGGTTAATCTTTTGACAAACTTACTCCATTCTGACTTTTTCCCAACCAACTTCACGGTATTTTTTGAATAAAAAAAAGGCCAAAGCTAATTGTATAACCATTAAAACACCAATCACATAAAGTACTTGCATCATAAAATAATGAACTAATCCGATTATTCCGGTAATAAAAACATAAGTCATATTTCGGATAAAACTTCCACCACCGTTTTTCTTAATTTCGGTGGAAAATGGCAGTTCGTTACTCATACCGATTGATAAAAGTAAATCAAGGTTCGTGATTGTAAGCATTCCGAAAAGTAAATCATCGAGCAAATCTACACCCCAAATGATTGATAAAACTAAGCTCAACAAAATGGTAATTGGCAGAAGAAATTTTACCATAATTGCCCGAAGCGAGCCACTCAAGATTTCGCCAGGCTTAATGATTGGGGCAAGCTCATAAAGCCACGCCGCTTTAAAATCTTCTGATTGTGAAATTTGGCTTCTGATTGTGAGTAAAACGGTTCCACACAAATAAATCACTACAATTCCTATGCCTGTTGATTCTCTCAGATGCTCGATTTGTTGTACAAAACTCCCATCACCCCGCCCGCGGTACCAATCATAAAAATAGGATAAATAAGCAAATAAGCTAAGGAAGGATAGATTCTGAGCTTAAATTTACGGTCACGAGAGGTGATTTTCCAAACAAATTCAAATGCACCTCGCTCCATTGAAGTGCCTGTAAAAATACCCGATAATGTTTCTATCAAGCCTTTTTTGGCAACCTTATTTGGTATTTTCTCTTGGCGTTTGGCAATATCCATTCCTGCGATTTTTTGGTTAAAAACACCTGAAAAAACATTATTTACCAAGAAAACTACCATAAAAGGCACAGTTAAGGTCAGGAAAAGAAACAGAAATTTAGTTGCGTCAAACTCGTGTTTGATAATTATGTTCATGCTATTTCCCATCCAGATTGGCGGAACGAGAAAATACCACCATTGTACTTTTGAATCTATGCCATTCATCAAAGCATCAAAATTGACCAATCTGCCAACTAAACGATAACCGCCCATGAAAGTAAAGGTCAATATGATTTGAAAAGTATTGATAACATTTCGGAGTCGTTCTTCACTCGTAAATTGCATCAAAACCAAATAAAAAATATTGGTTAGGAAAACTATCAAAATCAAACTTAATAAACTGATAATCAGGAAAGAAATAGCTGCCAAAACTCCGTATTTGAACATCGTAACGACCATAAACGGAATAGCCAAAGCGAGCATCATCGAAAGCAAATATATCAGAATATGCGTGATACGGGCAATGAGCAAGGTACGGTCATCAATTGGGCGAGGCAGCAAAACAGCATTGTCATTGGAATCAAGAATAACTGCTGAAAAGTCGGTGATGAGGGTCATGGCGAGCATGAACATCATCATCGCAAAAATCAAAGAGTAAATGGCGATGATTGAGGCCGAAAAGTAAATAAACGCCGAAAAAGCACAAGCCATCAGAAAATACAAACCGAGAGTCAGAAAAAACGTACTGTTCGATTCGCTTTGTTTTTTATTCCATTGATTGAACCTTGCTCGGCGATTATCCATTTTGAGTTTTACCTCAACAATGGCTAAAAGTTGCTCAAAATTTACACCCAAACGTAAAAAAATTGGGCTGAGTAGAATTAATATTTTTAGATAGAAATTTATCATTGTCTTTTTGACAGGTTACAAACCTGTCCTACAAGTTTATCGGTTCATTACTTGGATAAATTCTTCTGCTAATTGTACGTGTTCGTTGTTACCAGTCAGTTGGTTGAAAATCTGTTCAAGCGAACCTGTTTCTCGCTGTGATTTCAGTTCATCGAAAGTGCCGTTGGCAATGATTGTACCTTTATTGATAAGTACGATTCGGTCAGAAATTTTCTCGACTACATCCATAATATGAGAGCTATAAAAAATGGTTTTGCCAGCATGTTTTAGTTGAGAAAGTATTTCTTTGACCAAAATCACGGCATTGGCATCGAGTCCAGAAAGCGGTTCATCTAAAAATATCACTTTGGGATTGTGCAAAATGCCTGAAATCAATAAAACTTTTTGTTTCATACCTTTCGAAAAAGTCGTCATACGGTCGTCTCGCTGGTCGTAAAGTGCAAAAAGTCTGAGCAATTCGGTAGCTTTTTCTTCAATTTGGTCGGTTTCTAATTGGTACAAACTTCCCAAAAACCGCAGATATTCCATAGGCGAAAGGGTATCATATAAAGAAGCATTTTCGGGAACGTATCCAATTAATCTCTTGACTTCCAGCGGATTAGCTTTTACATCAAGCCCCATTACCTCTACATTTCCTTCATAATCAGGAATCATACCAATTAGGATCTTGATTGTTGTGGATTTTCCTGCACCGTTTGGCCCGATATAACCAATAATTTCACCCGAATTGACTTCTAAATTAACGTCTTTCAAGACCAATGTACTTCCATATGCTTTTTGTAAATTACTGATTTTGATTGCCTTCATTGTTGGATTAAATAAGGTTTTGAAATAAAGATGAAATGTAGAAGATGAGTTTGTTATTTCCAATCAAAATGCTGATAATCGGTTAAATTAAGCTACTTTATGTTAAAAATATCTTAAATTTAAACATTTCTCTACTTGTAGATATAGTTTTTAACGAATGATTTCAAAAAGCCATTCTGATCTACAAAATCTCAATGTTTGCCCTGGTCGAATAAAATTTTACAAAAGTCCTTGACTCGTATCATTTTTTTTGGTACGTTAGATAAAAGAAAGTTCTTTGAAACTTAGATACGGGATGTAAGATACGAAATATGAGAATTTTTCAATCATATCATTTTCTCTAACATTTTGAATATCAACAGTTTATGTAATTATTCACTCTAAATTAGTGTGTTATGAAGATTCATGTGCATGCAGTTCACTTCGACATCGATCCTAAATTGGTCGGATTTATCCAAAACAAGTTAAACAAATTAGAAACCTTCTACGACAAATTTATTAGCGGTGAAGTTTTTCTAAAATTAGACAAAGGAGATAGTAACAAAGTTCACAAAAAACACATTGAAATCAAATTAAGTGTTCCAGGAGGCACCATTTTTGCAGAAGAAAAAGGCACAACGTTTGAAGAAGCCACGGATTTGGCACTTGAAGCTCTAAAATCACAAATAAAGAAATTAAAAGATAAAAGAACCGAAGTTGAACATAAAAAACGAGAGATTCCTGCAGAAGAAGAAATCGTAGAAGACGATTTATGATAAATCAAAAGAGGGCGTAAATCAGCTAGATTTTCGTCCTCTTTTGATTTCTACTGCTTGCGATTTACTCGATAAATCTTTCGTTGCTCATTGGTCGTCACCAAATCTGTATCATTTACATAGGCAATAGCTTCCATCTGATTTCGGCCAACTTTTATACAAGATTTTGGCTTAGAAAAATCAATTTTCCCACTTGAAATCTCAAAAATATAAATTTTTCCATAAGAAAGTAAAGCAAATTCTTTTCCGTTTGGACTAACGTCGGCCGAGGTTACGGGACTTTTTAGGAAAATACTTTGCTCAGGCAAAAGTGCATAATCTCCTTCTTTGTCAGGCAAACTGTAAAGCTGCGTTTGATGTTTTTTTGACCAATCTTTCGAGAACAAATAGAGTTTTCCACCGTACCAAAAAAATGCTTCACAATCAAATATCTTATCTTTAGCCGGAAAATGTGCTTGGTTGGCGTAATGAAAAGTTATTTTCTCGGTTTTGCCATTTCTAAACTTATAAATCATGAGGTCTTTTCGATTTTGATTATTATTCCCAAAATCTCCAACATAAATATTCCCTTTTTCATCTTTGGCCAAATCTTCCCAGTCAATGTTTTTTGAGTCATTGACAAAAAGTGTATCAAAAACTCGGCCTTGCTCACCAATCATATAAAGTTCGGTATTGCCGCCACTATCATTTATCGTCCAATAAAAATTTTCTTGCCATGCTTTTGCCAGTCCTGAACTTTCGTTAATACACGTAGGCATTCTGCCTGTTTGCGTAATATTATATTCGCTTTTTGCTTTATGAAAACCACTTTTTTGTACTTCACTGTGGCAATTACAGGTAGCAATTTTTAGAGAAAACAAAAACATATAAAATTTATAAAGAAACATAGCTATGAGGAGGTTTTTTTAAATCACCAAGAAAAATTTGAAATTAGCTAACAAGATAGTTAATTTTGAAAAAAACTGTCTATAAATCAACAAATTATATCCCAAAAACTTTTTTAGAAACATGAAAACCTTTCAACAACCATTTACGACTCGCCTCGCTTATGTCTTGATTTCACTGGTGATTATTATTTTTGGGTTGTTTATGCTTAAAGATTTGCTCATTCCGCTCACCTTTGCTGCTATTTTTGCTTTACTATTATTGCCAGTTTGTCAACTTCTTGAAAAGTGGCGTTTTCCTCGTTGGTTGGCTATTACGATTACGATTCTAATAACAATTGGCGTGTTGCTTTTACTTTTTTATTTGGTTTATATTCAAATAATGGATTTTGAGGAAATACTTCCTCAATTGACTGAAAAAGTCGAAAAACTTTATTTTGACGTGCAAATCTTCATCCGCAGAAATTTTCATATTACGCGTACTCAACAAAGAGTTGAAGGCAAAAAATACTTGACAGAGTTTTTAAAAAATAATAGCGATATTTTGGGAAATACGCTCTCAACAACGACAGGACTTTTGGGCAACCTAACGCTTATTCCACTGTACATTTTCTTGATGTTACTTTACCGTGATTTCATTAAAGTCTTTTTTTATAAAACGTTTAAATCAGTAAGTAGTCACCGAGTAAATGTTGTTTTGAAGAAAATAAAAAATGTAGTGATTGACTATATGGTGGGTTTAATTATGGTTATTGGCATCATCGGAATCTTAAATACCGTCGGACTTTATATTTTGGGCATCGAACATGCTATTTTCTTTGGTTTTTTGGCTTCTTTCTTGGTACTTATTCCTTATATCGGCGTTGCAATTGGCTCACTTTTACCGATTCTTTTTACATTAATTACCAAAGATAATCCACTTTATGCAGTCGGTGTGGCTTCATTATTTGTCACTATCCAATTTCTCGAAGGAAATTTCATAACACCATATATCGTTGGCTCAAAAGTAAGCATCAATTCAATGGCGGCTATTATTGCCTTAATTGTTTTTGGTTCACTTTGGGGAATGAGCGGCTTGGTTCTTGCATTGCCTTTAACGGCTATAATAAAGGTAATTTTTGATTCGGTTGAAGGGCTAAAACCATTTGGTTTCTTACTCGGTGATGCCGACCATGCTGATGTTATAAAGTAATTGGATATTGGAGAGCTGGTTACTGGAGAACTGGTTTTAATAACAAATATAACTAGTAACAAGTACATCGATAACCAATAACAAATCATACCATTCCAATTTCGGTTAAGATTCTTGTAAATTCATCACTCATCGGGGCAGTTATATACACATTTGCTCCTGTGATTGGGTGAATAAAACTCAGTTCGCTGGCATGTAGAAGCATTGTATTTAAGCCAAAACGCTCCTCAAACATCTTATTGTGTTTGCATTCTCCGTAAGTTTTATCGCCAATCAAATAATGTCGTAATTGTGCAAAATGCCTTCTAATTTGATGCATTCGGCCAGTTTCGGGCATAATTTCAGCCAATGAATAACGTGAAGTCGGGTAACGACTTACTTCAATTTCGAGTTCAACTTGCTTCAAACATCTGAAATGCGTGACTGCATCTTGAAGCGTACCATTTTCTTTCGCCAATGGTCGGTCGGCAGTGCCTGATTCGGGTAAAAAACCACGCACCAAAGCCAAGTACTTTTTGTATGTTGTATGATTTTCAAATTGCATTTTCACGGCCTTATCTGCTTCAGCCGAAAGAGCAAAAAGTAAAACTCCCGACGTCTTGCGGTCGATTCGATGGCACGGGCTTACCCAACAATTCAATTGGTCACGAAGCAATTGTAATGCAAAAACACTTTCTTCGGCAGCGATTGATGAGCGATGCACCAATAAATTATGTGGCTTATTAATGGCTACCAAATGTTCATCTTTGTAAAGAATAGGAAGTAAAGTGTCTTGCATTTATTTTTACTGAAAATTTATACAAAGGTACGGAAGAATTTTGAGAGAAACGCCCAGGCATTTATTGCCATTTGCCAAGTAGATTTTATTTTTTCTGACCAATCTTTATTTGTCAAACTTTACACCTCTTTTTATGCACTTACTTGATATGGGATGTTATTTGTCTTTTATTGCTCATCAATATTGTAATCAATGGGATTTTGGATTCAATAGTGCTATTCCAACAATTTAATTTTGAACAACCCAATATTGCTTTTATTTACTTTCCGTTTAATTTATTGCCTAGTGTAGTTTTGTCGTCGGTTTTGTTTTCCAATCCATTAATAATTAGATAAAACTAGTATTTCAATAAGATTTTTTCTTCAATGTTCTTTAAAATACACCTTCTTCATTTCTAATTCATTTTTATCGTTTTATCTTGCATCGCAAACTTTTAAAATTGTGCGTATATGCCTCTAAAACCTAAGCTAAAAACTGAAATACTGGCGGGGGTTTCCACATTCTTGGCCACAATGTATATTATTGTTGTCAATCCTGCCATTTTGAGCCAATCTGGAATGTCATTTAATGGTGTGCTTACTGCCACCGTTTTATTGTCATTCTTTTGCAGTTTAATGATGGGGCTTTATGCCAAAAACCCAATCGTCGTTGCCCCTGGCATGGGCATGAATGCCTTTTTTACTTTTACCGCCGAGAAAGGCATGGGTATTTCGTGGCAAGTAGCTTTGGGAGCAGTATTTTGGGCTGGTATTATCTTTCTTTTACTCTCAATTTTCAACATTCGTACCCAAATCGTTAAGGCCATTCCGAAGCAGTTACGTTATGCAATTTCAGCAGGAATCGGGCTTTTTATTACCCTCATAGGTTTTTCCAATGCCAAGTTTATTGTACCAAACCCTGCCACAATGATTGGCATTGCGAGTTTGCACGACCCAATTATCATTACTTTTCTGGTTGGTTTAGCCATAACGATGATTATGCTCACGAGGCATATTCAAGGAGGAATCATCATCGGAATTTTGATCACAACACTTATTGCCATTCCAATCGGAAGGTGGTGGGGCGATGCCTCGGCCATTAATTTCGGACAAAAAACTTTGGTTACTTGGCAAGGTATTTTTTCTGCTCCTGATTTTAGTTTACTTTTTCAACTCGATATTGTTAACTCACTCAAAATAAGCCTGTTACCTGTTATTTTTGCCTTTGTTTTCACTGATTTGTTCGATAGCCTTTCTACGTTTGTAGGCGTTGCCGAAGCAGCCGATTTATATGACGAAGATGGCGAACCTCGCAATATTAAGCAATCGCTTTTGACCGATGCCGTAGCAACCACTATGGGCGGTTTATTGGGTACAAGTCCAGGAACGGCTTTTATTGAGTCTGCAGTCGGGATAAGTCAAGGTGGGCGAACGGGCATAACGGCCATTACGGCAGGTATTTTATTTTTGCCGTTTATGTTTTTATCACCGCTTTTGAGCATTATCCCAGCAATTGCCACAGCACCAGCCTTGATTATGGTTGGAGTTTTGATGATGAAACCCGTCACAAAAATTAATTGGGATAAACTTGATGATGCCATTCCTGCGTTTATGGCAATGGTGCTCATTCCGCTTAGCTATTCTATTACGCAAGGCATTATTTGGGGCTTTTTATCATGGACAATTATCAAAGTCCTCAACGGAAAAGCAAAAGAAGTTTCTTGGATGCTCATAATCATTGATGTTTTTGCACTTTGGGCGATATATTTAGGGCATTGAGAATTAAGAACGTAGAATATTTATCGAATTACCCATTTTTTTAGAGCTTTTATTTTTTAATGAAAACCAAACTACTATTTTTTGTAATATTTTTATTATCAATCACTTCGTTTGCTCAGAAAATTGCGATTTTGGGTGCAATGGCCGAAGAGGTAGAATTAATTCAATCGCAGCTGAAACATTCGAAAACCAAGGAAGTTTTAGGTTTTAAGTTTAAAACTGGTAGGCTCAACGGCAAAAAAGTAGTTTTGGCCGAAACTGGTATCGGAAAAGTAAACGCCAGCATTGTTACAACCTTGATTATCAAGCATTTTTCACCGAAAACAATCATTTTTACAGGTGTAGCGGGTGCAGTAAACCCTGATTTAAATCAAGGAGATATTCTGATTGGCAAAAGGCTTTCCTACCACGATTATGGGCGATTGACCAACGATAGCTTGAAGTTCTACCCTACTCGCAATCCGCATACAAAGCAACTTAATCCCCAGTTTTTCTTGTCAGATTCTATCTTAATTGCGGTGGCCAATGAAGCTACAAAAGGCATCGAACTCAAAAAAATTACAGCAGATTCGCCCCAACCGAGGGTTTCAGTAGGAACTATCGTAACGGGCGATACGTTTGTAGCTTCAAGTGTAGCGGTTAATGGGTTCAGAAGAAATTATCAAGCCGATGCTACCGAAATGGAAGGTGCGGTGGTTGCCCAAATCTGTTTTCAACAAAATTTACCTTTCTTGATTATCAGAAGTATCAGCGACAAAGCCAACGAAGCTGCCCCTGCTGATTTTCAAACATTCAAAAAAGTAGCTGCCGATAACTCGGCAATTTTAGTAAAAGCAATCATTAAAAATTTAGAATAATAATTTCATGACTTACGATTTCGACGAACTAATTGACCGTACAAATACCGATAGCTATAAATGGGATAAATATAAAGACCGTGATATTATTCCGCTTTGGGTCGCCGATATGGATTTTAAAGCCGCTCCGCCAATATTGAAAGCACTTGAAGAGGTGACAAAACAAGGCGTAATAGGCTATTGGCATGCACCCGATGAGTTAGCTGATGTAATTGTGAAACGTCTTGAAGAACGCCATCAATGGAAAATCGAAAAAGATTGGATTGTGTATCTGCCGGGGCTAGTTCCAGGACTGACGCTCTCATGTATGGTCGTGGGCGATGAAGGCGACGAAATCATTACTACTGTACCAGTTTATGGGCCGTTTATGAAAGCTCCCGAAGCTGCCAAAAAGAAACTTGTAAAGGTGCAAATGAAGCTCGAAAACAACCGTTGGTCGCTTGATTTTGATGCTATTCGTGCTACAATTACGCCTTGCACACGTATGTTCATGTTGTGTAATCCCTATAATCCTGCGGGAACGGTTTTCACGAAAGAAGAACTACAAATGCTGTCAGATATTTGTGTTGAACATAATATTATAATTTGCTCCGATGAAATTCATTGCGATTTAATTTTGGATGAAAGTAAAAAGCACATATCAATAGCTACGTTAAGCAAAGAAGCTGAAAACCAAACGATTACATTACTTTCACCAAGTAAAACCTTCAACATTGCGGGTTTGGGATGCTCTTTTGCGGTAATTCCGAATAACGAGATTCGTACAAAATTTACCAATTTAAAATACATAGTTGAACCAATGCCTTCAGCTTATGCCTATCAGGCGGCACTTTCGGCTTATCGAGATTGTGGCGAATGGCATGAGCAATTATTGGCTTATTTACGCAAAAACCACGATTACGTTTTACAAGAAATGAACGCCATAACAGGCTTTAGTATGACGCCTCTCGAATCTACTTATTTAGCATGGATTGATACCCGTGAAAGTGGCATTGATAATATTGGCGTGATACTCGAAAACGCGGGTGTCGGTGTCTCAGAAGGTGGATTTTTCTTCGATGGGAAAGGTTTTATCCGCCTAAATTTTGGCACACAAATGCGACGACTGGAAGCCGCGATCTCGCGAATGAGAAAAGTACTATGTTGATTTTAAGTATGAGAATAGAAACGTGAGATTGTAAAAAAACACCTCATTTCTCCAATTTAATGTTTCATATTTATAAATATATGATGGAGCAAAAAAGGATAATTATTTAAATTCAAAGAAAAATTTGAATGTGTTTATTTTAAGATAAATAATAATTTTTTTGAGCGATATACAAACTATCAGGTCGATATTTAAACCAATTTAAATTTAAACCAAAATCTTTAATACTTTCTTGCCTTTGAAACTTAAATTGGTTTTGCAGCCCAAAACTACGATAAAAATCCGTACCTCGATGCTCCAAACCAAAAGGAAAATAGCTATTTTCTTGGGTAATTACTGGCGGTGGATAAACACCATTGACAGGAGCTGCCAAAGAATCTCGGAACGAAGCACGTAAATTGCCCAAATGGTCTTTATACTCAAATTCGTAGCCATACACACCTCTATTTTTAGGAGTCATTCGCCCTTCGGGAGAAGCAATTTGATAAATACCAGCGTTTTTATAGATAACTTCGCTGTTATAAATCCAAACCGTACCGTCAGAATCAGTAGTTTTTAGTTTTGTGCCGTTGCCGTCATAAAAATGCTTTATCCATCTACCATCATTATATGTTATTTGCTTGATTTTCTTTAAAAATGTATTCCATTCTATCAAACTTATTCCTCGGTTGGCATCTGATTTTAAGCTACCATTCGCCCAATAGGCATAGTCATTATTACTGCCGTTGTCCCTAAAATCTCCTACGTCAGTATTGCCATTTACGGCATCGGTAATGCCCTGCAAGCGGTTTCCTTGATAAAAATAAGTCATTTGGTCAATGTTACCAAAGGTGCTTGCTTGCCCGTTAGTTAGAGTGGTTGACCCTTTGCGAGTAAGCCCTAATACATTCCCATTTTTATCATACCCCGATGTCAAGAAACTAAAATCTTCGCCTGTTTTCCCTCCTGAATAAACAGAAGAAATCAAACGATTCCCTGCATCATAGTTATGAAGATATTTTCTTGGATTTGCTGTATTCAGTTTATTTACCCATGTTTCACTACTAATATTCCCATCGAAATAACGGCTATCACCCTCAAAATCTAATTTTTGGGCAAACAAATCATTTTCTCCTCCATTCAAGGTAGGCGTATTATTGCTACAATTGATACAATTTTGCATCCCTCGAATATGATACCCAAAATCCATTGTTTGCATTCCCAAAGTAGTGCCACCACTACCGCCACCTGTACCAATGCGGGCTTCATATTTTGATAGGTTTTTGGCATCAATCATCACGCCAGGATTCAAAATGACTGCTTTTTTGTCAAGGTCTAATGTATTGGCGTTGGGTACTGCCGTGTAAGCAACACTTGGGCGAGTAATATAATCAGGATTTGCTCCTTCACTTTGATAGCTAGGAAAATTATTCCTATTTGCTTAGATCAATGGCCATCAGGGTCTCGTTCCGAAGACCCTGATGGAACAGCAGTCCGAGAGGTAGCATGGGTCAAAGGCAGTTTTTAATTACCTTTTTGAAATGCGTAATAAAAAAATATTGCTGAAATTATTACAATAATCAAAATATTAGTAATTAAAATCCAATTTAACAAATTTTCAATTTTAAAAAATTTGTATAATGTTTTGTGCAATAAAAATAAAAGAATCCATGCTTCTACATTGATAATCAAAAATCTAATAATGTAAGAACCAACACCTTTGTTTTCAATACTTATAAAATTATTGTTTATATAAGTATTAAGGAATAAAAGGATAAAACCTAACAGCCCTAAAAATAGAGCATCTAAAATTATGATTAAAAGTGTTTTCATATTTATTGATTTGTTGTTTTATTTTATCGTGGGTTTGGACCCGCTGATTTTGGAGTAAATGTTTTATTAAATTCTTCGATACTGTATGTCTTATTACCATATGAAATACTTTGGAATACACCCTTTTTATCAATTTTTATAGTAAGATTTAAACTACTGATAGGTTTCTTATCAGCCTTAACTAAATCACCAGCATTCCCAAAAGCCGCTGCACCTCCTAAAAATATAGACTGCTTTTTACTATCTTGAATTGTGGCTTCTGTTGCTGGGAATTGTTTACTGGATAAATTAATAGAAACACCAAGTGTTCCTTTATCTAAGTTTTCAGTTAGTTGTATATTAGAGGCAACCTCAATATTTGGTGCAACACCGAAAAAGAACGGATTTGAGCCTTCAAATTCGCTATTTACATTTGCAATATTGCCTGATTTGTTTTTTGAAAAAACAGCATTTACACTCCCTTCATCAGTAGCTGATTTACTGAAAGTACCAATGGGTGTTTCAAATATTGTTGGTGAGCTTACAGGAGTACCGCCAGAAATAGCTCTTGCAGAAGGGTCAATAGTGTAGGTCTGTGAAATTCGAGAAGTAACATCTGAACGAGTAGAGTAACTTCGACCATCATCATGAAATCCAGTACCTTTAAACGAACCAATAGGTGCGAAAGAACGTACAGTTACAGGGTATGGAAAAGCACCATCGGGGTCAATATATCTAAGTGGATTATTCATATTGTAAACATATGTAGATGAAAAAGGTAGTTTATCTGTCATAATATCTACTCTATCAAACCTACAATTAGTTGGATTCAAAGTTCTCGCACCAAGATTAATTCTATTCAACCCAAAAGTGCTTTCTTTTTCTTTATTTTGGTACTCAAAACGATTTTGATAACCGTTTACTTGACCTGCAATCCAATCAGAATACCCGAAAAAAGACACTCTGATTGAATTGAAAAGATTTTATTTTGAGAGTTTTGGTGGCAATATCTCTATAATTCTGGAGTTTCTATAAAATTCTATTTCTTCAGGAGCTTTCCAACCTATCGTACCCTCAATGATTACGCTTTTTTCAGTAACTTTAAATATATATCCAATGTTCTCGTAGATATCCATAATATCTTGTGAGGTGTCTTTTTTATAGATTAATTGCTTGTATTTTTTATCAAAGTACTTATCAAGTAAGCTTTCAGTAGCCTCATAGACAACAATTAATTTACCTTGGTACTTTTCTTGGTAAAAAATTTTTATATTATTTATATTTGGTTCTGATTGTATTTTCATATACTCATTACCTTCTTTATCAGTCAACAATTTTATTGAAACATACTTACATTTATCATGTATTGTTTCTATAAACTCAATAGTTTCGTCTATTTTGTTTATTATTTTTTTGTTTTTTATAAACTTTATATCGTTTTCCTTGCTTTGGCATCCAAGCAATAAAAATAGAATAAAACTAAGGTTTATATTTCTTAATTCTTTCATTATAGTTGTATTTTTTAATTGATTTAAGATTTTCTAAATTGTAATCTAATCTTGGTAAACCCTTACTTCCCATTGGGTCGAACTCTTCTAAGCTATTATTAGGTGGTAATGTAAAAAACCTTGGAAAATTAGGCGTTTTTTTACTCACTTTATTTACAACTTCTGTAATCTTATAGAAATCTGCATCTGATGGACTCGTTCCGCCATCATGATTATGTATATAAAAAATTAGACTTACAGGCTTTAAGCCTAATTTCTCATAATTTGTTCCTGAATTTTGATGAAGCGTTGAAACCGAATACTCATTGTTTCCGTTTTTTCTGAAACCTGCTAATCCAAACTCTATTCCTCTTGTTGTATTTTGGTTTGCAAAATCGAACACTTTTTTTGCATAACTCAAACTTGATGTTTTGCCAACACTAAAACCATCTTTATCTTCTTTGGAAAGTTGTGAAATAATAGTAGTACTCTCAGCATTTTTTTTTGTTACCGTTATAGATTTGCCATTATCCGCTGTTAGTTTATCAAAATTATCATTTGTTTTCTTCAACAAACTTATCTGTCCATTCGCTTTTAACTTATAGTCATCAGTTGCCTCATTTCCATCGGGGTCAAAAAAACTTAGTGGATTGTTGAAATTTGAATTATATGGTGAAAACGAATGAAATTTCACACTCATCATATCCACCCCATCCATTCTTCCCGTAGTCGGATTGTATGTTCTTGCTCCTAAACTTATTCTATTCAAACCAAAGGTACTTTCTTTTTCTTTATTTTGGTACTCGAATCTATTTTGATATGCGTTTACTTGCCCTGCACCTCGCAAAACTACGC
>Ga0209189_1001287_pt1 | contig 19077 bp, 13 predicted proteins | sample C_130820_EF_Meta_FD_187308 | JGI IMG/M metagenome (GOLD analysis project Ga0209189, IMG submission 187308) | Freshwater microbial communities from Lake Croche, Canada to study carbon cycling - C_130820_EF_MetaG (SPAdes) (version 3) | ecosystem: Environmental > Aquatic > Freshwater > Lake... | reverse complement strand
CATCAGTGCCCCTGCGGGCAATTGCGTGAATGCGAGCGGGCCTTGTTTGTACCCGATGATTTCGGCCACCAATTCGGGGGCCAAAGGACCGGTCGCGCCCGCATACACGGACGGCTTCAACTACAGCGTGGGTACCAGTTTTTCAGCCCCTTTGGTTGCGGCGGCGGCGGGTTTGATGCGGGATGTCAATCCGTCAATGTCGCCCGCTGAAACGATAGCCAAAATCAAAGTTGCGGCCAAGCCATTTCCGGTGGTGACGGGCAGCCCGGTATGCACCAATGCCAATGCAGGGGCACCTTGCACATGCACAACGGCCCTTTGCGGCACCGGCATGCTGGATGCAGGGGCCGCCGTTCGTTTGGCGAAAACCAACAGCCATGCGATTCCCGAGTCGGGTTGGTGGTGGAATGCCGCTGAAAGCGGACGAGGTTACTCACTTGAAATTCAAGGCAATCGTTTGTTCATGGCGGCCTATATGTACACCGCCGATGGGCGCGCGGTTTGGTACGTCTCGGCCGGCACATTGAATCAGGATGGCAGCTTCCAAGGTGATGTGACGGAATATGCTGGCGGGCAGACCTTGTCCGGTGCGTTCAAACCCGCACGCGTGAAAGGCGCGGCGACGTCCATGCAACTGAGCTGCAGCGCGTCGGACGCTTGCACTTTGAATTGGGCTGGGCGCAGCGTTGCCATCACGCGATTTGCCTATGACAATGCGGCCAAATCAGCCAGCGCACCGCAATCGGGTTGGTGGTGGAACGCCGATGAAAGTGGCCGGGGCTTTTTCTTGGAGGTGCAAGGCAGCACTGTGTTTGCCGCTGGCTATATGTATGACCTTGTGGGCAACGCGGTGTGGTACGTCGCCTCTGGCACGTTGGCCAATCAAAGGCTCAACGCGTCATGGAGTGAATATGCAAATGGCCAGACGTTGACCAGCGAATACCAGGTGGCGCAATTGAAAAACCCGGCGGTCGGGAGTTTGCGACTGGTCTTCAGCGACAGTCAAACAGCGGTTCTGACCTTGCCCGACGGACGCAACGTGAGCCTGACCCGGTTTGTATTTTAAGAACGATCAGCTGTTGCGCTTGCTGCGTGTGAGGTCGACGCCCAGCTGCTTGAGTTTGCGGTAAAGGTGGGTTCGCTCCAAGCCGGTCTTTTCTGCCACGCGGGTCATGGAGCCGCTTTCGTGGGTCAGGTGGAATTCAAAATAGGCTTTTTCAAAAGCGTCGCGCGCATCGCGCAGTGGGCGATCTAAATCAAACATTTGCGAAACCTGCGGACTGCTTTGCGGTTCAGAGGCGGCAGGTGTTGACGCTGCTGCAGGCGCAGGAGCGCGGGCAGCCGCTTGGTGCGCTGCAACCGCTTGGCGCACTTGCTCTCGGGCCAAGCCTTGCTCGACGGCTTTCAGTAACTTTTGGAGGGTGATGGGCTTTTCCAAAAAGGACTGCGCACCGATGCGGATCGCGTCCACCGCGGTGTCAATGGTGGCATGCCCGCTCATCATGATCACCGGCATGGTGAGCAAGCCTGCAGCAGACCACTCTTTGAGCAAGCTCACGCCATCGGTGTCAGGCATCCAAATGTCCAGCAAAACCAAATCAGGTCGGATACGGCCACGGACTTCACGCGCTTGGGCTGCATTTTCTGCAAGCTCAACCGTGTGTCCTTCATCGTTCAGAATTTCAGAGAGCAAGTCCCTGATGCCTAACTCGTCATCGACGACCAATATGTGTGCCATGTTGCCTGTAACGCCTTGGGAATAAACGTGTGTCTCGACCTGAAGGTCTTATGCGCCCATAGCGCCGATTGAGATGCTGAATGATAACGACACTTGAGCCCCTTTGATGTGACCCTCCTCAATCAAATTACGCATATCCAGCCGGGCACCATGTTCGTCGGCAATTTTTTTGACCACTGCCAAGCCCAAACCCGTGCCTTTGGCTTTGGTGGTGACGTAGGGCTCCATGGCGCGTTGGAGAATATGGGGCGCGAAACCCGGGCCAGTGTCGGTCACGGTGAGCCGGACCCGCTTACGGGCAGGACTCCATTGCGTTGACAGTGTGACCTGCGATTTGCGAGCCTGTTCGGTAGATTTGTCGGGCTGCAAGTCGCATGCATCTTGGGCGTTTTGCAACAGGTTATGGACCACCTGACGCAGTTGCTGGGCATCGCCTTGAATATGAGGGCAAGCGACATCCAGTGCCAACGCAATCGGCACCCGCGAATGCCCATCGACAAGCTCTTGGCTGTACAAGCCCATCACTTCATGAACCAAAGCATTGAGGTCCAGCGGTTGAAGCACTGCCGAGGGCAAGCGGGCATAGTCGCGAAACGCATTGACCAATCGCTTCATGGCGTCCACCTGGTCGACAATGGTTTTGACGGACTTGACCAGGATGGCCTGATCGGGTGCATTGAGCTTGCCATCCAATTTACGCTCCAGCCGCTCAGCAGACAACTGAATCGGGGTGAGCGGATTTTTGATTTCATGGGCCAACCGACGCGCAACCTCGCCCCAAGCTTGGGCGCGTTGCGCTGAAACTATTTCAGAAATGTCATCAAACACGAGCAAGCGCATGCCATCAGGCAAGGTCGCGCCACGCGCAATCAGGGTGACGGCTGTCGCGTCCAGACCTTGACCTGCGGCGTGGATTTCAAATGATTTTTGCCAATGGTCCAATTCGTGGCTGTGTTTGTCCGCGCCCAGCAACTCGAATTGTTCCTGCACGCCTGCGGCGAATGTTTGCATGGCGGGCATGGTCTGCAACAGGGCGTTTTCGTGGGCCGCCAGGGGCACGCGCAGGATGCGTGTTGCGCCCGGATTGGATGTCTGGATGCGTCCCATCGCATCCAGCACGATGACGCCAGCGGTCAGGTTGTCCAAAATGGTTTGCAAATTGCCGCGCGCGGCGTCGAGTTGAATCAGGCTTCGCTCTGCCGCAGAGCGCGCGTCTGACAACTGCTGGGTCATGTCAGCAAATGATCGCGTCAACCCACCCAACTCATCTTTGCCTTGCAAGGCCATTTTGGGCGTCAAATCGCCCGCAGCGACCTGACGCATGCCATGCGCCAGCAGCAGCAGCGGCTGCGCCAACTGGTTGCCCAGCAGCACCGCCAGCAGCACAGCGCCCAGCACGGCCAAAAACAAGCTGAGCGTCAAGGTCCCGATATACATGCGCCGCAAACCCTCTCGCGCCAGTGCACGCTCTTGGTATTCCCGATTGGCCTCTTGCACATCCAAGGCGTTGGCCACCAGGGTCGGCGGAAGTTCTTGGGTAATTTGCAACACCCACGGATCGTCTCGCAGACTCAGGCTGGCTTGCGGAACGAGATTGAGCACTTTGATGCGGCCCGATGCGGTGCCAGAGGGGTTGTCCTCCAAACCTTCGACCAATTGCAAACTGAGTTTGCTGCGCACTTGCTTGATTTGCTCCAGGGTGGGCCGTTCGGGGCTCAATTGAAAGCGGGACTGTCCGGCACTGGCAATCAGGCGGCCTTTGGTCGACCATAAAACGGCGTCATTGGCACCCATTTGCTCGCGGATTCGCTCGAGCATCAAGCCGGCACTGGGCTCGGGAACGTCCAACAACTGCAGGGAAGCCGAACGTGTTTGTTTGGCCAAATCGGCGCTGAGGGTATCGATGGTGGCACGCCCCAAATTCAAACCAGCCGCCAAGGCGCCCTCGACTTTCACGTCGAACCAGCTTTCGATGGAGCGCGAGACGAACTGGTAGGACACGACGTAAATCAGCACCCCGGGCACCACGCCCACCAAAGCAAAAATAGCGGCCAATTTGATCAGCAGTTTGGAGCCAAACTGACCCCGTCGCAATCGCAGTATGAGCCGGACCAGTCCGGTCAAAATCCCGACCAGCAACAGGGCCGCCACGACCCAATTCACGATGTACAAACGGTCGTAATTTTGGTCGTAGAGCGCACGATTGTTGGTCGCTTGCGACAGCAGCAACAAGAGCAAAACCCCGATCAAAACCATGGCCACCGCACCGACCGCCATCAGCCATTGCACGCCCCTGGATGTCTTCATGCCTCGCGGGGGCGGCATGGGTTGAAGGCTGCCCATTTCAGCGGCCCAACTCACTGGACAAACGAAGGGTACGGCTCAAGGCCAAGTTCCAGTCGTTTTGCCCGCCGGCCGTGATTTGGAAGGGTCTGGGCAATTGTGAGTTGTCCATTCGGAACTGGAAGTTCAGGGTGTAGCGGGCATCCGGATCGATTTCGGCCGCCTCGGCCACTTTCCAGTTCAAGTTGCGACGGATCGCAGACAAAGCCTCTGGCAAACTTTCAAATTGCTGCGACAAATTACCTGCATTGCCGCTGCCCCCGATGGCTTCGTTGGAAATCGTCAAGCGCCAACGTCTCGTCAAAGGCTGATAGGCCAATCGGTAATAGCGGGCTACCGCCGATATACGGCGGTCGGTCCAGTACCACCGGTCTCGCATGATCACGGCCTCAGACACAAAGTGCACCGCCACACCTTTGAGCAAGGCCTCTTCGACGGAAGGCCCCAACTCGAGCCGCACGGTGCTCGACAGCACAATCGCACTGTCCATGCGCTCCACATACAGTTCCGTCAACTCCAGTGCCGGTGTTTGCGCCCAGGCCGAGGGAAAGGCGAACAGAAACAGGACACACAGCCTGAGCCAGCCGTAGGTCTTTTGCGTCTTTTGATTAAAGACGTTTTTGCAGCAGCGCGTAATAAAACCCATCATGTTCACCCGCTTGATTGTCCAGGACAGCGGGGCCAATTTGCCGATTTTGGGGCAGCAAATGTCCGGGAGAGGTCAAGAAGACCGCATCAGTGTTGTGTTGAAGAAACGTTTGGATTTGTCCTTGCCCTTCGGCCAAGAACAGTGAGCATGTGCAATACACCAGTTGGCCGCCCGGTTTGAGCAAGGGCCACAAGGTTTTCAGCAATTGCGATTGGATCCGGGCCAGCTGCGCGACGTCGCTTTCGCGTCGCAACCAACGGACATCGGGATGGCGGCGACCGATGCCGGAGGCCGTGCACGGCGCATCGAGCAAGATGGCGTCAAACTGGGATTGATCCCACCAGGTGTCCGGTTGGCCTGCATCGGCCACGATCACTTGGGCTTTGGCCTGTAATCTGTCCAGGCTTTGGACCACCCGCTCGCAGCGGACAGGGTCTACGTCCAAGGCCACCAACTGCGCCGTGGGACACAACTCCATCAGGTGGCCGGTTTTTCCGCCTGGGGCTGCGCAAGCGTCCAAAATTCTGAGCGTTTGATGACAATCGAGACCTTGGAGTAACAAGGGCGCAGCCATTTGTGCACCCGCATCCTGCACCGAAACCATGCCTTGCGCAAAGCCCGGCAATTGATTCACTGCGGTTGCTTGATGCAATTCGATTCCGCTTAACCCCACGGGGTGACCCTGAAGCCCTGCGCTAGCCAGTTGCGCTAAGTAACGCGGCACTGTGGTTTGCAAGGTATTGACGCGCAAGGTCATCGGCGCAGGCGTTTGAGATGCGGTCAGTATCGCCTGCCAATCCTGAGGGTGGTCCGTTTGAAGTTTTTGGACCCACCACGCAGGATGATTCCAGCGGGCCATGGGGTCATCGTCCGTCAGCCTGATCAAGGCCTCTCGCTCGCGCAAAAATCGCCGCAAGCAGGCATTGACAAAATTAGCTTGGGCACGGGTGTCTTTGTGTTTTCTGGCGGCCTCCACGGTTTGGTCGACCAAAGTAAAGGCCGCATAGGGTGCCGATGCGTCGTTCCAACACAAAGCCAAGGCACTGCACAGCAAAGCGTCCACAGCCGGCGGCGGCGCTTTGCGGGCCAATTGCGCCCGCAAAGCCTGGGCTCTTCCGAGCCAACGCATGACTTGGAATGACAAGGCCTGAACCCCGGGACGAATCGCTTGCGGTTGCGCCTCCAGCAAGGCGGTCATGGAGCGCCCTGCTTTGACCGCTGCGACGACGTGCGCTGTAGCTTGCAGCAGCCGCCACAAAGGCAGCGCTTGGGGCGGTGTTTTATGTTGTGCCAAGGGCGTGGACTGGTTGTCTTGCATGGAGGGCATCAAGCCAAAGGGTCGGCACTGTCGAGTTTGGCAGCGGCTTCAAATCGGCATTGTTTGGCCAACCACCGCGCAGGCCATTCATTGGCCGCGTCGTTGTAAGCTTGAACCGCTTGGTTGTAGGCCACGATCATGGGCCAAGCCTGTGTTTTAAGCCGTTCGAATTTCTTCTGCAAGGGATCACTGAACCAAGCGTTTTCGTCTGCCCTGTGAAAGTCTTTTTCTTGCCTGAGCAATTTGAATAACTGCACCCGCGCCGTATTCACCCGCTGAATCGGCGCCGCATCGAAGGGGTTAGCGCGCACCTGCGCCAGACTTTCTGCAAATACCTCGCAGGCAGCCCAGACCTCGTTCAATGAAGTGTGAGGGCTTTGCGTCATCGCATCGTCGTCTCGAACATGGGCGGGCAAACTGCCTTGTACCCAGGCCCACAAACGTACAAATTGCGCGTCAACGACCGCAAATTGCTGAACGGCGGCTGCTCGCAATCGTACCAACCGGTTGTAAGCGCCCACGGCCCAAAAGCAGGCCAGCGCGACCCCTAATATCCACGTCATGGTGTTGATTTTTGGCTGATGATTTTTGACAAAAAAGCTGGTCTGAAAAAAACCCCTGCACCGCGATGTGCAGCACAGGGGTGTTGTTCAGTTCAACCGGTACGACCGGTTTTCACTTACTCGGCAATGTGATCGGCATCGGCCACCAACTGCTGTGCATCGGCCAATTCACTGGCTTCAGTTTCAGCAATCGAGCGACGCTCTGCTTCGTCCATCGCATCCTTGGCGGCGCGGGCTTTGTGGTAAGCCATGCCGGTACCCGCAGGAATCAAACGGCCCACGATAACGTTTTCTTTCAAGCCACGCAACTCGTCGCGCTTGCCCATGATGGCAGCCTCGGTGAGCACACGGGTCGTTTCCTGGAAGGAAGCGGCCGAGATGAAAGAGTCTGTCGACAACGAGGCCTTGGTGATACCCAAGAGCAAGTTGGTGAAGGTTGCTGGCAATTTGTCTTCGGCACGCAAAGCATCATTCGTGTTGAGCATTTCAGAGCGCTCAACCTGCTCACCGGCAATGTAGTTGGAGTCGCCTGCGTTCTCGACCACCACGCGGCGCAGCATCTGACGAACAATCACTTCAATGTGTTTGTCGTTGATCTTCACGCCTTGCAAGCGGTAAACGTCTTGCACTTCATCGACGATGTAACGGGCCAATTCTTCGGAGCCCAACAAACGCAAGATGTCTTGTGGGTCGGCAGGGCCGTCCACAATGCTTTCGCCCTTGTTGACCACCTGGCCTTCGTGGACCAGAATGTTTTTCTCTTTGGGAATCAGCTCGTCCCAGATCTTGCCATCTGGATCGGTGATCTGCAAACGGACTTTGCCTTTGGTTTCCTTGCCGAAGGACACGGTACCGGTCATCTCGGCCAGCATGCCTTTGTCTTTCGGGCTGCGGGCTTCGAACAATTCGGCCACGCGTGGCAAACCGCCGGTAATGTCGCGTGTCTTTTGACCTTCAACCGGGATACGTGCGAGCACTTCGCCAGGGCCCACGTCCATGCCGTCGCGCACTTGAATCAAGGCACCAATCTGGAAGCCGATCGTCACCGAGTGATCGGTGCCGGGGATCTTGACTTCTTTGCCAGCCGCATCGATCAGCTTGACTTGTGGACGAACCACTTTGGTCGAGCCGCGACGCTTCGGATCGATCACCACCAAGGTGGACAGACCGGTCACTTCGTCCAATTGCTTGGCCACAGTGAGGCCTTCTTCCACGTTTTCGAATTGCACCTTACCGGCAAATTCGGTGATGATGGGTCGGGTCAATGGATCCCAGTTGGCCAGAATGGCGCCGGCTTTGATCGCTTGGTCGGCCTTGACCGTCAAGATCGCGCCGTACGGCACTTTATGGCGCTCACGCTCGCGTCCGTGTTCGTCGTGAATGACGATTTCACCGGAACGGGCAATCACCACCAACTCCGACTTGCTGTTGGTCACATAGCGCATGGTGGCATTGAAGCCAATCAAGCCACTGGACTTGGCTTCGACGCTGGAGGCCACCGCGGCACGGGAAGCCGCGCCACCAATGTGGAAGGTCCGCATGGTCAACTGGGTGCCGGGTTCACCAATCGACTGAGCCGCGATCACGCCGACAGCTTCGCCGTTGTTGACCAAGCCGCCACGACCTAAGTCGCGGCCGTAACACATGGAGCACAAACCGAAACGTGTTTCGCAAGTCAGCGCGGTACGCACTTTGACTTCGTCCACACCCGCCAGTTCAAGTTCATCGATCAGGTCTTCGTCCAGCATGGTGCCGGCTTTGGCCAGCACGGAGCGATTCTCGGGGTGCAACACGTCTTCAGCCACAGTGCGGCCCAAAACGCGGTCACGCAGCGACTCGATCACTTCACCACCTTCGACGATGGCGCGCATGAGCGATCCATCCGAGGTGCCGCAATCGAGCTCAGTCACCACCAAGTCTTGCGTCACGTCCACCAAACGACGGGTCAGGTAACCCGAATTGGCGGTCTTCAAAGCCGTGTCGGCCAAGCCTTTACGCGCACCGTGGGTCGAGATGAAGTACTGCAACACGTTCAGACCTTCACGGAAGTTGGCCGTGATGGGCGTCTCGATGATCGAGCCGTCTGGCTTGGCCATCAGACCCCGCATACCGGCCAACTGGCGGATCTGCGCAGCAGAGCCGCGCGCGCCGGAGTCGGCCATCATGTAGATGGAGTTGAAGGACTCTTGCTCCACGTCGTTGCCGTGGCGGTCGATGGTGCGTTCTTTGCGCAATTGGTCCATCATCACCTTGGAGACGGAGTCACCGGCCTTGCCCCAGATGTCGACCACCTTGTTGTAACGCTCGCCGGAAGTCACCAGACCCGAAACGTATTGTTGCTCGATGTCTTTGACTTCTTTTTCTGCGTCCGCAATGATCGCGCCTTTTTCTGGCGGCACCAACATGTCGTCGATACCGATGGAGATGCCGGAGCGTGTGGCCAAACGGAATCCGTTTTGTAACAGCTTGTCGGCAAACACCACGGTATCTTTCAAACCGCACTTGCGGAAAGACGTATTGATCAGCTTGGAAATTTCTTTCTTCTTCAAAGCCTTGTTCAGGTTGGAGAAGGGCAAACCTTTGGGCAAGATCTCGGACAAGAGTGCACGACCGACGGTTGTAAAAACCATCGTTGTCGATGGATCGAACTCTTTGGTTTCTGCGTTCTTGGTCCACTCAGTAATGCGCACACTGACTTTGGAAGTCAAGTCCACCACTTTGGCGTCGAGTGCGCGTTGCACTTCGCCGATGTCAGAGAAGATCAGGCCTTCGCCTTTGCCGTTGATGCGCTCACGGGTTGTGTAGTACAGACCCAAGACCACGTCTTGTGAAGGAACGATGGAGGGCTCGCCGTTGGCAGGGAACAAGATGTTGTTCGAAGCCAGCATCAAGGTGCGGGCTTCCATCTGGGCTTCCACCGACAAAGGCACGTGAACGGCCATCTGGTCACCGTCGAAGTCGGCGTTGAAAGCAGCGCAAACGAGGGGGTGCAACTGAATGGCTTTGCCTTCGATCAGCAGGGGCTCAAACGCCTGGATACCCAAACGGTGCAGCGTTGGCGCACGGTTCAACATCACAGGGTGCTCTTTAATGACCTCTTCCAGGATGTCCCAGACCACGGGGGTGCCGGCTTCGACTTCTTTTTTGGCCGCCTTGATGGTGGTCGCAATGCCCATCGATTCGAGGCGGGCAAAGATGAAGGGCTTGAACAGCTCAATGGCCATCAACTTGGGCAAACCGCACTGATGCAACTTGAGGGTTGGGCCCACGGTGATGACAGAACGACCCGAATAATCGACGCGCTTGCCCAGCAAGTTTTGACGGAAACGACCGCTCTTGCCTTTGATCATGTCGGCCAAAGATTTGAGCGCACGCTTGTTGGCGCCTGTCATGGCTTTGCCGCGACGGCCGTTGTCCAGCAAGCTGTCAACGGCTTCTTGCAACATCCGCTTTTCGTTGCGGGCGATGATCTCGGGCGCTTTCAGTTCCAGCAAACGGCGCAGACGGCTGTTGCGGTTGATGACGCGGCGGTACAAGTCGTTCAGGTCGGAGGTCGCAAAGCGGCCGCCGTCCAGCGGCACCAAAGGACGCAGGTCCGGTGGCAACACAGGCAAGACTTCAAGCACCATCCACTCGGGCTTGATGCCCGATTTGCGGAAGGCTTCGAGCACTTTCAAACGCTTGGAGTTCTTTTTGACCTTGACTTCGGAGCCTGTCAAATCACCACGGAGACGTTCGATTTCGGAATCAATTTCGATGCCCTTGAGCAAATCCTTGATACCTTCAGCGCCCATCTTGGCTTGGAACTCGTCGCCGTACTCTTTGAGTTTGGCTTCGTAGTCGTCTTCGGTCATAATGCCGAACTTTTTCAGCGGCGTCATGCCCGGATCGGTCACAACATAGGCTTCAAAATACAACACGCGCTCGATGTCGCGCAGGGTCATGTCGAGCACCAAGCCCAAACGTGAAGGCAGCGATTTCAAAAACCAAATGTGGGCGCAAGGTGCGGCCAGGTCGATGTGACCCATGCGTTCGCGACGCACTTTGGTTTGTGTGACTTCAACGCCGCACTTTTCGCAAATGACGCCGCGGTGCTTGAGGCGTTTGTACTTGCCGCACAAGCACTCATAGTCTTTGATGGGGCCAAAAATCTTGGCGCAAAAGAGACCATCGCGCTCGGGCTTGAAAGTACGGTAGTTGATGGTTTCAGGCTTCTTCACCTCACCGAAAGACCATGAACGAATTTTCTCAGGCGACGCCAGACCGATTTTGATGGCATCAAAGTGCTCATCCGGTGTGAACTGCTTGAACAGGTCGAGTAATGATTTCATGATTTAAATCCTTTGCCTGTGATTTAGGAACGGTCCAGCTCAATGTCCAGGCCCAGGGAACGAATTTCCTTGACCAGCACGTTGAACGATTCGGGCATGCCCGCTTCAATGGAGTGTTCACCTTTGACGATGCTTTCGTACACCTTGGTACGGCCTTGCACGTCGTCTGACTTGACGGTGAGCATTTCTTGCAAGGTGTATGAAGCGCCGTAAGCTTCCAAAGCCCACACTTCCATCTCGCCGAAACGCTGGCCACCAAATTGCGCTTTTCCGCCCAAAGGTTGTTGCGTGACCAAAGAGTAAGGTCCTGTCGAGCGGGCGTGCATCTTGTCGTCCACCAAGTGGTGCAGTTTCAAGAAGTGCATGTACCCGATGGTCGTCGGACGCTCAAAGGCTTCACCAGTTCGGCCATCAAACAAATGGGCCTGTGTGCGGGTTGCGGTCAAGCCTTTGCGCGCAGCCAAGTCGTCTGGATAGGCCAGCTTCAACATGGCACGGATTTCTTCTTCCGCAGCGCCATCGAAAACCGGCGTCGCAAATGGCAAACCACCCGTCAAGTTGCCGGCCATGTGCATGAGTTCGTCGTCGGACAACTTGCTCAGATCTTCTTTGCGCCCCATGCCGTTGTACAACTCTTCGAACAGTTGGCGCATTTCGGCGACTTTGGCTTCGGCTTGCAGCATGTCACCGATGCGGTGACCAATGCCTTTGGCAGCCCAACCCAAATGGACTTCAAGCACCTGACCCACGTTCATGCGCGAAGGCACGCCCAAAGGGTTCAACACGATGTCGGCGGGCGTACCGTCGGCCATGTAAGGCATGTCTTCCACAGGAACGATTTTGGAGACCACACCCTTGTTACCGTGACGGCCGGCCATCTTGTCGCCTGGCTGCAAGCGACGCTTGACAGCCAAATAGACTTTGACCATTTTCAAAACGCCCGCGGGCAACTCGTCGCCTTGCGTTAACTTCTTGCGCTTTTCTTCAAAAGACAGGTCGAAGCTGTGGCGGGTCTGCTCCAGCGAGTTTTTAATGGATTCGAGCTGACTCGCAACCTCTTCGTCCGCAGGGCGGATGTCGAACCAGTGGAACTTCTCGACCGACTCCAAATAAGCCTTGTCGATCTGGGTCCCTTTGGCCAGCTTTTGTGGGCCGCCGTTGGCCGCTTTACCGATCAACAATTTTTCGATACGGTCAAAAGCATCGGCTTCCACAATGCGCAGCTGGTCGTTCAAATCCAAGCGGAAGCGCTTGAGTTCGTCGTCAATGATTTGCTGAGCGCGCTTGTCGCGCACGATACCTTCGCGTGTAAACACTTGCACGTCGATCACGGTCCCTTGCGAGCCCTGGTCCACGCGCAGTGAGGTGTCTTTCACGTCGCTGGCTTTTTCGCCGAAGATGGCGCGCAGCAGCTTTTCCTCGGGCGTGAGGGTGGTCTCGCCTTTCGGAGTGACCTTGCCGACCAACACATCGCCGGGTTGCACTTCGGCACCCACGTAGATGATGCCCGACTCGTCCAAGCGACCCAGTTGTTGCTCTGACAAGTTAGGGATGTCGCGTGTGATTTCTTCGGCACCCAACTTGGTGTCGCGGGCCATCACCACGAGTTCTTCGATATGGATCGAGGTGTAGCGGTCTTCAGCCACCACCCGCTCACTGATCAAAATCGAGTCTTCGAAGTTATAGCCGTTCCAGGGCATGAAGGCGATCAGCATGTTCTGACCGATGGCGATTTCACCGAGGTCGGTGGAGGCTCCGTCGGCAATCACGTCGCCTTTGGCCAAGATGTCACCGCGCTTGACGATAGGGCGCTGGTGGATGTTGGTGTTCTGGTTGGAACGCTGGTACTTGATCAGGTTGTAGATGTCGACACCCACTTCACCGGCTTGGGTTTCGCTGTCGTTCACGCGGATCACCACACGGGTGGCATCTACGTAATCGACCAAACCACCGCGCGTGGCGACCACCACGGTACCGGAGTCGACCGCAGCGACGCGCTCGATACCCGTACCGACCAATGGCTTTTCTGGGCGCAACACGGGCACCGCTTGGCGGGACATGTTGGCACCCATCAAGGCGCGGTTCGCATCGTCGTGTTCCAAGAAAGGAACCAAAGAGGCTGCGACCGACACGATCTGGGCTGGTGACACGTCCATGTACTGGATGCGGTCAGCGCCACACAAAATGGATTCGCCTTTTTCTCGGGCAGACACCAAGTCACCGGTCAGCTTGCCGTCTTTGTCGAGCAAGGCATTGGCCTGCGCGATGACGTATTTGCCTTCTTCAATGGCCGACAAATAGTCGATTTCCAAGGTCACTTTGCCATCGGCAACCCGGCGGTAAGGCGTTTCAATGAAACCGTACTCGTTCAAACGGGCGTACAAAGCCAAAGAGTTGATCAGGCCGATGTTCGGACCTTCTGGCGTCTCAATCGGGCACACACGACCGTAGTGGGTCACGTGCACATCGCGGACTTCAAAGCCGGCACGTTCGCGCGTCAAACCACCTGGGCCAAGGGCCGACACACGGCGCTTGTGGGTGATCTCGGCCAACGGGTTGGTCTGGTCCATGAACTGCGACAGCTGCGATGCACCGAAGAACTCTTTCAACGCAGCCGAGATCGGCTTGGAGTTGATCAAGTCATGCGGCATCAAAGGCTCTTGTTCGGCCTGACCCAAACGCTCTTTCACGGCTTTTTCGATACGTGCCAAACCTGTGCGGTATTGGTTTTCGGCCAATTCGCCCACACATCGCACGCGGCGGTTACCCAAGTGGTCGATGTCATCGACTTCGCCGTTGCCGTTGCGCAGATCCACCAAAATTTTGACCACAGACAAAATATCTTCGTTGGTCAAGACCATCGGACCTGTGGACTCGTCACGACCCACGCGCGCATTGAACTTCATGCGGCCGACGCGCGACAAATCGTAAGTGTCGGGGTTGTAGAACAAGCGCTGGAACAAAGCCTGAACCGCATCTTCTGTCGGCGGCTCACCAGGACGCATCATGCGGTAGATGGCCACTCGGGCAGCAAATTCGTCAACAGTTTCGTCCGCACGCAAGGTTTGCGAAATGTAAGCGCCTTGGTCGAGTTCGTTGGTGTAAATGCACTGCAAATCTTGCACGCCGGAGGTGCGCAATTTTTTCAGCAGCAACTCGGTCAACTCTTCGTTGGCTTTCGCGATGATCTCGCCTGTCTCTGCATCCACGATGTTGCGGGCCACCACGCGACCCACCAAAAAGTCTTCCGGGACGCTCACATGCGTGGTGCCGGATTGCTCCATCTCACGGGTGTGACGCGCTGTGATGCGCTTGTCTTTGGCCACAATGACCTTGCCCGATTTATCGGTGATGTCGAAACGCGCGACTTCGCCGCGCAGACGCTCGGACACGAATTCCATTTGTGCGCCGCTGTCCATCAAACGGAAGTTGTCGTTCACAAAGAAGTTGGCCAGTATCGATTCGGGGTTCAAGCCGATGGCTTTGAGCAAGATCGTGACGGGCATCTTGCGGCGACGGTCCACGCGGAAATAGAGCACGTCCTTCGGGTCGAATTCGAAGTCGAGCCATGAACCGCGGTAGGGGATGATGCGGGCCGAGAACAGCAACTTGCCCGAGCTGTGGGTTTTGCCCTTGTCGTGTTCAAAGAACACGCCAGGTGAGCGGTGCAACTGAGACACGATCACGCGCTCGGTACCGTTGATGATGAAGGAGCCTTTGTCGGTCATCAAAGGCACTTCGCCCATGTAGACTTCTTGCTCTTTGACTTCTTTGATCACCTTCGACTGCGAAGTTGAAGATTCGCGGTCATAGATGAACAATTGAACACGGGCACGCACAGCGGACGCAAAGGTCAGGCCACGCGTCTGGCATTCGCGCACATCGAAGGCGGGTTTGGCCAGATTGTATTCAATGAACTTCATTTCAACAAAACCGTTGTGCGACACAATCGGGAATGCCGACTCAAAAGCGGCTTGTAAGCCCTCATGAGAACGTTTGGATGAAACAACACCTGCTTGTAAAAAAGACGTGTAAGCATCTTTTTGCATTTGCAGCAGGTAAGGAACTTCGAGCACGCTTTCGCGGCTGCCGAAACTTTTGCGAATACGCTTGCGTTCGGTGAATGAATAGGCCATGAGATCTCCGGGCTTGATCTTTCAGCGACTGTGTGCCTGATGAACGGTCTATAGTTCATCAGACGGGCTTGGCCGCTGGCCTCTACCAGCGTTGGCGGACGGCTGCGCATTGCACGCAGCCCGAACCAAGGCGATCTCTGCAGTCGGGGTCAGAGAACACTCAAAAAAGAAAGCATTGCAGACTTTTTGGGCTGTGCTCTGTAAGCACCAAAGGCTGGCGGCCCTTTCGAACACACCAGCCTTGGAAACCAGATCGACTTATTTGACTTCGACCTTGGCGCCAGCGTCTTCCAGCTTTTTCTTGGCGGCTTCTGCGTCGGCTTTGGAGATGCCTTCTTTAACAGCCTTGGGTGCACCGTCCACCACGTCTTTGGCTTCTTTCAAGCCCAAGCCCGTGATTTCGCGAACCGCCTTGATCACAGAAACTTTCTGTGCGCCGGCTTCCATCAACATGACGGTGAATTCCGTCTGTTCTTCAGCAGCCGCAGCAGCGCCACCGCCACCAGCAGCAGGTGCAGCCATGGCTGCAGCGCTGACGCCAAATTTCTCTTCGATGGCTTTCACCAGGTCGTTGAGTTCCATGACCGTCATGCTGTCCAGCGCGGTCAAAAATGCGTCTTTATCGAATGCCATTTTTATTTCCTAACAATTGGTTAAAACTCGAACACTGGCCTTAAGCGGCAACAGCTTCGCCTTCGCCTTTTTTGGCCGCCAAAGCACCCAGCACCACTGCGGCACGGGACATAGGCGACATCAACAAGCCACACAACTGAGCCAACAAAACTTCCTTGGAAGGCACGTTAGCCAATTGCTTCACGCCATGAATGTCCAGGACTTTTCCTGATAAAACGCCACCACGGATCACCAACTTGTCGTTGGTTTTCGCGAAGTCAGACACCACCTTGGCGGCGGCAACAGCGTCAACAGAAAAGCCATAGATCAGCGGGCCGGTCATCTGGTCGCTCACAACTTCAAATGCGCTTCCTGCTACAGCACGGCGAGCCAGTGTGTTTTTCAACACACTCAGGCTCACGCCTTGGCTGCGCGCAGCAGAACGCAATTTCGTCATGTCAGCGACCGTGATGCCACGGTATTCCGCCATCACCAGCGTTTGAGCTTTAGCGGCGAGGTCGGTCACTTCAGAAATGACCGCTTCTTTCTCACTGCGATTAAGACTCAAGGTCTACTCCTTTTAAAAGTGTCATCGGGGCGAACCCCTCAGACACAGCTACTTGCAGCGACCAACTGTATTCCGGATAGATATCCATCTGCAGCGGGATCGCCATCTGCGTTGGCTTGAACTTTTCAGCTCACCGATTAAGCACCTCGCGGCGCGCCAACGGTCTTGGATGGCCTGCAGACTTCGGACGAAGACTGCAGCCCACCACATTGAATGGCCTTGTAAGGCCATTCAAATCTCAGTCAATCAAGCGGTGACGGTTTGCGTGTCGACGCGAACGCCCACACCCATCGTCGACGACACAGCGATTTTGCGCAGGTAAACACCTTTGCTGGTGGCTGGCTTGGCTTTGACCAAAGCTTCTACCAATGCCGCCAAGTTACCTTGTAATTTAGCGTCATCGAATGAGCGACGACCAATGGTCGAATGAACGATACCGGCCTTGTCTACACGGAACTGCACTTGACCTGCTTTGGCATTGCGCACGGCGGTAGCCACATCAGGGGTGACAGTGCCCACTTTGGGGTTGGGCATCAGGCCACGTGGGCCCAAGATTTGGCCCAAAGTACCCACCACGCGCATGGCATCAGGCGCAGCAATCACCACGTCAAAAGGCATGTCGCCGGCTTTGACCATGGCGGCCAAGTCGTCCATACCCACAATGTCAGCACCTGCAGCACGGGCTTCATCGGCCTTGGCACCCTGTGCAAAAACTGCCACGCGAGCCGTTTTGCCGGTGCCGTTCGGCAGCACCACAGCGCCACGCACCACTTGGTCAGATTTCTTGGCATCAATGCCCAGTTGAACAGCCACGTCGATGGATTCATCGAATTTGGCGGTAGCGCAAGTCTTCACCAAGCTCAGGGCATCAGCGATGCCGTAGAGCTTCATGGGGTCAACTTTACCAACAAGGCTTTTTTGTTTCTTGGTCAATTTGGACATTTACACACCCTCCACATTCACGCCCATCGAGCGAGCAGAACCGGCAATGGTGCGAACGGCGGCATCCAAGTCGGCCGCAGTCATGTCAGGCATCTTGGTCTTGGCGATTTCTTCCAACTGCGCACGTGTGATCTTGCCGACTTTGTCGGTATGAGGACGCGCGGAGCCTTTGTCGAGCTTGATGGCTTTCTTGATCAAGGTGGTCGCTGGGGGCGTCTTGATGATGAAAGTGAATGATTTGTCAGCAAACGCTGTGATCACCACAGGCAATGGCAGACCGGGCTCGACACCTTGGGTTTGGGCATTGAATGCCTTGCAAAATTCCATGATGTTCAAACCGCGTTGACCCAGGGCGGGGCCAATAGGTGGTGATGGGTTGGCTTTACCAGCTGGCACTTGCAGCTTGACAAAACCGACGATTTTTTTCGCCATGTTTTACTCCTGACGGGTCATAACGCTTTGGCCAGAGGCCTTGGCTTCCCGGGGTTAACGACTCTTTTTTAAAACCTGACACCGAGTCGGTGAGCGTCAAGTCGATTTCCAAAAACTTTCAATGAACGATGGCTTTTGATCCGAACGATGGCTTTTGATCCCTCAGGTTTTTTCGACCTGACTGAATTCCAATTCAACCGGTGTTGCACGACCAAAAATCGTGACCGACACACGCATCTTGTTTTTTTCGTAATTGACTTCTTCAACAGTGCCGTTGAAATCTGTAAAGGGTCCATCCTTGACGCGAATGTATTCACCCACATCGAACTCCACTTTGTGGCGCGGCTTGTCGGTACCCTCTTGCATCTGGCTGGCAATTTTGAGCACATCTTCTTCAGAAATGGCTGCCGGACGGTTTTTAGCACCACCCACAAAACCAGTCACTTTGTTGGTGTGCTTCACCAGGTGCCAGGTCTCGTCATTCATGACCATCTCGACCAGCACATAACCAGGGAAAAATTTGCGTTCAGTGGTCCGTTTTTGACCGTTCTTGATTTCAACAACTTCTTCAGTCGGCACCAAGATGCGGCCAAACATGTTTTGCATGTCCGCACGTTGAATGCGCTCAATAATATTGCGCTCAACCGCTTTTTCCATACCCGAATAAGCATGTACCACATACCACTTCAAGTCAGGGTTGGTTGAGATCCCAGCTTTGGGTGCATTTACGATCACATCGGTCATTATTTTTTCCAGCCCAAGATCAGATCGTAAAAAACCCACTCGAGTGTTTTATCGGTTAACCACAAAAACAGCGCCATCGCGAAAACAAACACAAAAACATAAGCCGTAATTTGAATCGCTTCTTTGCGCTCTGGCCATACCACTTTTTTGACTTCTCGAACAGCATCTCGACCAAACGCCACCAACTGCTTGCCGGTCTCTGAAGTCAAAAAGACAACGACCGCTGCAGCTAAACCCACCAGCAATCCAGCCCACTGGACCCATGCACCTTGCTTGGTTAGCGTGTAAAACGCAACCAAGGAAAGCACCACAAGCGTTACCGCTAAAGCAACCCTCAGCTTGTCAGCTGTGGCATTTACAGTTTGAACTTCAGACGTTGCCATGGTGGCTTTTGGACCTATGTTTAGCTCTTAAAAAATAAGCTCTCAAGACACTGAAGCTCGCCAGAGAGTGGCGGGCTTTGCGATCCACCTTTACAGGTGGCAGGGGCAGTAGGAATCGAACCTACAACCTTCGGTTTTGGAGACCGACGCTCTGCCAATTGAGCTATACCCCTACTGAACCCTTACGCGAGGATCTTGGCAACCACGCCAGCGCCGACGGTGCGGCCACCTTCGCGGATGGCAAAGCGCAAGCCCTCTTCCATCGCAATGGGGTTGATCAACTTCACCGTGATCGACACGTTGTCACCCGGCATCACC
>Ga0209189_1001286_pt1 | contig 19088 bp, 40 predicted proteins | sample C_130820_EF_Meta_FD_187308 | JGI IMG/M metagenome (GOLD analysis project Ga0209189, IMG submission 187308) | Freshwater microbial communities from Lake Croche, Canada to study carbon cycling - C_130820_EF_MetaG (SPAdes) (version 3) | ecosystem: Environmental > Aquatic > Freshwater > Lake... | reverse complement strand
AATTTAACAGTTTTTTTATTGCACAAAAGAAACACATATGCTACATTTGCAGATATAACCAATAAATTAATCATAAAAATTATGGGATTAAATCAAGGTGGTTCATCAAACCGTACTTACCTCAGTATATCTGAAGGTAAGATTGCCAAGCGAGTTCCGGAAGGCACGGCTAACTCAGTTAAGTGTAACAGCAAGGATGGCACAAAGGTGTGGTACGAGCAGCGATTCGCTTCGCTATCAGGCCGCATCACTGACGTATTCAAGCGCATATCCGAACAGGGATATGGAGATCAACTCTGTGTTGTTCTGAATGACAATGGCGAAGAGTACCAAATCCAAATGCCGTGGTCCTCACGCTATTCTTCGGGGTTCTTCTTGTGTATGCCAAACATCGATGCTGGAAAAGAGATTACTCTTTCTCCTTGGTCAAAACAAATCGATGGAAAGACTAAGACAATGTTGTACCTCCGTCACGGACAGGAGGACATCAAATGGGGTTGGACCAAGGACAACCCAGGTAATATGCCTGAGATGAAACAGATCAAAGTAAAGGGGCAGGTTGTGTGGGATGATTCAGAGCGTCAAGAGTTTTTTGAGAAGTATTTGAACGAAATGTTTCTTCCAAAAATCAAAGCATCTGGAGCTGTTGAAAAACTAGACTCTTACAGTACAAGCGAAGAAGAAGATACTGGTTTACCTTTTTAACCTTAACCAAGTCGTGGCGGGTAATAAACGAAGCCCGCCGCGGCTTTAACCTAAACAAACATGAGATATACATACAAAGATTTAGTAGAACTTGTTGCGTGTCACAGACGCGCTGAATTCACACACATATATGAGTATTTGCATAAAACTTCAAACCCAGAGGACAATGAAATCCTTAGCGAAGTCAGCAAATATTTTGAAGTATCTGTTGCAGATTTAAAAAGCAAAAAAAAATATTCTGAAGTTGCTTTTGCTCGACAAGTATACATGACTACGATTAAGGTCTGTTCTACTAGAACACTTGCTGAAGTTGCAAGAACGGTGAATAAAGACCACGCCACTGTATGCCACGCCATTAAAACCATAAAAATGGATTACGAATACAACGCGGTTCGTAGAAAAAAAATTAGGCATTTTATCGCGTTATTAGACAAATCAAAACAAGAACTATTATTAGACTTTCTCAATGAACGGAATCCCAGTGTACTTACCTCCTACTCCATCGAACCAGAACGAGTTACAGCACCTTCGGAATATAAGGAGCGAATTGCTAAAAACAGATCTTGAGTACCCTAAAAAAGGTGTGTATAAACCACAAAAGTTATACAAACGCGACCAATCACTTATGAGACTGGTAAACAAAAGATTGTATGAGTTAACTGGCAATGATATGTATCTTTGGCTTAGTGGACATTTTAACGAACTTAAAAAAATAGAAGATGGGCAGAATTGAAATTAAAGACGCAAAACGCACAGTTGATGGTAAAAAGATTAACGCATTTCGTGTTAAAACCATTGGAGAAAACAACGAGGTTCTTCAAACATCAGAAGTTTTGAATACTACTGACGCCGTAAGCAAACACATAAAGGCAATGGCAATGGCTTGGGATAGTGCTGGAGAGTGTGAAGTTGTTGATTGCACATACCGAGGCAAGTTTGATGGAAAGGCCATTAACTTACAAGGTTATGATAAGATCAAATTCAACCTTGTTTAAGTCTACCATTTTTACCATGACCATTTCTAGCCCTATTGGGAGACTGAGATTCTTTAACAATTTTGCCAGATTTGGTATGAGACATATCCTTGCCGTCCTTATTGCCATAGGTTCCGGCTTTGCGATTAGCCTTGTTAAGTTCAGTTCGATAGTTTTTTCGGCTTTCTGTGGAATGATATTCTTTATTGTAATCATTCTTCTTTTTCCTAGCCTCTGGATTAGATGCGTAATACTTAGCAGAAGCGGATTTACCTATAGATTTACCAGCAAGACTGTTTTTCATTGAAATCAATTTGAACAAAAGTAATGCAAATTATTGAAGCCAGAACTTACGAAAGATACTCCTGGGATCAAAATGGTGACGAGAAATATGCCTACATTTGTGTGCCAGTTACGATAATTACGTTATCGAATAAAGATAAATATCAAACACATTTTATATTTTGGAACTAATCAAACAATTTATCAAACATATGTTGGAATTGCCCAACATTACACTTACCGCATTCATTGTTGCATTCACAATCGCGGTTGGAGTTTCTATTTGGATCCTAGACTGGACAAGCGCATTTGCCTGTTTCCTTACCGTTACAAGTATGCTGGGATTGAAGTTTTACTCGTGGAAAAAACAAATTAAGATGACAAAGCCACAAGAAAGGCAAAAAGTCATCGTAATCAAAAGAAAATGAGCAAACTAAAAAAGTTTGTTGATACATTTGCTGAGGTGCGTGTACTCACGCAATTTCAGTTTGTTTTATTCATTTCGTTTGTAAAGCCGCTCCTTTTTAGGGGCGGTTTTCGCTGATACTGATTATATTTGCAAATATCTGAAATAGATGAAAAACAACGTACAAAGCTATCGTAACATCCTTAATGACTCTAGGGAAGTAAGCCTAAGCGAAAAGATCAAGAGTGAGTGGGATAAAATAGAAACATCTTCAACTTTATTGTCTTTTCAAAGAATGTTCTACAATTGGAGAAAGAAACACAGCAAGCCAAAGGCAAGTCCTAAAAGGACAAAAGAAGTGGCGGTAAAAGTAACAAATGCATTCTCCGAACTTATCCAAGAGCTTATACCGGACTCAAACCCTTTAGAATTGCCTGAGTCCAAGGAAAAGGAGTACAAGCCATATAGATTGCCAATTAACCACAATGATATACTTTTTCTTACCGACATTCACGTACCATACCACAACATTCCTGCGCTCACTGCGGCGCTCAAGTACGGACTCGAAAACGAAGTCAACACCATCTACATCAACGGTGACTTGGTGGACTTCTACGCGATTAGCCGCTTCCAAAAAGATCCGCGTAAACGCGACCTTGCTTCGGAAGTTTATATGGCAAGAGACTTTCTCTATACGCTTCGAAGACTATTCCCCACCCAAGCAATATACTTCAAAGCAGGAAACCACGACATCCGATGGGACCACTACCTCATCAACAACGCCTCTGACCTGATCGGGCTTGAAGAGTTCACCCTGGAGTCGATCCTGCATCTTGACAAACTGAACATCACATTCATCCCAGATAAGCAGCTGGTGAGCATGGGTAAGTTGACAGCTCTTCACGGACATGAGTTTGGATCGAGTATGTTCAGCCCGGTAAACATTGCCCGTGGTCTTTACCTCCGGGCAAAAGACAACGCTATCTGCGGACACCACCACCAGACATCAGAGCATACGGAACCCAATATCAACGGCAAGGTGACTACCTGCTGGTCGGTTGCTTGCCTGTGTGAGCTTCACCCGGACTATATGCCGATTAACAAATTTACTCACGGTTTCGCTCACGTAAAAGTATTTGATAATCAAGATTTTGAAGTTACAAACTACAGAATTGTAGACGGCAAGATTAAATAACTAGCGTAACATTTTTATGCTCGTTTTTGTTACAATGGGCTAAGAAATTTTTCCTTATTTTGCTATATGGAAAACTTAATCGTAAAAGAAAGAAACCTGGGCAGAGAAAAGGCTCGCGGCCTTTACCACGACCATGGTCTTATCGAAATCGATCCAAGGCTTCCGGCCAAAGAATATTTAGAGGTTCTTGTACATGAATATCTTCATCATGAGTTCAAGCATTGGGATGAAACGTTTGTTGAAGAGTATGGGAAAAAAATATCTGATTTCTTGTGGCAGATGGGTTATCGGAAAGTAAATTTGGAATAATATGTTCAGAATCATCCTTCCAATAGTCATAGATAACGACGATAAGAGGGTCGCAGATTTGGTTGGGACAACTCCCGACAAGTTTGAGTGTGAGCCTGCGGTATTCTATTCCATAGACAACGTAAGACCGTACATGAACTATAAAAATCTCTGCATGATTAGCTCCGGAGGTGACGACTTTATCGTTGGATTGTCGATGGAGGAGGTCGATGATATGATTACAAGCGACGTTAGTTTTGCATTCAGCGCAAATTAATGTTAAATTGCTTGATTTGCAACATACGTGTTGTATATTTGCCACATAAATAAACGAAATGACTGATTTAGAAAGAAAAAAACGACTGATTGTTACCGCCTTGGGCGCACAACAAATCTACGCGCAGTGTCACGACGAATGCGTAGACACAAACTTCTTCAAGCATGACCTGAAGATGTTCTCCAAAAACCTTATTGCCAAGTTGGAGCGAGAGCTTATGCCAATCTTCGGTGTTCTTGGCAACGTAGACGGCGGAGAATCGTATATAAACGCCGTACAGTCCATGGAGATCACCTTGCAAAACCTAGCCACCCTCCCGGTTGAGTATTGGGCGTTGGTAAATATTGGAATTACGGATATAAAAAGACAAATTGATGAAAAGAACGAAACAGGGATTGACGCAGTATCTAACGGAGAAGCTAACGGAGTGGAATCCGAAAATGGATCAGCAAGCAATAGCGTGGGCGATGAGCCAGAATCTACCCAAGCTGAAGAGCATGAAACAAGCGGACATTGATACGGTATTGCAAGACTGCAAAAATGATCTTTCCTTCTTCACCAATTCCAGTTACGACACCACTTGGAGACGGATACATCCTCTACATAACACCGAACGGGTTTCTGGAGAATGATGAGATAACGGTCGTGCTGTCAAACGGCGGCGAAATAAGGCACTTCTCTAGCGACCAGGTGCGTGTGTGGAAAAACTCAACCTACGGAATACATGAATAACTACGTAATCACAATTTGGGACGGCGACACGCTTGTCCACAACGCCAAGGCACGGGCCAAGAGCCCTGAGATGGCTAAGACCAAGGCCCTGGCAGATTGCTGGAAGCTCGACAAGTTAATGGGAACAGAACGAAACTGGCAAAGCTACAGATGGGACATACAAGCAACGATATCGAGATGATGGAACACTCTATTTTACTAGAAAGCGTTATGAGGGACCTTCGCATGAGGGAAAAAATGGGTTACAAGACCTACGGCACGACAATGGACCGCACCGACCTCACGCAGCAACAGTGGCTGCAACACGCATACGAAGAGGCGCTTGACCTTGCGCTGTATCTGAAGAAAATCATGAATATGCAGTCACAAATATTTGAAGAATTGTGACAAAAAACAAACGAAATGAAAAAGAAGACAACCTACACAATCTTTGCCTACGAGCCAGGCACAGAGGTCTACGCCATATCTCTGTGGCACGACAAAAGTCAGCCGACTGATCACCTTGCAATCTACAAAGCCAAGGTAGCCTCATGGAGCTATGACGCCGAGGAGAAGGACGTGATGTACTACCTCGAAAGCCCACGCGACGGTAAGTGGTGGGGCGATTCCATTAAGGGGGAATACGTGTCGGACTCTTTTGATGAACTGCTTGGACAAGCCAAAGAACTTTGGAGAAATGAAGCGGAAATATAACTTCTTCAACAGCAAGATGTTTGAGGATCTCGTACCATACCTAGTCCTCATCTTTATCTATGTTGTAATAATCTTAATCCTGTACTCAGTATGAGTAACATAAAATACATTTCCGTGTGTAGCGGAATAGAGTCTGCCTCAGTTGCGTGGCACGACATGGGATGGGAACCCGTGGCATTCTCAGAAATTGAACCGTTCCCCTCAGAGGTTCTTAAAATAAGATTTCCAAACACCCCGAATTGGGGTGATATGACTAAATTTAATACTTGGCCAGATGCAAATGTCAATCTTCTCGTTGGAGGCACACCATGCCAGTCCTTCTCAGTCGCAGGTCTCAGACAAGGTCTTAAGGACCCAAGAGGCAATCTCATGCTCACGTTTCTTGCAATCGCTGAACGTTACAAACCTAAGTGGATTATCTGGGAAAACGTCCCCGGAGTCCTGTCATCTAACGGAGGAAAGGATTTTGGTTCCTTCCTCGGCGCGTTGGGGGAGTTGGGGTACGGGTGGGCCTATCGGGTATTGGACGCTCAATGGTTCGGAGTGGCCCAAAGACGTAAACGTGTGTTTGTTGTCGGATGTCTTGGAGACCAACGAGCTGCCGCAGAGGTTCTATTTGAGTCAGAAAGCGTGTCAAGGAATCCTGCGCCGAGCAGAGAGAAGAGGCAAGCAACTGCCGTATCAACTGAAGAGGGCGTTGGAAGCGGTAAGTGGTGGGATGGAGGAGACACTTCAGCAACCATAACCACTCGCAGTGGCGGACAGTATATGCCCGACAAGGATAACTTCCAAGCCGTAATTCAGCCAACCATAATAGACCGCGCCGCATTCAACCAGGGCGAGAACGCTCAGTACGAACCCAAGATTGAGGAGTCGGAAACCATGCCATCCTTGGTTGCAAGGGGTCCACACGCGGTTGCTCACGCCTTCAAGATTCGTGGCGGCTCACCAACCGAAACAGGAGAGTACGGCGGAACACCGGGCAAGGCGGCAGGTAAGGGGTATCTTGGCTCAGATGAGCTTGCGTTCACACTTGCAGCCACGCAGGATCAGCAGATAGCGTTTAGAAAGTCCAAGAGGGCGCAGAGTGCTGAGGACGACGAGACCTGGGTGGACGACGGTGTGTCAAACACCTTGAATAACTTTGATGTGGGGGATACGAGGACTACCCACGCAGTTGTTGCTGTGGATACGTTCAATCAGACAACCAACGAGCATACCTCTCAGACCTTAGGCTCGTCGGCTACTGACGTAAATCATTACGGGGCTGTGATAAACCCTCCGATGGCAATCAGACGACTTACTCCAGAAGAATGTGAAAAATTGCAGGGATTTCCTTCGGATTGGACTCGGATTCCGTGGAAAAAGAAGGAGGCAAAGGATTGCCCCGACGGTCCACGCTACAAGGCTTGTGGTAATTCAATGGCTGTTCCCGTGATGCGTTGGATTGGTCAGCGGATAAACAAAAAAACCGACCATTTCTGATCGGCTTTAGTCGTAACTATAACGGGCCATCTACACAACCCGTGCTTCTTAACAGTCCCACTTGCGAAGCGACAGGGCCTTTCTTGTAGGCTCGCCGTTGGGCTTCTTCATAGGACCTGGCATACCACCCATTCTAGCACAGAATGACTTGCGGCGTGCGGCTGCTTTGGGAGACTTTTTAGCTTGTTTGGCAGATACGGGTGGCTTGAGGTTGTGGCCCTCTCGTTTTGCAGATGCCCTCCCCTTGGCGTTTAAACCTCCTTCGGGGTTTTTGCCTTCCTTACGCTGCCATGCTGGTGACTTTGCCATTACTTTTTCTTTGATTTTACGTTCTTGAGCATTGGATTAGCCTTCTTAGCAGCGGGGCTTGCCTTACGCGCAGCAGACGCCAAGATGGCACCGGCACGTTCCTTACTGATTCCCTGCTTTTTCGCAATCTTGCTTTGAACTGCCTTGAAGCCTGGATGTGATTTTGCTTTCATATTATTTCTTTTTAGCTGTTTTCTTTGACTGTGCAAATGCCTTTGCCGTTGGCGCACCCTTGCTACCAACCTTTCTCATCGTCTCGCCTGATCCAGCAGCAATGCGCTTGCGTTTGGCGTTGATGTTTGCGTATAGACCTGCCTTAGCCATGACTACCCCCTTTACAACTACATTCCTCCTCCTCAGCCATCTTAGCCTCCATGTCCTCCTGGGCTTTTCTAGCCCGATTCTTTACCATCTGCTTTGCTGGACTGTACTGACCAAACAAATTGGCTACGTAATCGTCTGATGCGTATCTCATGGCCTTTTTTTTACAAATATATACAAGTTCACATAATCTACAAACTATTTCGGGTTGGGGGATTAATGACTAACTGTGGTTGGGGTATTTTATAAACTTACCCTGGTTGGGGTCCCTCCCCCCGATGATCCGGCCGGGGCGGCTGCCCGAAGTCGGTTTGGCAAAGGGGGTGGGGTCGGAAATGGCTGATTTTCAATGTTTTACCTAATAGACTGACCTTCAGCAGATTGCCTTTCGTGAAACAAAGCGTGGAACATCTTATTGTAACATTGACAATAAGTGTGTATAGTGTACACTAAGGGTGTGTAGAATGTACACTAACTAAGTGTATTTGGTACACTTACTAATTCGGTCGGGCAATACTAAAACCAACACACCGCACCAAATCAAAATGCGCTCACTATTGGTCTCCCACCGTCGGAGAAACCGCATTTTTGCGCTGATAATCAATGGCTTAACATTCATGTCCCTTGTAGTGCTACCTTTCTGCGTGGGGGTATCTGCATAAACTCACGCCCCAAACCTAATGTTTTAACACTTTTAACATTTCGTTTATCCTCGCACCAAAACTGCGCGGAAAGCCTCACTATTGGAAAGCCAATACCATTTGCCCAGGCGATAACACGCTGATCCACAGACCGTTAACCCCTGCAAATGCTTGGAATAATGCCCTATTTAGAACCGTTCTCAATAGCATTTTGAGGGGGCAAATTTCGATTATCTCCAATTGAAAGGTATATAGATACCACCCACGCATAGAAAGTCGATTTAAAGCAAAAAACCAGTCGTAGCAAGCGTTTCACGCAGTTTTTGTGGAACGTTGTTAAAAGTGTTATTTAATTTGGATTCGGGTTAGGGTTTCCCTATTGGCGAGGGACTTAATGCGTGTGCGTGCATGAGTGCCTTTAGTGCTTGGTTGCTTGGTTGGTTGTTTGTCCCTTATCTACTATCCTATGGTATCAAGTCTAAGGATTGGATTTACTCCCGGCGCAGACCCTCTGAAACACAAGCCAGGAGCGGCTTTCAGCACATTTGTTGCTAAAATAGTCAATGTTTACGGGCATTCCAAATGTTTTGGTTCTTTTTTACCCTATCCCCAATTTTTCTTTCTAATACTTAACTTGCTGATTGTCAACGAGTATTATTTAGAATGATTCTAAATTTAGGTAAAATGAAAGATTGTTTTGGAATGAAGGTTAGAACCATCGTAGAATTGCATCGGCAAACGGGGAACGCCCCACAGCTTTCACAAGTAAACTCGTGATGACTTGAAAATGTGACGATAGGCAAATGGAATCGCCTAGGTTAGTTGAGAGGGTAAGCACTGACTTACATAACTCAATAGAGATTCCCACCCAACGCATAACGGGTGTAAAGAGTGGAGTTCATTGATGTACTGCAAACAACCCCTACAACGTGTGAAAAGCACGGGTGTAGGTGAAAACGTACAATGACTCAAGGCGAGGTAATACTAGATAACTGAGGTTGCTAGTATCACACTAGGTTCGTTTCCTAGCATTGTCCTAAACTTAATACACTTACTCACATGAAAAATGTAGATTTAATTTGCTCACTTAGCCTTGCGCTAGTTGTAACCCTCATCCTACTTTGGATGTCACTCCGACTTGAGCCAATGGAGGGTGGTTTCGAGGTCTTGTTGACTGGACTTGCCTCACTTATATCAGCCACACTTGTGGTTTCAATTTATGTCGTACTTAAAGAATCAAAATAATATGAGAAAAGCAATATTTTATATCGATGGTGGTACGGGTTACTACCAAGGTTACACAAAAGATGAGTTGTGGAATGGGTGGAAAGTACCCTATTTCACACGAGAGGAAATGAACCGCGTACTCAAGTCGGAGGGTATCGAATCACCATACCCACTTGAGGAGTTAGATTGCGTGACAATAGATGGACAAGAGGTATACAATTTCGCGAACGGTTGGGTGTGGGTTGATGTGTGGTTCGATGAAGATATCACGCTGAATGTACGCGACATAAGCGGTCGCGGTGGTGTGTACAATACAACGCCACTAGACTACGCTTGCGCCAACACTCAAAACACCGACCTTGTGCAATGGCTTGAAAACAATTGGACATCGGGTGAATACCTCAATCAAGATATGGCAGAGGCAATCACCATAGTACACACACCAACTCCAATCAACGAATAAAACCAAACCAAATGAAAACAGAAATCTTTTTAGATGGCGAATTACTTTACACCTTCGAGGGTGAAGATTCACCGACATTGGCATTCGGCAAGATGCTAAGCATTCAAAGCAGTTCAGTTAATCACGCAATCCGATACGAGGGTTACAAGGTAATTGAAACCTGTTTGGGTATAAAAAAGGAATGGAAACCGTACTTCTAATCAATAAAATCTAATACAATGACAAGCGAAAAAATAAACATCCGATTCACCAATTGCATTTCACGCAATTACACGCACGAGGAATTGACCAAGGAAATTAACGATTTAGATTTCCTTCGCGATGCGGTATTGTACCTCTTGAACCCAAAGCTTTCTGATGAAACATCAGAGGAATTCAGCGACCACCGACCAACAATACTTCGAGCAATACGCAATAGTTTTATTGGCACGGGTTACAACATGGATTATGTTGACTTGTACTTTACTGAATTAGAAACAAAATAAACCTTTGGCAATATGTATAGAATCACAATGACACGCACGACATCGGGAGAGGTGATCGTGGAGAGAGAGATGTCCGGTTTTACACGCGCATACACAATGTTTGTGGATATGTGCGATGAACGCTCTTATGAAATTCGCGAGAATGTAATGGAGGGCGGTTACATCGCGGGTGGTCACGGGTACGATTATATTATCGAACTACAGGAGGTCAACCCCGATGATAGTGGAGAAGAAACGCAATACAAACCCTTTTAATACCAATCAAAATGACTTATTACTTTTTAGTCGGCTCACAAGCCGTAGCAACTTACCCCGACATCGCAAGCATTGTTGATACATGGGATGGCGATGTCATCCGCTTCGATACTGAGACTATGAATCCGCCTATGCTACTTCAACTGATAGATGGATGGAATGACTATGTTGAAATTACCGAAGCAGAGTACCAAACGATTTATAACCAACTACACCCCGACTCCAAATGAACATCGCAATCAACACAATGCAAGATGTCGCTGAATTCATCAACGGCATCTACAAGTTAGGTGTGAACTTTCACCCCGACTCCAACTTTGCAGACTACATCGCCCTGGACACGCATGAACAAGCGTTTACTGACGCGGCTTGCCAAGTGTACGACACCGCCCTATCGAGATGCTTTGAGGTGTGTGCGTGGCCTTGGAATAAGGTAGACATCTACGAGCTCTGCCTCCTATTCGACGGCAGTAGTTACGAACAAGTCTTGTGCTACCCCGAAGATGGCAAGTGGACTCTTGCATTCAAGGATTCCAAGCCTTTCGCCTACTCAGAAAACTTTGACGGTATGCAGACTGCTTACCACGAACTTGAAACAATCTAATCAACTTAATATGGGGAGAGCGCATCCAACACGCTCAAAAAAAAACAATAACACATGAAACAGACTATTTGGATTAAACACGAACGCTCAGACCGCAACATCATTCTAATTACTAACGAAGGGTTGCTAGATGGCGTAAACTATTGGCAAGGCTTGAACGATTGCGATGAACTATTTGTTGACTACAATCGCATCGATAACCGGTTAACTACCTATGTACTGCCTCGACTATTCAGTGAGTACGATACACATCACATCTTGCCATCTTCGGATTACGATGGTATGGTCGAAACGATTGACGATATCATTTGGGATTACGTTGACCGCGATAACAAAACCGTTGCGCTCTTCTCGATTGGGCAATGGCTTTATGGATCACGGATGTATACCATGCACAAGAGTGAGAACGGGTTGATTCTTCCGTGCGCCTATAGTCAAGAGGACGAAACAAGACTCGATGAGATTAACACTTGGCCATTCGATGACGTAAGCAGAGAAGAGATAGAGCGTGTGCGTGAATACCACGACTACTCACACGAATACCTTGAGCGCATCGAAGCATTGATGAAGACCAAGAACGAGCGTCCAGTCGTGGTCAATCTGCCTAGTTCGCAGACACTACTCATTCGCAATGCTATTGCTCAGTACCTAAAGGATATGGAAAGGATTCTGATATGCCCTGCTGAATCGCAAGTACATGATATGTACGACCTCCGCCAATTGGAAGCACTAATGAGGTACGATGTAATGGTCGTGCTTACTGAGGACGAAACAAAATCATTCAGCGCAGAAAATTTAATTGACTTACCACAATACAACTAATCAAATGAAAAGAAACTACCACCCATTCGCGCAAGCAATTGTACTTGTGCTATGCATTGTATGGGCAATGCTTCTGCTGACATCATGCGGCACATCACGTCATTCAAACTACCAAGACCATCTCCGATCCACCCCTAGCCAAAATTGGGTACATCACGACAACGGTGGGTGCGGTTGGAGTCGTTAACAATCATTAACTAGTGGGTGCGATGTTTAGAATTACATTGCACCCACATTTAAAACTATAACAATGGACATCTTTAACACACTAGCGGACGCAATGCGCCCCCAAACCACACCACGTTACATCGTCAAGACAAAGAACCGTGGCATTCTTGAATTCAATGAACTGCCCGATGACGTCTACTACGCAGAGGGATTAAGCAAGGATGTAGAGGAAGGTACTGCTTGGCTATACACATGGGATGAAGGCACTTGCCTTATACCAATCATCGACACAACTACAGGAGAACAAGTTCGCAAACCAAAACTAAACTTTGAGAAGAAATGACAATCACAAATTTCCACCATTGGGGATTGGCAGAGTGGCTCGATGAGCGCAGTAAGTCCAACCCAGACGAAGAGTTAGTAGCGAACATCCACTACGATGATAGTGAAGACGTGTACTACCTTGATATGCACGAAGAGTCGGGGCAATGCCTCGATTCCTTCAACTACATGAGGGAAGAGGAAATCCTTGATGACCTCACCGAAGCGAACAAGCAATTTGAACTTAAAATCGAAATGATATGAACAAAGAAATCGAATTCCTACAAGACAAAATCATCCACGGATGGCGCGAAGTAATGAAGTACGAGAGGCAGATGAAGCAGCTCGACATGAACGAGCAAGATGCGATGATAATTAACACGCTGCGAGAAGCAGCAATGGAGCAAGTAGAAATCTATCAAAATATCCTTAACAAGTTAGAAGAATGAACCACGAAGAAATCAACCAAGCAATTGAGGTATTACGCAAAGCAGGATACCATGTTGAATGCCTATGGCATATTCAAGACGTAACTGACCGCTACGAGTGTGATCAGGAAACGGCATACGAAATCCTTACTGAGGTGTTGGATGCCAACGTCGATACAATCTTTGACTCCATACACCACCAAGCAACAATCGAAAACAATCTAAACGAAAAGTAACAATGGTAAACGGATACGACTCATGGAAGCTGTCCAATCCTTGGGATGATGGACACTTCAACGAACCACAGGAAGAGAAGTCACCTATTGACGAGCCGCACTTTTACAAGTTTCAAGTCGGCAAGACAAAGTACTCCAATGGCAACACCGTCTACGGTATGTTGCTTACAACTGGAGAGCAGATAGAGATATGGAAGTTCAAGACCATTCCAAACATTCAAACCGACTTTCATGAACTCGATGACATCATCGGGGTAATGGAGCGGTTGGATAAGTCTTGCGACTTTGAGTGCATTGATGAGGAAGAGTTCACCCGCGAGTACAAGGATGCGATTAAACTGCTAAATAACATTGTCCAAAATGAAGCGACTATTTGATTACATCGTATTCGCTTTCATGATGTGGCTCTTAAAAGAGATTGACAAATGATTATAGACTACAGACCCGGAGACGACATCATTTGCGTCAGAGACCACTCACAAGGTATTGTCAAGAAGGGAGATGTGTACACCGCGCACAAGTTGGAACGCAACGGGTGCGGGTGTATCTTCCTTGTTGACGTTGGATTGAAATCTGACAGGCCATTCACGCAATGTCCTGTGTGCAAAACAAACGATGAGAAGACCGATGACATTTGGTGGATTGATGCTCGTTTGTTTCGCAGACTGCTGACCAAATCGGAAGAGGCTGATCTTGCAGATGTGCTTGCTAATGTATTCTCTGAGGAGTTAATCAATGCTAATTAGTTGAGATTAGTGATAAGCATTGAGGTTATAACTATATTTGCAATCGAAATGACAAGGCTATTTAAAACGAAAGATGGGTATGAAATCGTAAAACATTCGCGTGACGTTTATGCAATAATAGGCAAGCACGTCAAGTACATCGGCAAGGTGTCGCCCAACTACCAGTCAAGTGGAAGACTGCTCAAACAAATCCCAAACGAAATCAAAACAATTTTCTTTAACATACAACGAAATGAATTGGAATCTACAACAACTATGGAATGAATGCGTGTACTCGCAACAACGTGAGCTTGAGCCACGCGACTACTGCTACGCATCGGAAATCGGACAACCGCTTGTTGACCGTTACCTCAAGATGAAAGCCGTGAAGGCTACCAATCCTCCCAACATGAGAAGCCTCCGCAAGTTTGAGGCGGGTAACCTTGTTGAGTGGGTAGTGCGCTACGTCCTTGAACGTGCGGGTCTCATCAACAATACACAAGAACGTGTAATGGTTGAGTACCCCAATATGCTCAAGGTATCGGGTCGATTGGACTTCCTAGCCGGGGGTCGTATCGACATCGAACGTGCCAAGCAAGACATCACATCCTCGCACCTTCCCGAATCCATCCAAGCATCCTCCCTGTACATTGCAGAGAAACTACACGAGAAGTTCGGTGATCAGGAGTTAGAGAAGAAGGTGCTTGAAATCAAGTCATGCTCATCCTTCGTGATGGACATGATGGAAAAAACTGAGAAGCCTATCAAGCACCATCGTCTCCAACTCTTCCACTACATGAAGGGACTCAACCTTAACGGTGAACTCGTGTACATCTGCAAGGATGACCTCCGTATGATGTGTTTTCAATACGAGCCTACTCCGGAGTTAGAGCAAGAGTACCTCACCGATCTTGCTGCCATTACACACTACTTTACATCCAGTACACGACCACCGCTTGAAAAGCACATCGTTGTGGAGGATGGCAAGTTCAAGAAGAACTTTGGCATTGAGTACTCTAACTACCTCAAGTTCCTGTACGACTTTGAAGAGCCACGCGACTACGCTGACTCAGTCAAGTCCCAGGTTGCACGTTGGACTCGTGTAGTTGCACGATATGCCAAGGGTGAAAAGATAACCGCGAAGAATGAGGAGGTTCGCGCAGAGATTGAGGCAGCGGGTTACAACTTCAATCAGATAGTAGAACAGGCCAAGAAGTTTGGCGTAACCGAAGAAGAAGAAGAAATCTAATAAACAAACCAAATGATAATCCAAGTAAAACACCAAGAACCTGTCACCATAAAGGTGACTGAAGTTAAACTACCTTATTACTTCATCACAAATGAGTACGAGTACAGCAAGAAATGCTTTGCAGTCACGGAAGACCTCACCATGTTCAACATGTATATAAGCGACACATACCAAAGTATGTCCATGCAGCCGGGGTCTGTTCAGCAGGTAGAGCGTATGTTGGACGATGCGTTCAACAAGTACAAGAATTTCAAAGAGATAACCGAGCAAGAGTTCCGATTGCTAATCGAAGAGTTTAATCAGAATATGCCATTAAACCAAACAACACAAACCAAATGAAAATCCAAATCGAAACGGGTGTACCCGTACCAACACAAGCATTACGCACAAGCAAGTACCCCTTCCGTGATATGGTTGTAGGCGACTCGTTCTTCATCAACGACAAGGTTGATGTCAAGAGGTCGCAGCAAAAGATTGCAGCAGCAGCGTGTATGTTCGCCAAGAAGAACCCCAATTACAAATTCAAGACTCAAGCCTTCCCGGCTGGCGTCCGCATATGGAGGGTTGCATGAAACACAACGGAGTAATCACACCACAGGGGGCGTTACGGATCTACGACCGCCCCCTCTTCGAAGAGCAAGTCAGAGCCATGTCCCGTGAAAAGGACTTGGCTGTGACCATCGAAGTCAAGATAAAGAAACGTGTGCGCTCTGATGTGCAGAACGCTTACTATTGGGGAGTTGTTATTGCGATGATAGTGGAAAGGCTACGGGAGCTTGGGCATGACATCGACCGCGACCTTGCCCATGAGTTCCTCAAAGGCCGTTTCCTGTACTCTGAGTTGACCGACCCGACCACCGGCGAGGTGATGAAAATCCCACGCAAAACATCGGAACTTGCAACGGAGGAATTTATTGAGTACATGGAACACGTCAAGCAGTTTGCTGCTGAGACGCTTGACATATACATTCCTGACCCAAATGAGCAACTTGAGATAGGTTAAACCCTTGGGTTCATTTAAAAGAAAAGACAGAGAAAAGAAACAAGTCTGTAGAAGAAACCTAAAGAGAAGAAAAGAAAAAGCCTCCCCCCGTGAAAAACAAAATACCCCGCCCCACAAAGGGGCAGCTGCCCGATCCAACATACTCGCGTATGAAGTTTGCCTATTGCACCGACAGGGCTGATTCGGATGGTGGGGTTGGGGTAAAAAAAAAGCCCTCGTTGGAGAGACCGAGGGCAATTTTTATAAGAAGTATTTTCTTACTCCCCATATTGCGCCGCTCTCCAACACCGCAATACGAGGATGAGACAAATGTATGGCGACCGCAACACGGAAGTCAAAAAAAATAATTGCATTAACAATACACACGAGTTATATTTGTAAACATGAAAAACAAAAAGGTAGACTTTTATCAGGTTCCCAAGAACGAATGGCAGATGCCCATTGAAAAGGGATACAAGATGGCCTGTTGCGACTGCGGACTTGTCCACGCTATGGACTTAAAGGTGATTGACCCAGACACCAACAAGGTAATCAAGAACGCACGGACGATCATCAGAGTAAGAAGGCATGAGACGTTGACCAAGCAACTCAGAAAAAACAAATATTGAAAGAACATGAATAAGATAGAATGCCGCATCATAAAGAACACGCGCCCAGATGGCCGCGAATACTACACCATAGAACAGAAGAAGAAGCGGTTCTTCGGTGGATACAAGTGGAAAGAAGCAGGAATTTGGGAAGGATGGGCTAGAACCACCTATGAAACACTAGAAGATGCCCAAGCAAACCTGTGTTGGTACGACGGGACAGGGACAAAGACAGAAGTCATAAGTACACCACCTAAAATCGTTTATTCCTATGAAAGCAATACTTGAATTCAACCTTCCTGAGGATCAGGAATACTTCGACATGGCAGTCAAAGCCCGCGAGATGGCCTACGCACTCAACGACATCAGAAACTACCTCAGGGGTAGAGTGAAGTACGAAGAGATGCCTGCTGAAAAGTGGGAGACCTGCGATGAGATTTACCAAGAGTTTTTCAGATTACTTGAACAAAATAATATAAAGCTATGATTAAAATTTCAGATAAGCCTACTAAACGTGTGGAACACTTTACCGGAACGATAACAATGGCCTTTCCGAGGTTTGAAAACAAACTTTGGAACTTCACGGTCTTGCGTACAACAAACGGAGTCACTACATTTGCTGTGCAAGCAGACTATGAGCAATTTAAACAATACGTCGAAGAAGATGGGGCAATTGATTACTTTGCTTCGATACTCGAAGAGACCGTCAAGGCGAACTTGGCTAAAGAACAGGCAGAGTGGAAACCAGCAGGAAAATAAGATAGCTTATGAAGGCGAGGAATAAAAAGTGCAGAATCTGTAAACAGGAGTTTATCCCCAAGTACAGCACGATGCAAGCAACGTGTGAGAACATCGAGTGCATGATTGCGTACTCCTCCAAGCAGAAGGACAAGAAGATTAAGCGGGAGCTGAAGGAGGTCAAGGAGCGCAACAAGTCCGTGTCTCAGTGGCGGAAAGAACTCCAACAGGTGTTCAACCAATACATTCGCCTCAGAGACCAAGGAAAGGGCTGCATATCATGTGGCAAACAGCTACAGGGCAAGTATGACGCAGGCCATTATTTTTCCGTCGGCTCCTACCCTAACCTTAGGTTCCACGAGGCGAACGTTCATGGACAGTGTGTGTCCTGCAACCAGCACAAGCATGGCAACCTGCTTGAGTATGGTATCCGGATTGAGAAACGAATAGGGAAGGCCAAGCTACAGGAGTTACAAGACCTGCGGAATGGACGACTGAGTATGCCGCTTGACGACATAAAGACTGCTATCTATTTATATAAGGACAAAGTAAAGGAGATAAAAAAATGATTGAATCACCAACTTGGGAAGACCTAGGTTATGCTAATTTTGAATAATGGACAAGACCAAAAACATCTACACAATCATCGGGCTTGCGCTTTCGGTGGTAATACTTGTTGGAGTATTCTTTATGGTATTCCACATGGGAATCATTGAGAAAAGTTCCGAGCATGAAAGCATCGCGATCGATAGGCTGCATGAATTGAATGAGAAGTATCAAGCACAGATGGACTCCAACCTCGTGATTATAAGCGCGACTAAGGAGGCACTTGATTCGTTTATCATCCAAGACCAGCAGCAGTTCGTCATCGAACAGGAACGCATCGACAAGGCACAAAAAATTGTTTCACGAATACCAAAAATGTCAAATGACTCACTTAAAACACTTTACGTTAACTCTTGGAATTATCTTCTCAATGAGTATCGCGGCGGTCGTTTACGCCCAGCCAACTAGCCCACAGCTCCCCCGTGAGGCTCAGGAGGTAATCTCCGCAGCAGCCGAAACCATCCGTCAGGACAAGGTAACCATTGAGTCCCGTTCAGAGCGGATTAGAATGATGCGTGACCAAATCAATGCTTCACAGCAGGCGTTAGACCTTGCACTGAAAAACGGAAGCCTATGCGAGGAGGTTCGTCAGAATCAATTAGCAGAAATTAAGTTTCTCAAGTCCTCATACAACGATATGAAACATGAGATGAAGAAAGAGCGCAGAAGAAAAATATTTTGGAAATGTACAACGATCGTTCTGGGTGGGACGTCGTTGTATTTCTTGTTGTTATAGTTGTTTATGTGTTTAAGTTGTTGAAAAAAAAAGGGAGACCAAACGTGGCCTCCCTTTTTTGATTCAATAGGTTTAAGTCTATCGGGTAATGAGAATGCTCGCTGAGTTATTCTCCGGATGGTAATCA
>Ga0209189_1001281_pt1 | contig 19147 bp, 23 predicted proteins | sample C_130820_EF_Meta_FD_187308 | JGI IMG/M metagenome (GOLD analysis project Ga0209189, IMG submission 187308) | Freshwater microbial communities from Lake Croche, Canada to study carbon cycling - C_130820_EF_MetaG (SPAdes) (version 3) | ecosystem: Environmental > Aquatic > Freshwater > Lake... | reverse complement strand
GTGCCGGTGCTGACCGCGGCGTTGAACGACAAGTGGCAGGATTCCAACGGCGACCAAGTGTTTGCGATGGCGATGACGTGGGCGCTTTGTTATGCTTCCACGTTTATCAAGCTGGTTGTGCGCAATGGGTCCATCCACCCGTACATGGTGGAGCCTGGCAGCGTAGGCGTGCTGCGCGAGGATACGCCCTACACTGACCGCCAAGAGGCGATGGTCCAGACCTACTACATCACCAAGTCTGACCTAGCACGCCGGCTGTACGGGCATCCTAAGCGCAAGTCGATCATGGATCGTATTAGCGCGGCGCAGCATCAGGTCAGCCATGTGCCCGAGGGCCTTGACCGCATTGTGATGAGCCAGACCAACCCGACCATCTATGGTACGGTCAACTTGGACCTGTACGGCTACAACCGCATGAAGGCTCAGGTGGCCGAGGATACGGTTGAGATGCGGGAGTTGTATCTCTGGAACGATGAGATTGACGACTATCAGGTGGTGACGATTGCCGAGCCTGATGTGATTATCTATGACCGCCCCGGCGAGCAGCTTTTTATGAAGGGCGAACTGCCGTTTATCCAGATTACGCCCAACCCGCAGTATGACTACTACTGGGGGCAATCCGAGGTGCAGAAGCTGATTTTCCTTCAGCAGATGCGCAACAAACGCATGACTGAGATTCTGGACTTGCTGAGCAAGCAGGTAAACCCGCCCACGGCGTTGATGGGCTTTACGGGCATTTTGGATGAGAAGAACTTTGCTCTAAACCGCGCTGGCGGCTTGTTGTCTAATGACATGGCGCAGGGCAAGGTTGAGCGGCTGGCCCCGGAAATGCCGGCTGACTTGTTCCGCGAGATTGACGCGATTGACGCCATGTTTAGCGAGGCGTCGGGCATATCTTCAGTGCTGTCAGGCCGCGGCGAGTCTGGGGTGAGGTCACAAGGGCATGCGTCTCAGTTGGCGCGGCTGGGTTCCTCGCGCATTAAGAAGCGGGCGTTGGTGATTGAAGACGCGCTGGAAAAGATGGCTACGTTGTATCTTAAATTGATGCAACAGTATGACCGCACGCATTTTCCTGATGTCCACGGCCATAAATTTATTGCCGAGCAGTTTACCAAAGACTTTATGGTCAAGGTTGACGCGCACTCCAACAGCCCGATTTTTATGGAGGATATGCGGACGTTGGCGTTCAACTTGTTCAAGGCGCAGGCTATTGACAAAGAAAGCTTGATTGATCTGCTTGATCCGCCTATGAAGCAACTGTTGAAAGACAAGCTGAAGAAGCAGGACGCTGAACGCAAGGCGAACCCACCTCCCGAGGGTAAGCCTAAAGGCAAGCAGGGTGGATAATGGCGCAGGATTTTAAGATCAAATCCGACCAACCCAGAGCGCAGGCTAAGGACGTAGCGCGCGGTAATGCTTCGCCCACCATGGAATACAGGGTATCCTCCATACGCACCCTAGGTAATAGGGCAGCGCCACGCGCTAATGCGCGTTCGGAAAGGAGGTGATACCATGTACAAATCCGTCAAGCGCGGTCGCCGTCGTGGCCGTTAATGCGGTGTGTTTAACTCTAGCAATGAAAGGAGGTTTCCCATGCGTCGCAAGGGTCGTAAGGCTCGCCGGTAACTAACGCGCTGCCTTGAGCAGCCGTTAATCCGCGACTTCCGCGCGGGACCGGAAGATAAAAATAGTCCCGCTTGACTTTTGCGTAATGTGAGTGTTACGCCCGCAATTGTTGATTGGAGCATCAAGTGTCCGAAAGCGTTATGCGGCTGCTGCAAAACCAGCGCCCGAAAGAAGCACCGGAACTAACTGCGCCCCCGCCCGGCGAAGGGGCTTCGTCTGTCCCGCCGATGGCGTCGCCTATGAGTACGCCGGAACCTAAGATGGGTTCGCGCGAAGCTGCGTTGATTAACGTGGGCATGGCAATGGACTTGATTGAGCAGTCTTTGCCGGCAATTGGTAGTGAGACTGGCGAAGGGCAGAAGCTGGTAGCGGCTTTGCGTTCGCTGACAGGAGCAATGGGGCCACGCCGGCAAAAGGTTGGCGAGCTTCAGAACGCCGAGATTCTTCAGTTGTTGCAGAACCTGCCGCAAGCTGGCGGTGCAACGCCTGAAATGAAAGCTATGGCCGGTATGCCGGCTATTCCTGGCATGGCTGGTGCGGGTGGACCTCCGGGTGCGCCGCCGCCGATGCCGGGTGGTATGCCTGGTGGTCCCCCTCCGGGCGGTATGCCGATGCCGGGTGGCCCGCCGCCTGGTGGAATGCCTATGCCGGGCGGTCCCCGTCCCGGTGGTCCCCCAATGCCGGGTGCGGGTGGTCCGCCTCCGGGAATGCCCCGATAGGAGTTTGAAATGGACCTTTTTAAGCCACGCGGGGCCTCTAATCCCCGTCGCCCGACCGATAACAACCAGCAGAACGGTCAAGTCATCAACACGCCGCGTTATGCGGAGTTTGGTGGCCTGAAAAACGCGACTGCTACGGGTTCGAAGAACCGCATGGGCATCAAGCCGCCCGGCGACGGTAAGAAGGTAATCTAATATGGCTTCTCTTGAAGATTTGAGCTTTGAAACGCGCGATGAGCTTGCTCGTTTGGCGCGTACGCTTGCTGAAAACCCGGACACTCGCAAGGATTTCCTGCGTTTGACGAAGAAGGCCCAGCCTGGCCTTAATATCCCTGAGTTGGAGATCGAAGAGTCGGTGGCGCGTTCCACTTCGGCTTCTGAGGCTCGCATTCAGATGCTGGAAGCCAAACTTCAAGAGAAAGACGCTCTTGCTGAGCTTGACCGCCGCCGTCAGTCGTTGATGAAGCAGGGCAAGATTCGCAGCGAAGATGAAATTCAGGAAGTGGAGAAGGTTATGCTCGAACGGGGCATTACCAACCACGAAACAGCGGCGGATTACCATCGCTGGATGAAGGAAGCGGCGGCCCCCACGGCTTCCTCCTTCAACATGAATGTGCTGGACGGCAAAGCGCGCGATACTCTCCAAGCGTATTGGAAGAATCCGCAGCGTGCAGCGCGTGACGAGGCGTTCAAGGCTCTTGCGGAAATGCGCAACCCGCGCCGTCCCATCGGTCTCTGATGCGGTATCAACAATAGTTAGGAGAAAGTCATGCCAATTGGTGGTGGTATTCTCCCCGCATCGGGGAGCACGCAGTACACAGAACTGACCTACCTTACTCGTAGGGCGTTTATTCCGAAACTGGTTGTCCAGATTTACAACAGCACCCCGCTCATGGCGGCGCTGATTGCAAATAGCCAGCAGGCCACGGGCGGTGTTTCGTCTGTGACTGTGCCGGTGCAGGGCAGCCAGTTTATCAATGCTCAGTGGTCGGATTACTCTGGTTCGTTCACTCAGCCCGCGGTGCAGCAAGGCGCGTATAACGCCGAGTTTAACCTGAAGCTGATGATTGCTCCGGTGCCGTTCCTGGGTATGGAAGGCGCTGTGCAGCAGGATCACGCGGTTATCCCGCTGATTGAAGCCCGCATGAATGACGCGACCAACGTCATGATGGATGCGATGGCGACGGCGCTGTACAACAACACCACGAACACCCAGCAGTTTATTGGTCTGCCGGGCGCTGTGGATGACGGCACCACGCTTGGCACCTACGGCAACATTGCCCGCTCCACCACGACCAACACCTGGTGGCGCTCCAAGGTGTACGCGGCTGGTTCGGTCAACCCGACCCGTCAGAACGTCCTTCAGTACATCAGCGGCACGGTTAAGAACGGCGCGGAAGTGCCGACCTTTGGCGTGTGCGGCTTTGGTACGTGGACTCTGCTCGCGCAGGACTACGTTGGTCAGGAGCAGTACGTCATTACGCCGGGTTCCGGTTTTGACGGCGATGCAAATGGCCCGCAGGCTGCGTTCCGCGCGCTTATGGTTGCCGGTGTGCCGATCTACCCCGATCCGTACTGCCCCGAAGGCACCATGTACTTCCTGAACACTAACTACCTGTCGCTGTACATCCACGATCAGGGTTCGTTTGTGTTCACGGGCTTTGAATCCACCCTGCCTAACTGGCAGATTGGTTATGTCGGTGCCGTGCTCATGATTGCGGAGTTGGTGAATACCAAGCCTCGCGCCATGACTAAGGTCACTGGTTATAACAACTTAACAATCTAAGGAGGCAGAACAATGGCTCTCGGTCTAAACAAGATCATCATTGCGAACGCCTCGGCCAACACGCCGGGCGCGTATTTGCAGCCTGTGACTGTGGCTAACGTGGGGGCGGGTAACGCTACCGCGATGCTCAACTCGCAGTTTATCCCGGCTGGCACCTACCTGATGCTGCCCGCGGCCAACGTCACGATTGAAGTCAACAACTATACGGGTACGGCGAACAGCTTTACCACGCTGTTGGCTAACAACACGGGCGGTGTGCTGATTTCGGACGGCTTCAACGTGCGCGCCAACGCTGTCACGGGTACGCAGACTGTTACGCTGCTGACCGTGAACGGCGGCGGTAACGTGTCCAGTGGCTCCGGCACGGCTTGGTAAAGGAGACAACCCATGGCGTCCCCACAATACGTTGGTAATGACTATCAAGACTCGTTTGGCTTTTACCGGATTGCGTTCGTTCCCGGCCAATCGCTTGCCAGCACGGGGAACGCCGTGGTTAGTCTTCCTATTTTGGGAGGCGGCATTGGCAGCCCTTTTGGTAGCGGATCGTATATTATCCGGCGCATCACCGTAACCAACCCGTCTAACAGTGCGGGCGGTTCGGTGCCGAATATTGCGACCGCTAACGTGGTAGTGTTTACCTCTAACGATGGTAACACCTCCAACGCAGTCACAACGTCCGCTGGTCAAACGCTGGGTAACGTGACTGGCGGTAACACCTGGCAGGATTTGACCCTTGCCTCTGGCGCTGCCACCACGGCTTATGTGGCACCTGTGTTGTTCCTGAAAGTGGGCACCGCGGTTGCTAACTCGGCTGTAAACATCTCGGTTTACGGTGACATTGTAAACCTATGAGCGACGTGTGGGTTACCAACACTACTAAAGAGCACTTTGAGGATATGTGGCATGGGGACACGTATGCGTTCCCGCCCGCAAAAGCCGTCATGGTGCCTTTGGAGGTTGCGCGGCACATCTTTGGGTACGGAATGGATAATCGCGTACCCGTGCTTGCCCGGTTAGGCTGGGCTGTTACGTCTAATGACGTAGCAAACGGCTTGAAGCGCCTAGATCGGTTTGTTATTTCCGATGAGAAGCCGGAGGAAGAGCGTCCAAAGGTTATTGCACTCGTATCATGAGTTGGAGAGTAAATGGCTACCCTTCAAACTTACATTACGCAGTGTCGAAGGCTTTTGCATGACGCAAACGCCAATTTTTGGTCTGACTCTGAGCTAACCGACTACATCAACGCCGCGCGTGAGCGGTTGGTGCGCGATACGGGTTGTCTGCGCACCATTCAGACCGTCAACACGGTTACTAACCAAGAAGTCTATCAGTTTAGCGCGCTTCCGAGCGGCATTCAAACGATGGACATTCTCAACATCAATTTGTACTGGGGCAACACGCGCATTCCGCTGCGCTACCTGCCTTGGACCCAGTTTAACGCCGAATTGCGGTTTTGGCAGAACTACTATGGCCGCCCAATTGCGTTTACGGTGTATGGGCAGCAGGCGTTCTACTTAGCGCCCGTGCCTGACCAGGTTTACGCGATGGAGTTGGATACCATCATCCTGCCAACGGCGTTGGTGAACGCAACCGATGTGGACCCCATCATCAGCCCATGGACTGACCCGGTGGCGTATTACGCTTGCCACACGGCCAAGTTTAAGGAGCAGTCGTATGGCGAAGCTGAGATATTCCTAAACCAGTACAAGGCTAAGGCCATGTCGGTGATTAACACTACGTTCACTCGCCGGTTGCCTGACCCTTACAGCACGCCGTACTAACATGCCCGCCGCAGAGCAGAAAAAATCATATCAGGTCGTAAAGAACTTTAAGGGTGTAAACACCCAAGCTAACCGCACGGCCATTGATACCGATCAATTTGCTTGGCTTGAGAATGTGCAGCCTATTGGGTTTGGCAACCTCAAAACGCTAGGTGCGCCGAGTGCTGGTTTGTTCACGTGGTCGGGTACGCCGTCTGCGTTCTATAGCTGCAACATCAAAAACATTGATTATGTGATAGCGTTCTTTGCGGATGGCGGCGCGCAGTATTACCGGGTAGATATCGGCACTACCGGCACTCTTGCTGCCACAGGTAAGTTTTCGGCTTCTGGCGTGCGCATAGCGCAGTGGAAGACCGACCGCATTCTCATCATTGATACCGTCAAGGGGCTGTTCAATTGGGACGGCACCAACGTAGTGTCTATTGGTTCCATTTCCGCTTACGGCATGGTGAACCGCGGTTCTGGTTATACCTCTGCGCCATCGGTAGCTGTTAGTGCTCCCAACGAGACTGGTGGCATTCAAGCTGTGGCGCAGGCGGTCATGACGGCCAATGGCGTGAGCGGGTTGTTGTTTACCGAGGCTGGCACGGGCTACACGTCGCCTCCTACGGTCACGTTTACTGGTGGTGGCGGTTCTGGCGCTAACGCCGTGGTGAGCACACTGAGCTTTGCCCAGGGCACTGTGGGCGCGTATGTGCTAAGTGGTGGCACTGGTTATTCAAGCCCACCCACGGTCACTATAACGGGCGGTGGAGGGTCTAACGCTGCGGCCACGGCTATCGTGTCTGGCAACGCGGTTGTGGGCCTTATTTTCAACAACAACGGCACGGGCTACACCTCGCCGCCTACTATTGCGTTTAGTACGGGCGCTGCGATTGCTACGGCTGTGGCTACCACCGATCTGAGCGTGGATGTCAGCACCTTCTCTGGCCGCGTGTGGGTGGCGCAGGGGCGTACCGTGTATTACTCGGCGGCTGGCAGCTACAACGACTTTGTGAGCGTGAGCGCCGGCAACATTAATTTGCAAGACGAAACGCTGCACAACAACATCACGGCCATGTTGTCGGCCAACAACTTCCTGTATTTGTTTGGCGATAACAGCATCAACGTGTTTTCTGATGTTCGTGTACAAACGACCGGCACCACAATCTTTACAAACACGAACGTCACGGCGTCAGTGGGCACAAAGCGCATTGGCGCAATCTTTCCGTATTTCCGGTCAGTGTTGTTCCTTAACGACTACGGTATTTATGCGCTGGTGGGCAGCACCACCACCAAGTTGAGCAACGAGCTTGATGCGGTGTTTCCGCTGATTGACTTTACGCAGCCGGTGACGGGCGGCCAGGTGCTGCTTAACAACATTTTGTGCGCCGCTTGGTCATTTACATACAACGATCCTTTGACCAGCCCGCGGAAGGTGCAGGCGGTGTTTTTTGACAAGCGGTGGTTCTTTACGTCGCAGGGCGCGTTAAATTACGTGACCAGCGTAACGGCAGGCGGCGTTATTAGCCTGTACGGCACAACCAGCACGGCGCTGTATAAGCTATACAACAGCAGCACGTTGGGCGCTAACGTCATTATCCGTAGCGCGCTGTGGCCGATGAATGATCCAATTAGGGACAAGCAGGCGCTGAAAGCGGCCATCGAAGTGACCACCACTACCGTGGGCACGTTTGCCGCCACGATTGACAGTGAGGTTAAATCTAATTCGGTGGCGCTGAATGTCGGTTACCTTAGCTGGGTCAACAACGCTGGGGCTACGATTTCGTGGACAAACAGCAGCAGCACGATTATAAATTGGTACAACCCCGGCTATTTGCTTTACAAAGCGGATGCTCAGCAGTACGGCAAGTATCTAGGTTTAACGATGACGTCTTCCAACGCATTGTTTACGTTAAACACTCTCGAACTTGAATATGAACTCAGAGCGAGGTTCTAATGGCACTGCCAATTACGATCCCTAACACGTTTGCCACGGCCACATCGGCCATTCCGCTGTCGCAGTTGGACAACAACTTTAGCACGGTGGTAAACGGCATCAACGGCATTGGCGATGGCACTAATAGCCTAGCTAACGTGTCAATTACGGGCGGTAACATTACAACCCTCACGACCGCGTTGACGGTGCCGAATGGCGGCACTGGTTTGACCACCATCACGTCTAACAATGTGGTGTTGGGTAACGGCACAGGCTCAGTAAAAGTTGTAGCGCCCGGCACAAGCGGCAATTTGCTGACGAGCAACGGCACAACCTGGATAAGCTCTGCGCCCGCCGCTGGCAATACACCTGGCTGGGTGTATCTTTCAACGGTTACGGCGTCGGCTGCTGCAACGGCAGACATTGAAACAACATTCGATAGCACTTACGACAATTATGCAATTGTGGCTACCGGCGTTAGTTGGTCAGCAACAAGTATTTTGGGCGCAAGATTCAAAATTAGCGGTTCATACGCAACCACCGGGTATAGTTATTCAATTGCATATAGCAGCACAACTACAGTAACCGCTACTGGTAACACAGCCGGCGCCGGCACACAGGTAAATCTTTTTCCAAGCCTACCCGCCTCAAACTATTACGGCTTTGTTTTTTATGTGTACAGCGCCGCAGACACAGCAACCACAAAAACAGTTAGTTTTTCGGGGTTTGGTGGTGCCGGGGGTGGTACTGCTCAATATCAATCTAGCGGTGGCGGTGGTTACGCTTCCGGGGCGGCTTTAACTGGTGTTAGATTTTTGATGACTACGGGGAATATTACCGGCACCTTCCGCCTTTACGGCATTAAGAATAGCTGAGGATAGCATGGCAAGATTTCACGCAACGGCTAACGGCAATGTTCCGTTTACACCGGAAGAAGAAGCTAAGTGGGACGCTCAAGAAGCGGCGTGGGCTGCTGGCGAGAATGACCGCCTTGCCGCCGCGGCGCGTGAAAAACGCAACGCTTTGTTGGCTGCATGCGATTGGACGCAAGTGGCTGACGCGCCCGTGGACAATCTTGCTTGGGCTGTTTACCGGCAGAATTTGCGGGATGTACCCAATCAGCCGGGCTTTCCTGTAACCATCATTTGGCCCACACAGCCAGCGGGATAACATGGACCAGAACCTTTACAACATAGCCATAGCGGCAACAGGAGCGGCCATTGGCTGGGTTGTAAAGGTTATCTGGGATGCCGTGCGCGCGCTTGAGCAGGACATTCGGGACATGGAGCGTGATTTGCACGTCAACTATGTCTCCAAGGACGACTATCGCCAAAACATCCTTGAGATAAAGGATATGGTGAAGCAGATTTTTGATAAGCTAGACCGTAAAGCAGACAAATAGGAGAACGACATGAACAACGACATTTGGCTTGGCCTTTTTCGTCATTTTCTTACTTGGGGCGGGGGCATTTTTGTTGCTAAGGGCTACTTTGACGCTGATACCCTTAACACTGCCATTGGCGCTACTACCGCCCTAGCGGGCGTGGCATTGTCTATTGCAGACAAGAAGGGTCGGTAAATGGGCGTCCAAGCTTTTACCAAGCTGGGTAACACGGTTGTGTTTACTGCTGCTGCCACGGCACCTACGCCCGTGCAGGCGGTGAGCACCACGCTTGGTGGAAACCAGTATCGCCTTATAAACAGCGGCAACGTAGTGGTGTTTTTGGGTTATGGCGTTGCCAGCACGGATGCGGCTAATACCGCGGTGGTGGTATCGTCTTCTCAGCAAGCCTTGCCGTTGCTGCCGGGCACTGACGAGATTTTGTCGTTTGTGCCCAACGCCTATTTTACCGGAATTACGAGTACCGGAACTGCGGCGGTGTATGTAACCCCTGGGGACGGGATGTGATGTATGCTCAAAACGGTAGCCATTACCAGCGGCGGCGGGTCCAACGGTACAGTCACTAACGTAGCCACGGGGACTGGCTTAACTGGCGGCCCTATCACCAGCACGGGCACTATCAGCCTGGCAAACACGGCTGTCACGGCTGGTTCTTATGGTAATGCCACTACCGTTGGCTCTTTTACCGTTGATGCGCAGGGGCGTATTACCGCAGCGAGCAATGTGACTATTTCTGGTGGTTCTAGCGGCACGGTTACTAGCATTACGGCTGGTTCTGGTTTGAGTGGTGGCACAATCACCACATCTGGCACAATTAGCTTAACAAACAATTCGGCCACGCTGGGCAATGCCACAATTACTCTTGGCAGCACTACAACCAGCGTTGGCAACCTCACTGTGACCAATGTGACCATCACGGGTGCGGCGTTTGCCTACGTTGCAAAGACTGCGGGGTACACGGTTACGGCCACGGACTACACGGTAGCGGCAAATGCCAGCACGGGCGCTCTGTCTATCACGCTGCCTACCTCTGTGGGCATCACGGGCAAGGTGTATGTGGTTAAGAAGATGGACAGCACGGCGAATGTGGTCACTGTGGCTACGACATCCTCTCAAACCATTGATGGTGCCACCACGCGCGCGCTGAGTTTGCAATATGATGCTATATCGGTGCAGGCAGATGGTGCTAATTGGATTGTGATTGGCAACACGTTTGGGCGAAACGGTACAGCCGGGAGCTTCTAGTGGATTTTAGCACGCTGAGCATTGTCAAATTTGGGGACAAGGACAGCTTAGGCGAGTTCTTGTTCGTAAATGCTGCCCAGCACCAGACTTTCCGCGATACATTCTTCGATCAGGGCATTCAGGTGCCCGCATACCCGCTTGGTGACGCTGATATTGAGAATTTGGACGATTGGTTGCAGGCTCACCAGGTTGAACACCAAGCTTTTGCGGGCCTTTTAGGGCTTCAAAACCCGTTTAATATGCTTGATGCGGACTGGAATAACGAAGAATCGTTCTATGATTGGCTTGCTACGCACCTCACGATCCATGAGCAAATAGCGGCTGCGTTGGGGCTGAGCTAATGCCGTCACAAGAGCAAACCACCAGCCAGATTTTGCGGGGCGGGCTAAATGCCGAAACAGGCTCCCCAAAAGAAACCGAAAAGGCATTAATTCACATCGGGGCTTTGGTGAAGGCTAAGGTTTTGACCATTTCTCGCATTGGGAACACGGTATTTACAAGTACGCGCATTACATCGGATGGACGTTGGCTGCCTAAGACGGAATCGGAAATCCATATGTACACTGCGGAGGGCATGCAGGAGGTTATGCAGCGCCTGGCGGTGTTGCCTAACACGCTGCGCTCTATGGGCATCCAGAAGGCGTACACTTATGCGATGCAGCCTGCGGTGATGCGGGTAATTCAGTCTGGGTTACAGAAGGCGGGCTTGCAGCCTAACGTGACCACGCAGATGAAGTACGTGAACGGCCAGATGGTGCCTGCCTACATCTTGGAGGTGGCGCTGTAATGTCGGAATACAGCGGCTTTCAAGACCCAAATGCAGATCAAAGCGCGGAAGCCAGCCGTTATTATGCTGAGGCTCCGCAGCGCGAGGAAGAGAGGCAGCGCGCGGCTTATTTGGCTGCTTCGCCCGCAGAACAAGCGCGAATTGCGCGCGAGGGTGTTGCTTACATTGAGCGTGAAAACGCTAGGAGTGCCAACAGAGGTAGCGATAAGGGTACGTTCAACATCATCGCGGGTATTTTTGCTGCGGTGGCGGTGGTGTTAAGTGCTGGTACGCTGTTAGGTGTGTTAGGCCCGGCTGCTGCCGCGTTAGAGGGGGGCGCTGCTGCGGCTGGTGTTGGCGGATTGGAGGGTGCCGTTGCTGCGGGGGTGGCAGAGGGCGCTATTGAGGCGGGGGCGGCTACGGCGGCTGTGGCGGAAGCTGCGCCGGCTGTAGCGGCGGTGGAGACGGGCGTTAGTGCTGCTGCGGCTGGTGGTGCGGAGGTGGCGGGTGGTGCCGCTGCTGGTGTTGCGGAGACTGCTGCGCCATCTGTGTTTTCGCAGATTATTGACGGCGCGACATCGGTTTATAACGCGGTTAGCGGCGCTGTTGAGAGCGTGGGCAACCTCGTTAACATTAGCGAACCGTTGACGGTTGCGGCAAAAGAAGCCGGCGTTGATCCTCTGCTTGCTAAGCTTGGTTCTACCACATTGGTGGGCGCGGGGCGTGGTTCGCTAACTTCCGCGCTTACGGGCAGTGATCCCGGCCTAGGGGCTTTGGGTGGCGCTGTCGGCGGGCTTGTTAGCGCGGGCACAAAAGAGTTGCTGGGTGTTGCGGGGCTGGGCAAGGAAGGCTTTGAGGGCGGCTTAAAGGGCACCTTGTCTAGCGCGCTTGGGGGCGGTGCCAGCGGCGCGGCTAGGGCGGCGGCTAGTGGTGGAGATGTAGGCGCTGCGGCCTTGCGTGGCCTTGCTACAGGCGGCGCTAGTGGGTTTACCAACTACTTGTTGAGCGATGCGCTTGGTTTGGGCGGTGCTGCGGGTTCGCTTGGTGGTTCGCTGGCTAGTTCGTTGGTGGGTAATGCGCTTGCGCCCGATCCGTCAACTTCGTCGGTACGGTCTGGTGGTACAATCCGGGTGCCGCGGCCAGTCACGCCGAGGCCAACAACGCCAGGTCCAAGTACGCCAGGTCCAAGTACGCCAGGTCCAAGTACGCCAGGCCCAACCACACCAGGCCCAAGCACGCCGGGGCCATCGGGCGGTCCAACTTTGACTCCTACTGCGTTGGGTGGCTTGTTGACTGTGGGTGATAGCGGTGGTTCTGGCTTTGCGGGCGGTGGCACAAATGTTGGTGGCGGCGGTACTGGTAGCACGGGCGGTGGCGACACGGGCTTTTACGGCACTAGCGGCGCTGGCGGGGGTGGAGTGACCACATCTGGAACGCCCACCACGATCAGCACCTCGGCGCTTGCTAGTTTGCTTTCATCGCCAAGTGATCCGGGTTATAGTTCGCCGCTTTCTGATAATACTGAACCCAATTCCTCTCAACCGTCTCCTTGGAATAGGTCTTCGCTAAGGACGACAGACCCATTAGGATCATCCTATGGCTAGATTGGCTCGCGCTTTAAATATTGATGCCTTGGCCGATGTTGATCTTCGGCAGTTGGCGAAGAAGGTGCGCGCTCAGGGGCGTGGCCGTGACACTGTGTTGGCGCACATCACGCCGGCAGAGGCAAAGCTGCTCAAGGCGCGCGGTGGGCGTGGCAGCATTAACCCAAAGACTGGGCTGCCTGAGTTTGAGGATGATTTTGACTTTAGCGGTGATTTTGGCGGCGGTGATAGCTTTTATACCGCGCCTACAATCGAATATTACGATGAACCTCAACAAGAATATACTGGCGATGGCGGCGAAGGCAACTTTGCAGTAGAAAGCAATGTTGGTGTTAACGCTGCTTTGCAACAAGGACAACAGCCTACTGAGGCGGCAGCGCCGGTTGCATCAAATGTAACGCAAGAAGGTCTAACCGCGTTTGCCGACCCCGGCAATTTAGGTTTGCCTGGCCCCGGCGCTGACCCCAATTCTGCGGAAGCTACTGCTGCTAGGGCCGAATTTGATACAAAGTATCCAGATGTTGCGTCAATTGCCAACGCTAACGAAGCGGCTGCTGCTAGAGCTGAGGCGGCAGGGCCTGAATCAAGCGGCGGTATATCTTCGTTGCTCAACAGCCTTGGTTTGGGCGGCACTGGCTTGTCGCGTCTGTTGGGCAACACCTCCAACGCCGATCTAGCAAGGTTGCTGGCCGCTGGTGGCGCTACAGCGGCTGGGGTGCGCGCTGGCAACCAAGCCCAAAGCCAGGCTGCTTCCGCCGCCAATCAAATCCGCAATATCGCGCAAGACCCGATTGCTGCGGGCAATGTTGCTCAAAGCCAATTAAACGCGCTTGCTAGTAATACGCAACAGGCAGGCAATGTCGCTCAAACCGGCATTCAAAATCTTGCTACCGATCAGCAGAAGCGCGTGGATACCGCAGTTGGTCAAATTCAGCAGCTTGCGGACACAGCCAACCTACGCGCGGTGGACGTGCAAAAGGGCTTGGCGGCTATTGCGGCTAACACTGGGCTGCGTGCTGCGGACATACAGGCTCAGTACAACAAGATTGCCAGTCCGTATCAGACCCAGGGCGCGGAAATGGCGCAGATGGGGCTTAGTGGCGGTCTGACGCCGGCCATGGCGCAGGCCTTCCAAGCCGCAGAGGCACGCCTAGCGCAGCAGGGTATCGGGCGTGGCGGTGTGGCTGCGGCACAGTCTGCAAACCAGCTTGAGGCGCTTCGGGCGCAGCTTCTGGGCGATGAATACAAGCAGGGCTTGGCTACGCAGCAGATTGGTGACCAGTACGCGGCGCAGGGTATTAACGCGAGCACGCAGCAAGCCAACCTTGCTGACCAACTTAACAACCAGGCTTTGATGGCTGGGCTTAACCAGTACAACTACGCCAACACGCTGGGCCAAAGCGGCGTAACCACTGGTTTGGCGGGCAGTGCCGCGGCTAACGCGCTGGCGCAATCTGGTATTCAGACTGGTTTGACAAGCCAGAATAACGCTAATGCGTTGGCGCAATCAGGCATCAATTCGGTGTTGCAGGCGTCGGGTATCAGGGACCAGTATCTGTTGCAAGCGTTGCAAACGCAGTTGCAGGGTAATGAGCAGGCGCGCACGGCCATGCAAAACCTGTTTACGCAGATTGGTGGTTTCTTGGGCGGCGGCACGGGCGGCGGCAACAACACTATCACCGTGAGAGCGGGGACCTAAGCAATGGGCGAAACCATTAGCGCCAGAGACATTGGCGGCGTCATTAGCGAAATTGAACGGGAGTTTCCCGGCGTTCGCGTGACCAGTGCCGACCGTACTGCTCAACAAAATGCAGCAGCAGGCGGCGCGCGGGATAGTCAGCATTTGCATGGCCGCGCCCGCGACCTTGATATTTCCGCTGTTCCAGAAGACCGCCGTGGAGCCTTGGTGGAGCGCCTCAAGTCGCTTGGCGTGACCGGCATGGGTATGTATGGCCCAAACAGCACTAGCTTGCATGTTGATATGAGGCCGGGCGCGTTTACGGCTTTTGGGCCGGATCGTACTCGCAACAGCATTTCACAAACGCCTAGCTATTTTCAGCAAGTTGCAAACACCACCAACCCGCAAGGGCCTAGGGCAACTCCCCCTCCTGCTTCAAATACGCCCAACATTGATATGACCGGTTTGTCGCCTGGCATTAGCCGTGTGCTTGGTTTGCAAATGACCAACGTCGGCAATCAAGCGCGGACTGCAACAGACATTGCGCGTATTACGCAAGACCAACAGCAGTCGCTTGCGCGGGGCGAGCGTGATGCGTCTAAGGCTTATGCGGGCGAGCAACGGCGGCTGACGCAAGAGTTAGAACGCCGCCAGCAGCCGATCCCTGAGTTTGTGGCTACCCGTGAGACGGCTAAAGACATTGGCTCGCTTGCTAGCCTACTGATGGTGGCCGGCGCTGCTTTGGGCGGTAAGGGTAAGCAGGGCGCGCTTATGGCCGTGCAAGCCATGACTGGCATGATGGCTGGCTATCGCCAAGGCAGGCAGGACCTATACCAGCGCGAGCGGCAAAATTACGAGACTGGGTTGCGCCAGGTGCAGGCTCAAAACCAGCAGTTGCAGCAAGCGTTTGAGCGTTCAATGCGTACTGCGCAAACTGACCTGGAAGCGGCACGCGCCGAGTTTCGGGTTGCTGCTACAGAGCTTGGCGCTAACCTGCCGGTGCTCATGGGTCAGCAGGTAGGTCAGCAGGGCACTGCGCAGATAATGAACCACATCACCACGGTGGTTGGTCAGCTTGAACAGGCTGATAGAACGGCTAGAGCGGCAGCCGAAACCCGGAGGCAAGCAAACGTCGACGCAATCGAACGCCAAAAAAATGAACGCGACAGGGCAAACATAGAAAGCTTTGGCCCTAGGTCTCTTGAAACCCGCGAGTTGCAATCGCCAGAACAACGAGCAAGAACTGATAGGTTTTTGAGCCAGTCTCGCGTTGGTGAGGCGCAAGCCGCAAGATATGCCAACGCGCAAACGGCGCTTGAAACCAGCGAGCGCACTGCTAGGGCGGTGTCTGAAAACAGTGACGTTATTGGCGCAGTTGGGTCGGCTCTTAATCGCTTGAGGGCTGATCCAGTGGCTAGCGTAAGAAATATAGTAAATAACTTTACTAGTGGCGGTTCTGCCGGTGGTGAGCAGGCGTTTAATGCAGATATTGATCGTGCGGTGCGGGCTGGTTATCTGAACCAAGACCAAGCCTCGCGCGCAAAGATTATTTCAAAAGAGCTGTTCAGCCTTGCGTTGGCTGACGCGCAAAGCACGGGCCGAGCAACGGTGTGGCTAGAGCGCGCGTTGCAAGATTTCTATTCTCAGAGTTTGCGCCCTGAAACCTTGCTGTCAATTATTCACGAGCGGGCGCAATCAAATGTGTCCAGTCTGCCAGAAGTTTTGCGACCAAACACTCGGTCTGATTATAATCAAAACTTTTCTCTTCTTTCAACGGTTCAAGATGGTCGTTTTGACCCTGCGGCTTTCCAACGTAGGTACCCGCTGTTAGGTGGTACTAATACCACTACGACAACTGGTGATGCTGGCACGCCTGGCCGTATGCAACAGCGTCAACGTGAAGCAGCGCAAAACCGCGCTGGTGACGTTCCAGAAGGCACAATTGCCGAAAACCCACAAACAGGCCAACGAGTAATTAGGCGCGGCGGGCGGTGGGAACCAATGCAATGAGCGGCACTTCTGATGAGTTGCCCCCTGGGTTTGTAATCAGAGAACCTAACAATGGTTCAAATGATTTGCCGCCTGGATTTGAAATCCGGCAACCGCCTGCTGCGCCTCAAGAGAGGCCGGGGGTTTTAGAGCAAATTGGCACAGGGCTTAGGCGTGGCGTAAATATTGGTTTGCAAAGCAACGTGCCGGGCGGCAGAGAAGTAGCCGCTTTTGGTCAAGGTGCAACTGGTGGCGCTCTTGGCATGGCTGGGGGCGCTTTAGAGGTATTGCCTGATATTCCTGGCGTGGGTCGGGATTATCAGCCTGGCAGGGCTGGCGCGGTTTTGAGTCGGACAGGCGAAAGAATTGCCCAAGGAGCGCGAGAAATTGAACCTGTGGCTGGCTTCACGGGTCAGTTAGCCCCTAATTTGATACCTTTGGGCGCTGCTTCTAGGGCCGCAACGGTTGGCGGCAGTATGTTGCGTGGTGCTGGAATTGGTGGTGCGTACGGCGTTCTAGCGCCAACAGGCCGCGAAGAATGGGCTGACCGTGTAGGCCCTAAAACTGTTTCGGCTGTTCTAGGATTAGGCTTGGGCGGCGCATTAGGCTTGGCTGGTGGCATTGCGGGTGCCCGCAGCCAACGCGAATTGAACGAGCTTGAAGACCTTATCAAGAGCGGTAGGTTTGAAACCGAATTGCTGTCTGAGGCGCGGTTTAACCTCGTAAGGCAAGCAGGGACTACCGCGACAAGAATTGCGCAATTGCAAGCCACCGGCAAAATCTCAGATGAGCAAGCAAGCGCAGCCATTCGTCGTCTTGGCCGTGAATGGTCTCCCGGTATCATAGAGCAAAGCCGTACCGCTCGTGGAGCACGGGCCGGGTTAGAGGGTGAATCGAGGCTGCTAAACACAGCGCGCACGGAAGCGCAAATTGGGCAAACCATGCTTGGCCGCATTACCCAGTTTGTTGAAGGCTTGCGTGGAAATAAAAAGAGCATAGCGGAAAACGTATACGACGAAGCTAACGACGCTATGAATGAGCTTTATCGGCAGGGCAGGACTTGGCAAAGCTCGCCTTCTGGTCAAGCCACCATTAATGATCTTAGGGCGAGGCTTGCTACCGATAGCACTACGCAAATTAGCCAAGCTGAACGCACGTTAATTGAAAGATTGCTAACCGATTTAGAAGGCGTCACCACTACAACGCCGGCCAGCACTGTTTTGAACGCGGCTGGACAGCCTGCAATACCGGCAGCCACGCGGGTAGCGCCGTCAGAACCTGGTGTGCTCCGTGAAGTGCTCAGAAGGCTGAGAGACGCTGCGTCAGGTCATCCAGAACAGGGTTTTCCCGCTATCGGCCAACAACGCGCTGGCGATTTAGCAAATGAGTTGGCTAGGTCTATTGAATCGTGGGAACCCGCGCTGGCGCGCGCAGATGCAAAATACCGCGAATTGATGGAGTTGTTGCGTCCTACTCAAACAAGCCGGGGCGCTGCGGTAACGGGCGGGGAGCGTTTTGATTTTACAAGCCCGCGGATTGATCCTTTGCGTCTGCCAAACATGTTTTTTACGTCGCCGCAAGGTGTGCGTCAGCTAACGGACTTGGTCGGCGGTGACACTGCTTTTGTGAATAATGCTGCTAACGCTTACGTTGCTAGGCAGTTGGCAAACAAAACGCCACAGCAGGCTAGGGCGTGGCTTAACTCTAATGACACTCGCAATTGGTTGACGGAATTGCCGCAGGCGGCTGCACAGGCTGAACAAACTGTGGCTAGGTTGGAAGGTTTGGCGCAAACTGGCACGCGGGCGGCAGATGATACGCGAACGGCCGTTACTTCTTTCCGAGAGCGCCGGCAAGCCGTTAGAGATGATGTGACAAAAGCTAGGGCCGAGCGTGAGGCGGCTGAGACGGCAGCCAGGGCTCTTGAAACGGAGGCGCGTCGCGGCGTGGAACAGTTGCGGGAACCCATACAACGGATAATTAGAGACCACCGTGACCGTGTGATTTCAAACGAACAATTGCCTGGCAGGATAAGGTCATTGCTCACTTCTAGTGAGGGTCAGCGTATACCCGCAGAGGCAAGAGAGGCTTTAGCCGCGCGCCTAAACGAGTTTGACCGCATTAGGAACGTGGAAGAACGAACCAGGCGCATCGTGAAGTATCTAGGAGGCGGCGGCATCGTTGGCAGCGTGTTGCTTGGCCGGGACATTGCACCGTATGGTCTGGGGAGTAACCGCTAATGGCTAAGCAGAGCGTCAAGGGCATCAACCCCGATCTAGAGGCTACCATTAGCAAGCTGCTGAAAGAGGTTATGAGCAACCCGGAGGCCAGCCTGATCGACAAGATGCGCGTGATTGACCGCGCGCTAAACCTTGAGAAGATTAAGCAGAAGGTGACGGACGACGCTTACGGTACGGGTTTCTTGACCGATGATGCGGACGAAGAGTAAAGGATGTATCATGTCACAAGGAGATACAGGCATGGACGCCGTTCGGGTTATCCGCATATCGCTTCAGGTACTTGGGGAGCGGGCCTTTTCCCTGCTCGCAATGCTAATGACTTTCTCGCTTTTTTGTTGGGCCATGCTAGAACCGAGCTACGAACGTCTGGCTCTTGTGGCATTCTTCGCCCTT
>Ga0209189_1001280_pt1 | contig 19150 bp, 7 predicted proteins | sample C_130820_EF_Meta_FD_187308 | JGI IMG/M metagenome (GOLD analysis project Ga0209189, IMG submission 187308) | Freshwater microbial communities from Lake Croche, Canada to study carbon cycling - C_130820_EF_MetaG (SPAdes) (version 3) | ecosystem: Environmental > Aquatic > Freshwater > Lake | place... | reverse complement strand
TACCAGTTACACACCCATACTATAACAACCCTATTACACCAACGATAACTCAGTCAATTCCAACAGCAATCACAATGTATCAATATAGTCCGAGATCGCTTTCTGGATTAGCGCTTTGGTTAGATGCTGCGGATAGCGCAACTGTCTCAAGAACTGGTTCCAGTATTACTGCTTGGAATGATAAGAGTGGTAATGGATTCAATATGTCAAATAATGCGAGTTATCAATCACCTACCTACAATACAACAGGATTTAATGGGAGACCTACAATATCATTTGTCAGAAATTCTTCTAATAATTTTACGATTTTGGAAAATACATCATTTTCATTCACTCAAAATTCCTTTAGTTTATTTTTTATGTCTCAAAAAACTGGTTCAGATGCAGTAGTTTATCAAAGATTCTTTTCAGCTGTTGCTACTATAGGAGGACAGGATTATAACACTTCAAATAATTTTAATATTAATAGTGGCTTAACAAATACAAGTATAGATTATGAAAAGAATGGTAAGGTAATTGGATCTTTTACAATAACAAACCCTTTTCTTGGAGAAGTGATTGTAAATGGAACTGGCTCTGTTATAGGGAGATACAATTCGCTAACAAATTATATATATGCGAATGGGTCTCAAGTAAATGCTTCAACAACTCCTACCGCTGGAGCAAATTTTAATAGTGTTCATGTGCGTCTAGGTGCAGCAACACAGACTCCATCTTCAAATGATAACAATCTTCTTTCTTTCAATGGAAATACGAGCGAAGTAATATTCTTTAATAGGGTTCTAACAACGATTGAATCACAACAAATCGAAGGCTATCTCGCATGGAAATGGGGTCTCCAAGCCAATCTTCCAGCAAATCATCCTTACAAATTATATCCACCAGGTTGAATTAATAATCTACGAAAGAAATTAGATGTCGGCTGTAACTCCATTTGATCGAAATAATATTGAATTGTTTCAACCCAATCAGATTAGTGGTTTGGCGTTATGGCTCGACGCTGCTGATAGTTCTACTGTTACAACGAGTGGGGCTAATGTTACACAGTGGAATGATAAATCTTCCAATGCTCATATATGTATTTCAAATGCGAATTATGTTGGAACTACCTTGCCAACCTATAATTCTAACGCAATCTATAAAAATGTTAATTTTGCTCCAAGTCAAGTGCTAGTAACTTCTAGTAACTGGAATTATGTAACATCTTGGTCTTGTTTTGTGGTATTAAATACGGTTTCTTTAGCACCACGATGGTTAATATCACCGTGTTGTGGTGTAGGTTCAGTAATGATGGGTATGAATCAAGGAATTAATAAAATATACTCAAGTGCTTTTCCAAGTGGCACAACAGATATAACAGGAAATCATATAGAATATACATCTGCTGAAAATACAAATGCTGTATCAAATCTGTTATGGTATCGTGATGCAGTGCTACAAGCATCAAATGTTAGAAATCAAGGTATTGCTGCTGGAACAACAAAAATGGGTATTGGAGGAAATGGAACATTTGGAGATGCTATGGGAGGAACATATCAACTATACGAAGTATTAATTTTTAATTCTTATTTATCAAGCACACAACGCCAACAAGTAGAATCCTATCTCGCATACAAATGGAATCTTCAGTCGTCGTTACCGACTACGCACCCATATTATAATTCCCCATATAACGCATATCCTCCTTTTACAAATATAAATCAGATTACAAAGTTTGCGTATCCTCTGGTACCGAGTGATATTGGTGGATTGGCGTTGTGGTTGGATGCTGCTGATGGTTCAACATTATTTCAAAATACTGCTGGAACCACACCAGTAACAAATGGTTCTCAAATACAATTATGGAAAGATAAATCTTCTAGTGTAAATAATGCTACAAACTCACAAACGGTTATGACATATAACTCATCTGGTTTAAATGGATTGCCAGCAATTTCATTTCCAGGAACACAAACTACTGGGTTTTCTTTATCAGGGGCTCTATTACCAAATGGAAGTTCTGATGCTACTTATTTTTTTATATTACGTAAACCAAATTCATCTCTTGCCGTATATTTTACACACGGTTCAAGTGCAACCAATTTAAAACAGTTTTATGCTGATAGTATTTTATATGCTGATAAAGCTGGTGTAGCACTAGTAAGTGATAGTGTAAATATAGTAAATCAAAATATTATTGTAAGTGTTACAGAAACATCTTTAGTAAATGGTTGGAGAAATGGAACATCTTTTACAACTACTGGAGCAACAACAACTTGGAATGTAGGAACAACAGCCGCATGGTTAGGTTCTGGAGGTGAGGCAGGAACAGGTTTTATTTATAATGGTTTTATTTCAGAAGTTATTGTTTATGCTAGGGCTCTCACAACAAACCAAAGACAAGCAGTCGAAGCATATCTCGCATACAAATGGGGTCTCCAAGCGAATCTTCCAAGTACACACCCATACTATAGAAACCTTTTTCTACCAAATGTGGCTCTATCGGCTCCAACATCTATTAGTAATTATCAATATAGTCCACAATCAATTTCTGGATTAGCACTTTGGTTAGATGCTGCGGATTCAGCGAGTGTTGTGACGAGTGGTTCCAGCGTCACTGCTTGGAATGATAAGAGTGGTAATTTGAGGAACTTTACAACAGTATTGAGTGGTAGTGGAACAATTACATATAGCAATGTATCTTTAGTATTTAGTAATACTGCGTATATGTTTATTAATACAGCAGTCAATTTACAAAATTTTACAGTATTTTCTATTGGTAAAACATTGGTAACATCTGGGAGCGCCGATAATCAAACCATATTTTGTGCCAGGCCAACTAGTGGATTCTCATATAATGCGACAGATGGACTAGGATTGTATTACGATTATACTGCATCTTATAAACGAACACGTTTTTATGGCACTAGCACCAGTGCTAGCGCTACTATAGTAGATAGTAATACATTTGTAGATTTAGTATTAAACTGTTATACACAAAATGCAGCAGGATCATTATCATCATTTGTATATGGTACCAATACATCAAATGCTGCTGCTCCCGCAAGAACTACTACTACACAAGGGTTTGGTGTCGGAGCAGAATTTGGCACTGGAGTATACACAGCATCGTCTACAAATAACTTTCAAATCTGTGAAATTATATTGTATAACAGTGTTCTCACAACAAACCAGCGACAACAAATCGAAGGATACCTCGCATGGAAATGGGGTCTCCAAAAGTCTTTACCGAGTAATCATCCGTTTTATTTAATCCCACAAGGATAATAGGTATGTCAAATCAGACGTTTGTGAAAAAAGATAGAATATCTTTTGCTCAAAATTCAAATGAACAAATTGCGATCGCACCATCCAATATTTTAACAAAGGCTTTATACATTGGACCGAATAGTGCTATAACGTATGATAGTTTATCAAATGTCCAAACTATAAATACTTTACAAGGTGTTACACTATCCAATCAATATATATATGCGGATGGGACATATTTATCGAATCTTCCGACTACTGGTGGTATCACACAAAATAATTTGAATTCTACTATTATTGGTTTAGGAACCTTTGGATATATTTCTACTTCTACTGGTGGTGGTGGTATAACACAAACTAATTTAAATTCTACTATTATTGGATTAGGAACCTTTGGTTACATTAGTAGTGCTTCATTAACATCCTCCTTAATAGGTTTAGGAAACATAGGTTACATTAGTAGTGCTTCATTAACATCCTCCTTAATAGGTTTAGGAACCTTTGGTTACATTAGTAGTGCTTCATTAACATCCTCATTAATCGGTTTAGGAAACATAGGTTACATTAGTAGTGCTTCTCTCTACTCTTCTATACAATCCTACAATTTTGTATCTTCTTCTACTTTACAATCATCATTAATAGGTTTAGGAACTTTGGGATATATTAGTAGTAGTCAATTACAATCAACTGTAAGAGGATTGGGAAGCATAGGATATATTAGTAGTCAGTCTCTCTACTCTTCTATACAATCCTATGGATTTGTATCTTCTTCCACTTTACAATCATCATTGATAGGTTTAGGAAGTTTAGGATACATTAGCAGTCAGTCTCTATATTCTTCTATACAGTCCTATGGATTTGTATCTTCTTCCACTTTACAATCATCTTTAATAGGTTTAGGGACTTTTGGTTACATTTCTACTGCTTCTCTCTACTCTTCTATACAATCCTATGGATTTGTATCTTCTTCCACTTTACAATCATCTTTAATAGGTTTAGGGACTTTTGGTTACATTTCTAGTGCTTCTCTCTACTCTTCTATACAATCCTATGGATTTGTATCTTCTTCAACTCTTCAATCATCCTTAATAGGTTTAGGAACCTTTGGTTACATTTCTACTGCTTCTCTCTATTCTTCTATACAATCTTATGGATTTGTATCTTCTTCAACTCTTCAATCATCCTTAATAGGTTTAGGAACCTTTGGTTATATTAGTAGTGCTAGTCTACAATCAACTGTAAGAGGTTTAGGAAGTATAGGTTACATTAGTAGTGCATCTCTCTATTCTTCAATACAATCTTATAACTTTGTATCATCCTCAACCCTCCAATCATCGTTAATAGGTTTAGGAACTTTAGGATACATTAGTACTGCATCTCTTTACTCCTCCATACAATCTTATAACTTTGTATCATCCTCAACTCTTCAATCATCGTTAATAGGTTTAGGAACTTTTGGATACATTAGTAGTGCTACATTAACATCTACTATTGTAGGTTTGGGAACCTTTGGTTACGTATCATCAGGTTTAACACAAACATCTTTGACATCTACAATAATAGGTTTGGGAACATTTGGTTACATATCATCAGGTTTAACACAAACATCTTTGACATCTACAATAATAGGTTTGGGAACATTTGGTTACATATCATCAGGTTTAACACAAACATCTTTAACATCCACCATAATAGGTTTGGGAACATTTGGTTACATATCATCAGGTTTAACACAAACATCTTTAACATCCACTATTGTAGGTTTAGGAACCTTTGGTTACATTAGTAGTGCTTCTCTTTATTCTTCTATACAATCCTATAACTTTGTATCCTCTTCTACTTTACAATCTTCTTTGATAGGATTAGGAACCTTTGGATACATTAGTAGTGCTTCTCTTTACTCTTCAATCCAATCCTATAACTTTGTATCCTCTTCTACTCTTCAATCATCGTTAATAGGTTTAGGAACACTTGGATACGTATCATCATCACAGTTACAATCTACTCTAAGAGGTTTAGGAAGTATAGGTTACATTAGTAGTGCTTCTCTCTACTCTTCTATACAATCTTATAACTTTGTATCATCATCCACTTTACAATCATCATTAATCGGTTTAGGAACCTTTGGTTATGTATCAAGCGCATCTTTAATATCATCAACGAGTAATTGGTCTCTATATCCAGCAAAGACAAATGTTAATATGAATAATAATAATATATCAAATATAAATACTCTAACAGCAAGTAATATCAATTTAATATCATCATTAAGAGTCCCAAATCTTTCCACAAATACTTTAATCATGTATGCTACACAAGATACAGAAGATCCTAATATTTATTTTACAGATATTAGTGGTAATTTTAATGCTATTATTAATAATAATAGTCAACAGCAAGTTTTATCAATATATTCTATATCAACTATAGTAATAACAGCAGCAGAGGGTAATTTTATAGGACAAGCTAAAGGGCAAGTAGTAATAGCTTCAGGTCAATCCAATGCTACATTTGGTAGTGCCTCTACAACTACTATAGGAGCTGGAAATACTATTAATCTTACAGCAGATCAAGGTGCTATAAATATGAACTCTGCTACTGGTGTCTCTATGAGTGAAAATAACTTCTTAACTTCTTTGAATTTAGTATCAGGTAGTATTATTGGGACTGCTGGTAATTTAGGTAATATTACATTAATAACTGAAGGAAGCGATGTAGTTCCAAATTCAGGTATTATAAGTCTTAATAGTGGTCAAGTATTAAATCTAAGTTCAGCAATAAGTAGTATAGTATTTGGTAATGCGAATCTTTCTAATATCAATAATATCTATGCTTCCAATATAAATACATCAAGTATATCTGGGGATGGTTCAAAATTATTTAATTTAAATGCTATTTCTTCACTATCATTACAATCCACAGTAAGAGGTTTAGGAACCTTTGGTTACATATCATCCTTTAGCACCATTTCATCTTTCAATATTTCTTCTGGAAATATATTTGCTGGTGTTATATCAACCTTAAATATTAATGTATCTACTATGAGAATTGAAAGAATATTTGCTGGTCCTATACTTGGTGCAACAACTACACAAAACTTATATCCTTTTAGTGCTGGCTCCCAATTAGGTTTCGGTTCTAATACAGCACAATTAGGTTTTTATGCAGAAGGTCATTTTCGTTCCACTTTTACTCAAGTTATTCAACCTACTCTAGATAATGATGGATTTTCTAACATAGTAAGAATAAATGGTAGCATTTCTACGCCTAACATACTTGTTTCAACAGTAGTAGCAAATACTATAGCCACTTCTAATATTAGTAGTTTTTTTTATGGTGGTATTGAAAAATACAACTATATTTCTAGCATACAATTAATTTCTACAGTAACAGGTTTAGGAAGTATAGGTTACATTAGTAGTGCTTCTCTCTACTCTTCTATTCAATCTTATAACTTTGTATCTTCTTCTACATTACAATCATCGTTAATAGGTTTAGGAACTTTAGGATATATCTCTGCAGCTTCTCTTTATTCTTCAATACAATCTTATAATTTTGTATCTTCTTCTACTCTTCAATCATCTTTAATAGGTTTAGGAACTCTTGGATACATTTCTACTGCTTCTCTCTATTCTTCTATTCAATCGTATAATTTTGTATCTTCCTCAACTCTACAATCTTCTTTGATAGGTTTAGGATCTTTAGGATACATAAGTAGTGCTACATTGACATCAACCATAGTAGGTTTAGGAACCTTTGGTTATGTATCATCAGGTTTAACACAGACATCTTTAACATCCACCATAATAGGTTTAGGAACCTTTGGTTACATATCATCAGGTTTAACACAGACATCTTTGACATCCACCATAATAGGTTTGGCAACCTTTGGTTACATCTCTACTGCTTCTCTTTACTCTTCCATACAATCTTATAATTTCGTATCATCATCCACTTTACAATCATCATTAGTTGGTTTAGGAACCTTTGGTTACATTAGTAGTGCTTCTCTTTACTCTTCTATCCAATCGTATAACTTTGTATCTTCTTCCACTTTACAATCTTCTTTAATAGGTTTGGGAACCTTTGGTTACATTAGTAGTTTACAGTTACAATCAACAGTAAGAGGATTGGGAAGCATAGGTTATATTTCTACTGCTTCTCTCTATTCTTCAATTCAATCTTATAATTTTGTATCCTCTTCTACTCTTCAATCTTCTTTGATAGGTTTAGGAACACTTGGTTATATCTCTGCTGCTTCTCTCTATTCTTCTATCCAATCTTATAATTTCGTATCATCATCCACTTTACAATCATCATTAGTTGGTTTAGGAACCTTTGGTTACATTAGTAGTGCTTCTCTTTACTCTTCTATACAATCCTATAACTTTGTATCATCATCTACTCTTCAATCTTCCTTAATAGGTTTAGGAACCTTTGGTTACATTTCTACTGCATCTCTTTACTCTTCTATCCAATCCTATAATTTTGTATCCTCTTCAACTCTTCAATCATCATTAGTTGGTTTAGGAACCTTTGGTTACATTAGTAGTTTATCTTTACAATCAACTATAATAGGTTTAGGGACCTTTGGTTATATTAGTAGTGCTTCTCTCTACTCTTCTATTCAATCTTATAATTTTGTATCATCATCCACTTTACAATCATCTTTAATAGGTTTAGGAACTTTTGGATACATTTCTACTGCTTCTCTTTACTCCTCTATACAATCTTATAACTTTGTATCTTCCTCAACCCTACAATCATCCTTAATAGGTTTAGGAACTTTTGGATACATTAGTAGTGCTACATTAACATCTACTATTGTAGGTTTGGGAACCTTTGGTTACATTAGTAGTTTATCTTTACAATCAACTATAATAGGTTTAGGGACCTTTGCTTATATTAGTAGTGCTTCTCTTTACTCCTCGATTCAATCTTATAACTTTGTATCTTCTTCAACGCTTCAATCATCCTTAATCGGTCTAGGAACTTTAGGATATATTTCTAGCTCTCAGTTAACATCAACAGTAAGAGGTTTAGGAAATATATATTTATCATCATTTCAGTTTATTAGTTCATTTAATATTAGCACTGGTTCATTAAATGCCTCTACTATGTATTTCATAGATGTAAATACAAATGCTCGTCAACTACTATTAGTGAGTAGTGGTGTTCTTACATTAAATGGACAAGCAATTGGTTCTAGCGGTGGTAGTGGTGGATCTGGGTTAACAGTGAGTGATTATGTGTGTGGTGGTATTTTAACAACAAATCAAAGTATTCCATCGAATGTTGATACAGATGTAACATTTTCTGATGATTTTGATCCACAAAACTGGTATAATACAAGCACATACCGTTTTCAACCAACTATTGCTGGTTATTATGAAGTAAGTTTTCAAGTGTGGTGGGCAAATGGAACTGTTGCTAATAATCAGTATAATATACAGATTAATAAAAATGGTAATCAAGTCGGTATAACTCAAAATCAAATAACAACGTCTATCGGTTTATCACAAAACATTTCAAAAATCATTTACATGAATGGTTCAACCGATTATTTAAGATTTACAGTATTTAATGGAAACCCTGGCGCTGTAAATATACAAGCTACTGCTAGTGGTGGTCCAACATTCTTTAGTGCTGCACTTCTTACAAACGGTAGTTCTGGAGATCCTTTAACATCAACAGTTAGAGGTTTAGGAAGCATAGGATATATTTCTAGTTTATCATTACAGTCTACTGTAACAGGATTAGGAACTATAGGATACATCTCTACTGCTTCTCTTTACTCTTCTATCCAATCCTATAACTTTGTATCCTCTTCTACTTTACAATCTTCTTTGATAGGATTAGGAACCTTTGGATACATTAGTAGTGCTTCTCTTTACTCTTCTATCCAATCCTATAACTTTGTATCCTCTTCTACTTTACAATCTTCTTTGATAGGATTAGGAACCTTTGGTTACATTAGTAGTTTATCATTACAATCAACAGTAAGAGGTCTAGGAAGCATAGGATATATTAGTAGTGCTTCTCTTTACTCTTCCATACAATCCTATAACTTTGTATCCTCTTCTACTCTTCAATCCTCCTTAATAGGTTTAGGAACCTTTGGTTACATCTCTGCTGCTTCTCTCTATTCTTCAATTCAATCTTATAATTTTGTATCCTCTTCTACATTACAATCATCCTTGATAGGTTTAGGAACACTTGGTTACATCTCTACTGCTTCTCTCTATTCCTCGATACAATCTTATAATTTTGTATCTTCTTCTACTCTTCAATCATCCTTGATAGGTTTAGGAACCCTTGGTTACATCTCTGCTGCTTCTCTCTATTCTTCCATACAATCTTATAACTTTGTATCATCCTCAACCCTCCAATCCTCTTTAGTAGGTTTAGGAACCTTTGGTTACATTAGTAGTGCTTCTCTTTATTCTTCCATACAATCTTATAACTTTGTATCATCATCTACTCTTCAATCTTCCTTAATAGGTTTAGGAACCTTTGGTTACATATCTTCATCTTCTCTCTACTCTTCCATCCAATCTTATAACTTTGTATCCTCTTCCACTTTACAATCATCATTAATAGGTCTAGGAACATTTGGATACATAAGTTCATCACAATTACAATCATCATTAATAGGTCTAGGAACATTTGGATACATAAGTTCATCACAATTACAATCATCATTAATAGGTCTAGGAACATTTGGATATATAAGTTCATCACAATTACAATCTTCTCTAAGAGGTTTAGGAAGTATAGGATACATCTCTACTGCTTCTCTTTACTCCTCTATACAATCTTATAATTTTGTATCCTCTTCCACTTTACAATCTTCTTTGATAGGTTTAGGAACTCTTGGATACATTTCTACTGCTACTCTCTACTCCTCTATACAATCTTATAACTTCGTATCCTCTTCTACATTACAATCTTCTTTGATAGGTTTAGGAACTCTTGGATATATTAGTAGTTCTACATTAACCTCAACGATAGTGGGTTTAGGAACTTTTGGTTACATTAGTTCATCACAGTTACAATCAACAGTAATAGGATTAGGAACATTTGGATACATCTCTTCATCACAATTAATATCTACTGTGCAAGGTTTAGGAACCTTTGGATATATTAGTTCATCACAACTCACATCAACAATAAGAGGTTTAGGAACCTTTGGTTACATTTCTAGTGCTTCTCTTTACTCTTCTATACAATCCTATGGATTTGTATCCTCTTCTACTCTACAATCTTCATTAATAGGTTTAGGAACCTTTGGTTATATCTCTACTTCACAACTCACATCCACAGTAAGAGGATTAGGACAAATATATTTATCTACTAGTGGTGGTGGTGGAACTCCAACAACTTGGGCAAACTATCCTGCCCTAGGAAATGTAAATATGAATAGTAATCAAATATCAAATATACAACTAAATTATTCTAATACATTTTCAAATACTTCTATTGTTCCTACATTAATTGCGGCTTCTCCTCAAACTTTTTCAGGAGCGATATTTGATCAAGAAATACCAAGTGGTGCATTTACAACTATTATCACAGCAAATTCTGAAAGTAATTATTTATATTTTGAAAGAAATCAGTCTATCTGGAAAATACATATAACAATGAATGGAACAGGGGCGTTTTTTGGTCCTATAGGGGTATATTTTACATTATCAAATTGCACTTCTGGTATTGAACAACCTTTTACACTTTATACAATTTCTAATTCTTTTTTAATAACACCAGTATATACGAATGGTGTAACAATAAGTTTAAATGATACTATAAATTTAAGTGATATAATAAATTCATCAATTAACCCCTATACCCCAATATCATTAAATATGTATGCTGCAGCAGGTGATGGTGGATACCATTTTACTTCAGGTTATATAGGAACTTGGACACATCCAATAATTCTTAGTGATTTAAATGTAGGATATGGTGTTGCCTATGGGAATAATACATGGATAGTTGTAGGTATTAGTCTTGCTATGTCAAATGGTTATATGATTACTTCCTATGATAATGGAAAAACTTGGGTAGGAACAGATCTTAGTAGTTTTGGGGGTATTTGTAATTGTGTGGCATATGGAAATGGTATATGGGTAATAGGCACTAGTGTTGGTTTACTATATTCTACTGATGGAACAAATTTTGTTTATGCTGATGTTCAGCCTATTAACAACGTTACTAGTATTGCCTATGGAAATGGAGTTTTTGTAGCAATTGGTGATGGTGCCTATTATAAAGCATATTCTACAAATGGTAATATTTGGACTCATGTTCCTACGAATCTACCAGCCACTAGAAGAAATGGTGTTGCTTACGCAAATGGTATTTTCGTTGTTGTTGGTGCAGATGTTACAGGTGGTTTACTTACTTCTCAAGATGGTATTAATTGGATACAACAAACTGTTGCTACAGATTTAAAATGCGTTGCGTATGGTAATGGAAGATGGTATGCTGGTGATGGGGCTGGAAATTTATATTATTCTACAGACAATTGGTATTCTAATACACTAATAACTACAATACCATCTTTTATATCAATTACTCTTGGTGATACTTTTGTTGGTGTTGATGCTTCTGGAACTATATATTATTCATCAGATTTTGGTCTTACGTGGACTCCTACTTATAATTTTACGAATGCAGGATATGGAATCGCATATGGAAATGGTGTCTATGTTGCGTGTGGTGATAGTGATAATACGGCAGATTCTCGTTCTGTCTATATAACAAATGCTACAAATCTACTAAGTTATACTTTAGAACCAGCAACAATTCAACCACAAACGTATATATTAGCAGCACCGACTATTGATTGGTCTAATACGAATTATAACCTTACAAATTTAGTTATATCGTGGTTTTCTGTAACTGGTGCAACATATTATAAAGTATTTTTACAATTAAATGATCCTACTTATCTAAATAAATATACAACGAAAGCAAGTACAACTTTAGATTATGCATTATCTGGAAATATGTTTCTCAGTGCTAGTGTAAATATATACACTACTTCATACACTATTGCGGCGAGTAGTGGTATAATATTTAATTATTATGTATTTGCTTATAGAGATGGTGTCCGTTCTTCTTTCCCATTAACTAGAGTATATGATAGTAATGCAACTCTACAACTATGGCCGGTTCAACAACTTGAATATATTGGTGGAAGTAATTATGCTACTTTTTTAAATGTAACAGCAAGAAATCTTTATACAAATAAGTCTTATATTATGTCATCCAATGATTGGGTAACTAGAGATCCTACAAATTCAGGAACAGTAACAGTGCCAGAAATATCAACAAATGTGTATCTATTCAATAAATAAACTCATATACACTAGTATGATTTCTACCATCCGTGTATTTCAACAACCATTTAATAATTTCTCAAATTTCTCAATGCCTCCCCAAATCAATCAACAGTATCAAACAATATTTAATCAATGTGCTACTCTTAAAAAAGAATATGATAGCACAAATGATGAAGATTTAAAAAATGCTTTACGGGTAGTTCTTAATAAAAAGATAGAGCAACTACAAAGTTTAACTGCTTCTTACACTTCCACGATAAATGTTCAATTACAAAGGATTACTCCTCTTTAAAAGATTGATTCGTTTTTTATCATTGGCTTAAACATATTGTATTTTTAGAATGGCTACGATATCAAATACAAATTATTTTAGTCCAACACAAATTGCAGGTTGTTCTTTGTGGTTGGATGCTGCTGATGCGAATAGTCTTACTCAAAGTGGTGGAAATGTGTCGCAATGGAATGATAAGAGTGGAAATGTAAGGCATATGTTTCAACCAACTACAGCAAATCAGCCATATTTAGTCCAAAATGCCACAAACAATTTAAATGGTGTAAGATTTATAGGCGCTAATAGTACATATATGAATATTTCAAACACTTTTAATGTAAATGGTTTATCAAATGTTAGTATTTTTATTGTAGCAACTCCTAACTCGGGTGCGAGTACTGGCTATCAGAATAGTATTATTTGGTGGAATGAAACTGGTGGTTGGGGTCAAGTAGGAGTTTCAATTGGAACAACTGGATTATATTGGCGTTTTGGAACAGGGCAAAATAATATTTATCCTGGCACATCTAGTTCACTCGCTGCAAATAGATTCTTTGTATGCTCGGTATCCAAACAAAGTTTAGTTGAAACCCCATATATTAATGGAACGCAAGGAACTATATTTAATGCTGCGAATGCTACCCTTTCAAATAATGCGAACATTACGTATGTAGGACAAGGTGGTAATACAACATATGCTACAAATACCGTATGTGAAATACTATTTTATTCAGCAAATCTTTCAACAGACCAGCGCCAACAAGTCGAAGGATATCTCGCATGGAAATGGGGAACACAATCTTCCTTACCAACTACACATCCATACTTTTACAATCCTATGATTCCAAACTTGATTTTACCGGCTCCATTAGCAAATCCTTTGACAACCACCAATACTACTTTAATAACGATGAATCCAACACAAATTGCGGGTTGTGCTTTGTGGTTGGATGCTGCGGATTCAACAACAATGTCTTTCTCAGGCGCAATTGTTACGCAGTGGAGAGATAAGAGTGGAAATTTGAACCACGCAACAGGTCCTGCAAATGGAATTACATTAGATTCTGCTAACAATCGGCTTGTTTTCCCACCAACAGGATCACCTTATCTTTCTAACACAACTATGGCATACCCTCTTTCTACTCGAACAATTTTTATAGTTGCTGAGGAAACAACAAGTGCTAATTATAGTGGAGTACTAAGTTTTATACCAAATCCTAATAATGTCAATGACCACCAATCACCAAATGGAATGACTATTGAAACAACAAGTGGTATGCGTTTTTATCAAAATAATGGAGGATATCAGTCTGATTTAAGCACAACAACACCAACAAACCCTTTTCCGAAAGGTATATATTGTGATCGTCTTCAAACAACAGCAGGTAGTGGTTTTGTAAATGGAAGGAATCTAACAAATGCTACAGCAAGTTTCACCCCTGGAACAAGTGTTGGATTTGGTGTTGGAACCCGATGGACTATTGGTAGTGGTGGTTATTTCAAAGGATATATGTATGAAATACTTGCTTTTAGCTCTGCTCTTTCAACAACCCAACGCCAACAAATCGAAGGATATCTCGCATGGAAATGGAATCTTCAAGCGAGTCTTCAAATAACACATCCATATTATTACAATCCATTAATTCCTAATTTGATTCTACCATCGCAAGTGTATTCACTAGCACCATCTTTTAGTCCATTAAGATTTTCTGGCTCTGCTTTATGGTTAGACGCTGCTGATACAGCGAGTGTTGTGACAAGTGGTTCTAGTGTTACCCGATGGAATGATAAGAGTGGGAATGGGAGAAATATGACTCCCACAACAAATGCCTTTCAGTATGTATCTGCATTTAATGGTTCTTATCCTACGCTTTCCTCGGATATTGCGGGAGGAGATGGACAAATTGGAAGTATTAGTCCTTTTACGCTTCCAAACCCGTCAATTGTATTCGCCGTGATTCAAAACAGAGCTGTGATGGATACTGGGACTCCTAGGTTTCCATATATTTTCAACGCAGGTTCAGGGGCAAATAGGGCATATGCGTATTGTCGCAACCAAGCTGTTAATCCTGGAAGACTTCGTGTTTCTTCTGGAAACAATAGTGATAGCGAGACAAACCCCGCTTTAATGCTGACGACAGCACAAGTCTTTACAATGGAAATGGCTGCGACTAATACATTGTCTTATACGAATGGAACCTTAATAAGCACAAATGCGATTACAGGTGCGGCTGTCTCTGCAGCTACAATAACAATTGGAGGAAACGGCACAAGTAGTCAATGGACCGGACATTTTTGCGAATTCATGATATTCACGAGTCCCCTCACAACAAATCAGCGACAACAAATCGAAGGATATCTCGCATGGAAATGGGGTCTCCAAACGAGTTTACCAGCAAATCATCCTTATTTCTTCGCCCCACCAAGTTAATTCTACTTTTACACTAACTCTTCAATAGTTAGATGGCATCAGGAGTAGCCTATTTTTCAACAAATACCGATTTAGGACTTGTAAATGCCTTAAATCAGTCTTTAAATCTTTATTTACCGTTAAATGCTCCTAACGGTAAAAGTCTTTTTATAAAAGATGCCACTGGTAACTCTTTTAAATCTACGATTACTGTTTTAACACAAGGGGCAGATACTTTTGAAGATGGTTCTGTCCAACAATTTATTAATACACCTTATGAATCTATACAACTTGCTTACAATACAAATAAATGGTATATAACCGGCGGAACAATGTTTAATACGTTGAATATATCTACACTTAGAAGCCAAGCCATTTCTACAATTTCTATAAGTTCTTTAACGGCTTCGTTTAGCACTTTAAGAACGGTAGATCAAAGGCTTCAATCTACTGTTGGAACTATTAATAGTGTTTCATCTTTATTGTATTATAATTCTACGATAATCTCTGCTGGCCTCCGTTTTGCTCCTAGTCAAGTGTTGAATAGATATACAAGTGGTGGATTCAAACCAACACAAGTATCTGGTATTGCTATGTGGCTTGATGCGGCAGACCCTCTAGGAACAGGAACTCCACCTTCAAATGGTTCTGCTCTATCAACTTGGTTTGATAAATCAGGGAATGGAAGAAATTTTACAGCTATTTCTGGCTCACCTACATATTTATCACCTTTACTTGGAGTTTTTATTAATGGAGCAACTTTGGATATTATGAGATCCCCATCTTTAACATATACATCTGGTGTAACAAGTTTATTTGTTGTTGTAAAGATAACTGCTGTAAATAATGGCTATGATTATATTCTTGTATTTGGAGATAATACTTCTGATAGTAGTTTAAGATATAATGGTGGTGTAACATTTAATGGGAATGATATCTTTAATGGAACTATATGGTATTCAAATGGAACCTCTGGTTTAACTCTTATACCAACAACTGTATTTAATACTACAACATTGATTGATGGTGTTATTAATGCTACAAACACAACTGTATTACAATTATCATCATCATTTAATGGTAGATATTTAACAGGAAATGTTCAAGAAGTTATATTATATAATAGTGTTATTAGCGATAATAACAGACAACTAATTGAAGCATATTTCTCGTGGAAATGGAACATACAAGCCAATCTTTCAGTAAATAATCCTTATCGTTCTTTTGCTCCTACGAATATATATTAGAAATCTAATAATCTATATTAAGTAAATGGCTCTAAATCTCAACACAGATTTAGCACTTATAAATACAACTACTAATGCTGGAACAATCACGCTACCACTTTCAACATCAATACCAGGTCGTGTAGTAACCTTTAAAGATATTACAGCCACGTTTGGTCAAAAGAGTTTCACGCTAGTAACAACGAACCCCGATACATTTGAAGATGGAGGAACTACAAAAGTCTTGAGAGAATCTCGAGGAATTATACAAATTGTTGGAACATCTAATAAATGGTATGTGTTGGCAGGAACACAACAAAATACATTGAATATAAGTTCTTTACAAGCTACTAGTATTTCAACAACTACAATCAGTTCATTAAATGCTTCAGTATCCACGATTAACTTTCAGAATAATTTGGCCTCAACATTATCTATGTATCAAACTTCTACATTGCTCTATTTTAATAGTAATGTGTTTGCTGGATCAAAGGTGTTGCCAGGGACTGTTTTGAATAGATATAGTTTTGCTCCAATTAGTGCATCAGGTTTAGTAGGTTGGTATGATGCTGCTGATACAACAACAGTGATAAGTTCTGGAACAAATGTATCACAATGGAATGATAAATCTCTAAATAGATATAATGCTGTAGGAACAGCAAGTCCTCAAATTATTGCGAGTGGTCAAAACAATTTATCTGTTATGAGATTTAATGGAACAAGTCAATATTTTACAATAACACCATTATTAGATTTTCAATTAAATAGTTTTTTAATTTTTGCTACTGTCAAGTATGTTTCAAATGGAGCAACTGGTATGATAATTGGAAAGAATGGTGGTTCATACCCTCAATGGCGTTTAGCAAAAGATAATCCAGAACAATTACAAATGGTTATTACATATCCTCCCGCAGCAGGTTCAGGTTCATCAACTACTGTTTTACCTAGTACTGGATGGTATTTATTATGTGGTCGTGTAAATCGCACAACAGGAACTACATTATTTCTAAATGGAACTCCTCAAACAACTGGTGGTCCTATTGTTGGTTCATTAACAATGGGAAATCTTGTATATATTGGATACGCACCAGGATGGGGTTCAGGTGGATTATCTCTTTGGAATTCTGATATGGGTGAAATACTTTTATACAATGAGTTAATGTCTGATTTCAGAAGACAACAAGTTGAAGGATATTTAGCGTGGAAATGGGGATTACAATCTAGTTTACCAGCGTCTCATCCTTTTTATAATGCTCCACCACAATAAATAGGTAAATGGCAACACCAAATCTCAACACAGATTTAGCATTAATAACAACAAATAATGCTGGCAATATAACGCTACCACTATCAACATCCATACCAGGTCGTGTAATAACCTTTAAAGATGTGTTGGGAACCTTTGGATCTAAAACGCTAACTTTAAATACAACTGGTGGTGATACATTTGAAGATGGAGGGGTATCAAAAGTTCTTAGTGAATCCTACGGATATATACAATTGGTAGGATCATCTGGTAAATGGTATATATTAAATGGAACTCAAGTCAATACCATTCAAGTTAGTTCAATGACAGTATTAAATATTAGTAGTTTTAACATTTCTACTGCTTCCATTGGTCTCAGTTCACTAAGTTTTATTGATAATCGTCGTTCAACAAATTCATTGAATGTAGTATCTACTTTTTTGACTTATAATAATTTTATTATTTCTGGGACAAAGGTGGGGTATAGTGGTAATTTAAATAGAACATCTTTTTCAGTATATGCTATTCCAGGATTAGCAGGATGGTATGATGCTGCTGATTCAACATCATTCGTATTTGGGACTGGCTCAAATATATCAAGATGGTCTGATAAAAGTGGTTTTGGTAATCACGCCATACAAACAAGTGCTGGTAATCAGCCTCAATATAATTCTGTTTCCTCTAATATTTTTTTTAATGGAACATCGCAATATATGTTAATACCATCATTTTCAATAAGACAATTTAATCCTATAAATTGCTTTGCTGTAATAAATACTCCAACAATTAGTGGAAATTATTTTAATAATATTTTAAGAAAAGGAGCCACTTCGATCCCATATGGATTTGAATATTATTTTCGTGTACTAATACAAAGTGGCGTTCCTACAGTTGATGCGCAGATAGGCTATTTCAATGGCACTGGTTCAGGACAATTTACTAATACTTCATATACATTTAATACATTACAATTAATTGGTATGTTTACAAATCAAACAACTGGGTTTTTAATGACAAATGGAACTTTAGGTTCACCCTTCTTCACATTAGTATCAGCACAGCAATTTAGTGCTTCTGTAACTGGTGTTGGGTTCAGACCTACCGCAAATGATGGTAGTAGTGGTGCTGAATATTATAATGGAACAATGAATGAAATAATAGTTTTAAATCAACTTCCTACAACTGCTATAAGACAACAAGTTGAAGGATATTTAGCGTGGAAATGGGGTATCCAAGCCAATTTACCAGCAACACATCCTTATAGAAGCGCTCCCCCATAGCGTCCCACCCATACAAAAATGCTCCTCCACAGTAATTAGGTGACCTATGTCCAATTTATCAACATTTACAGAAATAGGACTTGTTGATGCTCGTGCTTCAGCAGGTGTATTAATCGTTCCTTCT
>Ga0209189_1001278_pt1 | contig 19180 bp, 21 predicted proteins | sample C_130820_EF_Meta_FD_187308 | JGI IMG/M metagenome (GOLD analysis project Ga0209189, IMG submission 187308) | Freshwater microbial communities from Lake Croche, Canada to study carbon cycling - C_130820_EF_MetaG (SPAdes) (version 3) | ecosystem: Environmental > Aquatic > Freshwater > Lake... | reverse complement strand
TGGACATTGCAAACTTCGCTTATGAATTAATGGTGATCGCCGGACGATCCGTGCGAACGACCTTTAGCCGACCGGGAATCATCGGCCCAGACCCGGGCGTAGACTTCGGCCGCCATTGGGTGGCGCGGATCAACAAGCTTGGTCAGACGCTGAAATGACTGCACTGCTGCAGCTAGATCGCCTCGGACGCGATAGCCGATTGCCGCACATCGGAACAGCTTGGCGGCAATATCTGGGTCTCTTGAACCACTGAGGCCTTCGCCCCAGACCCGGCCCAGATACCAACAGGCATCCGGGTCACCCAGGGCTGAGGGTGCAGAGAGCCAGTCTGATGCAGTTTTGAATTCACGCCGCGCCCTCGAACGCATGTGGACGACAATGTCCCGATGCTGGGGGTCGGTCACATCGATCGCGGAATTCGCCATCCGCACACCGTTCTCAAACGCAAACCGGCCACGCCACATCGCAGCTCGCATGTCCTTGCGCTTGCGGGCCCGCTGTTCGAGTGCATCCATCAGTTCTTTCGCCTGCTCCAACCGGATAAGCATTGCCTGCTGGACCCCCGTCGTGCAGCCTGTCGGGCGGGTGCGGCAAGCTTGCAGGCGCACCAGATCCTCATTGCGGGCAAGGTACAGACGGACAATTTCATCGGCTGTTTCAGGGATTTCCTGGCGCCTCAACACCACCGCTGCGTCTTCTTCTTCGGCCTCTGGGGCGTCGGGATCTACAGAATCCTCGGCAGCCGCGCCATGCGGGTCGGCTTTACCATGGGCACCCCCCTTGGATTTGGCCGATGCACTGGGTGTCGCCGAGGCATCGACCGGCAGGCAAACCAGCACCAGGCACATGGCGAAAAGCGCCGACCCAATCATCCGACCAGCCGACAACGCAAGTGTCGCTAACGTAGCGAGTCGAGTCTGCACAAACCCGAACATGAAAATCAGTGGTCGCTCTTGCTGCCGCGCGCACCAGCAGGGAGCGGCGCCAGCATTTCGATTCCGCCCGCACGTCGCGCCGCTTCAAGCACTTCGCGCTTGATCTCCGGGCGGATTGCCATCTTCGGGGCTGAATCCGGTTGGGTCGGCTGCGCAATCGAGGCGGCCGAAGCAGCGCCCGCGCCATCCGCGCCCGCCGGCGTGGCGCCAGGCATGATTCCGCCGCTCAGCCCACCAATAACCTCGGTTCCGGGCGCCTTTGTTTTGGGACCAGCAGCCGTGTTCGCCAACACCGTAATCGAGATTCTTCGATTGATCGGGTCATTGGGGTCGTCTTTGTTGACACGAAGCTTGTCCGCATAGCCGACCACCTGTGCCACCTGATCAGGCCGCAAACCACCGGACACCATTTCGCGCCGAGCCGCGTTAGCTCGTTCAGTCGACAACTCCCAATTGCCGCGCCCTGATTCACTGCCAGTGCCTTTGGAGTCGGTATGTCCTTCGACCTTGATCGCGAAATTAGTCTCGCCGACCACTTTTCCGATGATGCGCATTAGCCGGCGAATATGGTCAGCCAAAACGGTGCCACCGCTACCGAACATTGGGCGATTTTTCTCGTCAACAATCTGCAGGCGCAACCCATCGGAGGTGATGTCCATCATCAACTGATTTTTGATCTTGGAAAGTTCACCATCGGATTTGACGGCACGTTCGATCTCGGCTTTGACCTGCTGCTGAGCCTGCGCGTTCTCCTTTGCAGCAGCAGCGGCAGCGCCCTGAGAGGCGCCCTGAGAGGCGCCCTGTGCACCCTGCCCCTGTGCACCCGCAGCAGCCCCAGATGTCGACCCCTGCGCCCCGCCCTTTTCGCTACCGACGCCGTCCTGAACTCCCTGGGTACTACCGGGATTTTGGGACTTCGAATCAAACTGAAATTTGCGGGCTTCGTCGTCAGGCTCTTGCGCGGCCGTCGTGGATTTGCTGCGCTGTGTTGAATCGGAGTCGGCCTTCGCTTCTTGACCCTGCGCATGCATCATGCTCTCGCCTCCGCCCTTTATCAGTCGGGTGGCATCACCAGAGCCGGCACCACCATCCACCGCCACCCGCAAAGGGTTTTGGAAGTAGGCCGAGATTCCTGCCAAGTCACCACGGGTCGTTGACCCGAGCACCCACATCAACAGGAAGAACGCCATCATCGCGGTCACGAAGTCGGCATACGCAATCTTCCAGACCCCACCGTGGAAACCATGCCCGCCTTTTTTGACGCGCTTGATGACAATCGGGGCCTTATCTTTGTCCTTCTCACCGGCCATTGAGCGGGCTCCGTGCCATCAGCATAGTTGTTGTGAAAGGTCAGTTAACGGGCTTGTTCGCCGTATTACTTACCCTTCACCGCCTTCATGGCTTCGTCGAGTTCACGGAAGCTTGGGCGCTGATCCGAGAAAAGAATTTTACGACCAAACTCCACGGCCGCCTGCGGCGTAAAGCCGTTGAGGTGGGCGAGAAGGACCGTCTTGGTTGCCAGAAATGCTTTGCCTTCGAGGTCACCTTTCTGCTCGAGGGCTGCTGAAATCGGACCCACGAAGCCGTACGACAACAAAATTCCGAGGAAGGTACCGACCAGAGCCGCCGCAATCAGCTTACCGAGTTCAGCAGGCGGCAGGCCCACCGATTCCATGGTGTGCACCACGCCCATCACCGCCGCCACAATCCCAAACGCGGGCAGCCCGTCGGCCATCTTCTGAATTGCGGTCGCAGGATAATGTGCCTCCTGATGGTGGACGTCGAGTTCGGTTTCCATCAGCGCTTCGAGCTGAATCAGGTTCATCGCCCCGCCCAGCATCATGCGCAGGTAGTCGGTAATGAACTCCACCAAATGGTGGTCATGCTCAACTTCTGGGTACTTGGTGAACATCGCGCTCTTCTCGGGCTCTTCGATATCCGCCTCAAGCGCCATCATCCCGTCTTTACGAATCTTGTTGAGAATCTCAAACAAGAGACAGAGCAGATCGAGGTTTTTTTGCTTACTCGCTGCTGGGTTCTTGAAAGCCTGAGGGAATGCTGCAAGCACGATCTTGACGTTGCGCATATTGTTGCCGGCAACGAAAGATCCCACCACGGCGCCCACAATGATGATGACCTCGAAAGGCTGCGCCAATGTGCCCAAGTGTCCCCCAGAGGCAGCATAGCCCCCCAGACAACAAATGATCGTAATTACGTAACCAATTGGAAGGGTCATCGGTCTGACCTATAAGAAAAATTAACGGAGAAAACTGAAGAGCGACATGCCCTGAATTTTAGCGAAACTTGCCTGAAGGGCCTGCAGGACCGATTGATCACGCGACAACGCAATCGCAACAGACCCCATGTCAGCATCCCGCAAGTTTGACACGATTCGCTCGGTATCGAGGCGCAAAGCCCCTCGAGTTTCACGAATCTTGTCGACCTGTTGATATTGAGCACCATAGCGCACTGATATCACCAGAGCACTGGAATCGGTCGTGAGCGCCAACTCGCCATTCACTTTGGTCAACAGATTGTTCCAGCCACTGGCATCGGCTAAGGGATCGACTTCGGGTGTACCGGCGACAGCGTCGGCCGGTTGCTTCTGGATCAGGGCACCCAATTCCGTACTCAAGGTCTTTAACGCATTCAGATCTGTAGTGGTTAACGAGATTGGCATCTTGGTGCCGTCCGACACCACCGTTGTCCGATCAACGCCAAGTTGCCCTTCGCCAACGGCAGCGACATAGCCATTGATGAGGTCAAGCGTGCTTTCTGCGGTGGTCCGCATCGCTGCGCGATCTTGGGCTGAATAGGTTCCGGTGCTGCCCTGAACCGACAATTCCTTCAAATTGTTCATCATGTCGCCGATTCGCGATAACTGGTCTGTCAGCTTGGAAAGCCGCTCTTCTGCAAAATTCAGGTTTCGATCATATTCATCAAGGTGCGCCAGCGAGGTCGAAAGCTGGAGAATCTTCGGGGCAGCGATCGGATCGTCCGATGACTTGGTCACCCTGCGCCCAGATCCGAGCTGTTCCTGAGACGATTGAAGACGCGATGCCGCCAAACCCAACTGGTCCGTTGCGGTGCGGTATGTATTGTCAAATGCGACGCGGGTCATGAGCGGAGTTCCGGTGAATGGACGCGAGGATCAATCAGAATCAATTCGAAAATACACGCTCAGCAAAGTCAAATTGCCGCCATCAGATCGTCAAACATTTTGTTCGCGACTTCGACGACCTTGGCCGCACCCGCGTACGCCTGCTGGAGCCGGACGAGATCCAACGCTTCTTCGTCCATGCTGACCCCGCTCACCTGGGAGCGCTCGCTCTCAATTTGGGTCGACATTGAAGTCAAGGTCGTTGTGATCGCATCGTTGGACACCTTGCGCTGCCCGACTTCACCCGTGAGACGGGTCATGTCGGCTTCGGTCCGGCTGCGACCAGCCAACAAATTATTGGCCGCGCGAGCCACGAGCTGGTAGTCGGTGACGCCGCCGGTTCCTGGCAATTCAAGTTCCGAAATGTCCGCTGTCGTCAGGTTGTCAACCGTTGCGCCGAACGCTCGAAACACGTCCGACTTGAACCCTTCGTAAACGCCACGAAGCCGCGCCCAAGTCGATGCGGTTTGAAAAGCCGCCTCGCGAGCTCCAGACTGTGCGGTCGTTACCGGATCAGTTACCGGCGACTGATCATAATCTTTAGCGGCATTGCCAGTTTCCGAGAAATACCCGTTCCCGAGGTCCGTCAAACCTCTCGGATTGTTAAATCGCACCACATACAGCTGATAGGGCTGAATGGTTTCGACCGGCGTACCGAGCGTCGGGATATTTGCCGACTCTGGGCTTATCGCTGGTGTTGTTGTCCGAACGGTACCTGGTGGAAATGTCGTGCCGCCCGAATCAGTTGACTCAACGCTATCAACCGACAAACTGAGTGTGTCAAAACGTGCAGTCGCTGTAATTCGATCACCAACGCTGTCAGCGCCTGAGACGGTGTATCCCTCGGGAGACACCAACGAGACCTTGTTGCTAGCCAGGTCAGAAACAACCCCGTTGATGACGATTTGATCCTGCATGCCAGCAGTAAAATCCAACGGATTCAAGCCGATACTAAGATTTCTCGTGTAAAGGTGCTGTCCCCTCGAATCGGTGACCTCGAAAAACTCATTGGAGCTATTAGTGGTCACCGTGTTGAGTGCCGCCAACCGCCCGCTCGCAGTCGGAGTGACGGCGGCGAGCTCGCCTTTAAGCAATTGATCCAGCGCCCCTAGTGTGCCACCCGAGCCGATTTCAGTATCTGCAAGAACCGAAGCGCTCGTACCAGTGACCAAATTGGCCCCAGTCAGGGTTTTGACATTGACCGTCCCGTTATTCTGAAGATTGACTTCAACATCGTTCAGCTTCGACAACTCAAGCAAGAGATTATCGCGTTGATCCAGGAGGCTTGGCGAAGCTTCGCCGCCAGAACCGACGTTCAGTTCGATGCCGGTGTTGGTGCCGGCCAGTGCCTGGGCAATTTGATTAATTCGGGCAACAACCCCCGTACGCTCCGCGACCGCATTGTCTCGCAGCCCTCCCAAACGGGCATCAAGCTGGGAATAGATGTCCTTGACCAAGGAGATCGAATTCAAAAGACCCGCACGGTATGCGCGATTTTCCGGCTCCCGGGCCATGTCATTGACCGACGAATAAAATCCGTTGAGAGCCTTGGCAATGCCTTCGTCGGGAGCCCCCATCAGGCCATCAATCGACCCGAGGTATCCGCCCAGTGACTTGGCCTGAGCAAGCGAAGTCGACGTGGTTCGACGCTGACGCTCGATCAACTCAGACGCATTGCGGCGAATCGACTCGATGCCAACTCCATTGGCTCCCGCCCCGCCACCCTTGACCAGATCTCCAATGATCACTCGCTGGCGCGAATATCCAGGCGTGGATGCATTCGCGACGTTATTCGCCGAAATATCCATCGCGGTCCGGGTCGCTGCCAACGCCGTTGACGCAATGTTGAGGGCTGAGATGCCTGCCATGGGAAATTGTCCGAAAGAGAGCTGTCTAAGCCGTGTGTAAACTCAAAACTAGCCGAGACATTAACGGGCTTGCACGTTGAGAATCGCGGCCGGTGTCCCAATCACTGGCTGCGCCGGACTGGCGCTTGCTTCTCCTGCTGCTTCCGCTGTTGCCTCTGCCTCCGCTGCCGCAATCGATGCTTTACGTGCATCCAACTGCTTCACCATATAACGGCCAAAACCGAGCCCACCGCTAGCGGCCAAAGATCCCGCCAAAGCTTCACTGATCATATCGCCGTAAGCACCCGACCCAAGCGCTGAGCTTTCGCTATCAATTGAGCCAGCTTTCATCGCTTTAACCAACTCAAGTGCGAACACATAGTCAATGCCGCGCTGAACGCGGGTTGACTCGTCCGCAACGGGACCACCGATCTTGGCGCCCAAGGCGGTTATAGGATCCATCGACATCAAATCACCTCGAGATCGGCTTTGAGAGCGCCTGCCATCTTCATGGCTTGCAGAATGGCAATCAGATCCTGCGGGTTGGCACCGAGCAGATTAATCGCCCGCACCACATCCGATAAATTTGCACCGGCCTTGACTTCGGTCAACGCCGATTCAGCCTGGGTTATTTCGATGGTGTCTTTAGACGTCTCTACCGTGGTGCCTTGCGACAAAGCATTCGGCTGACTGACGATCGGTTCTTTATTGATCTTGACTGTCAGACCGCCGTGAGCGATCGCGCAGTTCTCAATCGTGACGGTCTGATTCATGACGACAGACCCCGTACGCGCATTAACCACCACCCGTGCCGCATCGCGCGTCGCACCAATCTGGAGTGCTTCCAGCCGCGCCAGAAAACCAACCCGACGGCCCGGATCGGCAGGTGTTCGCACATTGACCGCACGACTATCAACCGGCACGGCGGTATCGGGGCCGAAGGCGAGATTGACGGCATCCGTCACAGCTTGGGCCAAAGCAAAGTCGCTCCGACGCAACTCGAGCGTGACCAGATCAAGTGGCCCTGAGGGCGGAGGTACCGCCCGCTCGATGATGGCACCATCAGGAATGCGACCGACCGACAAGTGGTTTACAACCGTGCTGGCCTTGGAGGTCGCCGCACCAAACCCACTGACGATCACGTTACCCTGCGCAACTGCATAGATCTGGCCATCGGCCGCCCGCAGCGGCGTCATGATCAGCGTCCCACCGCGGATGCTCTTGGCATTACCGATCGACGAAATCGTAATGTCCATCCGCTGCCCTGGCCGGACATACGGCGGCAGATCAGCAGTGACCAACACCGCTGCGACGTTACGTAGCTGGGCATTACCGGGGGGCAAGGAGACCCCAAGGGTTTCCAACATCGACCGCACGGACTGCCCCGTGAACGGCGCCTGAGTCGTTTGGTCGCCAGTGCCATCAAGACCAACAACCAAGCCGTAGCCAACGAGAGGGTTGGCTCGAACCCCTGAAATCGTCGCGACTTCTTTGATGCGCTCGGTCGCATTCACATCGAACGAGAGACCCGCCACCGCGGTGCAAATCAACGTTAACGCGGCCGCGAAGCAATTCGCGAAGGACCGTCCTGCAAACCCGAAGATCGATGCGCGAGCCATCAGAACGGGTTCACAACACTGAATGCACGGCTGAACCAGCCCGGCCGCATTGCGTCATCGATCGTCCCGCGACTGCGGTACTCAAGTCTGGCATCAGCAACCTGGGTCGAGCGAACTGAGTTGCCAATCATCATTGTTGGATTGACCACGCCAGAGAATCGAATGAATTCTTCGCTGTCGCCAATCGCGACCTGCTTTTCGCCCGCCACGATGAGGTTGCCGTTGGCCAGCACGTCAAGCACTGTGACCGACATGGCGCCGACAAACGAGTTGTTCTCAGTCGCGGTACCCTTGCCGTCAAACGTCGACGCACTCGCGAACGTCACCCCAGCCTTCGCCAACTGCGATGGGAAGCGACCCGCCGCAGTCGCAGCCCCAACAACAGACTGGTCTAGGCTGTTCTTACGTTCCGCCTTGTTACCGCCCGCCTTCGATGCGGTCGTTGCTTCATCGATGGACACCGTCAGCGTATCGCCAACCTGACGCGCACGGCGATCCTCGAACAAGGGACGCCAACCGCCAGCAGCCCCACCCGCGAGTGCCACCTGTGGGAACAAACTCCCGTTTCCAACCGGGGCCACAGAACCGACCTGCGGTCGTGCGGTCGACGCTGCCCAAGGCTGAACGGAGCGCTCCGCCGTCGAACATCCGGCCAACACAAACAGGGACATCAATCCTGCGCAAAGAAACCCGGTGAGATTTCGCATAGAAATTACAGCGACGTGAGTTTTTGAAGCACTTCGTCGGACGCGCGGATCGAGCGCGTATTGATCTCGTACGCGCGCTGCGCCTGAATCATCGAAATCAACTCTTCGGCTACGTTTACGTTCGACCCTTCGGTATAGAACTGCTTAAGAGCACCGCGTCCGTTTGAGTTTGGCGCACCGGTTTGGGGGGCACCCGACGCTGCAGTTTCAATAAAAATGTTGCCGCCGATTGCGCTCAGACCGCCCGGGTTAGCGAATGTCACGGTATTGATCACACCGGCCTGCTGCGGGGCCGACTGACCCGGCAGGGTCACGGTGACTTCACCAGACGCTGCGATGTTGACGGCGGTCGCCGACGCATCGATCGTGAAATCCGCCACCGGGTAACCCATCGCCGTCACAAGGCGGTTCTGCGCATCTTTCGTAAAGTTACCGTCGCGGGTGTAACCCACTAAACCGTTACCCAGATCGATCCGGAAAAACCCGTTGCCGTCGATCGCCAAGTCGAGTGGGTTGCCGGTACGCTGCAACACGCCCTGCGTGAAGATCGGCTGCGACGCAGCTGCCCGCGAACCCGTACCCATTTGCAGTCCGGTTGGGGCCACGTTCTCGCCGTCAGTCCGGGTACCCGCAGAGCGCATCGTTTGATAGAGCATGTCCTCAAACACGCCCTTGTAGCGCTTGTAGCCCGTCGTCGAGGCATTGGCGAGGTTGTTCGCAATGATGTCCAGACTTGTCTGTTGGGCATCAAGACCAGTTTTGGCAACGAATAGTGAGCGAATCATGAGATCAGTCTTCCAGGAAATTCAGTTGGATTAGCGGGCGCGGCCAAGCAGGGAATTGGCGGCTTTGTCATTCTCACTGACGGTCTGAACCATCTTCATATTCATATCGAACGCACGACTCTGCGTGATGATTTGCAGCATCGCATTGGCGGTACTCACGTTGCTTGATTCGAGAAACCGACCCCGAATTTTGATCGTCTGGTCGACTTTAAGTTGATCTACCGGTTGATCCAGGGTGACAAACAAGCCATCCCTGTCCCGTAATAACGTTCGAGGGGGCGGATTAACGAGCTTCAAGCGCCCAAGAACCTGGGTCGTCACCGGATTAGTCGGGAACTTCATGTTCACCGTGCCATCTTCAGCAATATCTAGCTGTCCGCCCGCAGGCACCGTGATCGTTCCCTGCTCTGTCACCACGGGCATCCCATCGACGAAGCACAGCTTGTCGTTGATCACCTTAAAGGTGCCGCTCCGGTTGAGCGCCTGGGTGCCGTCCGGACGTTGCGCGACAAACCAGCCTGGCCCGTCGATCGCCGCATTGAAAGGATTATTAGTCGCCTCCAAAACCCCCGGCGCCAACTTGGCATAAGGCGTCCAACCAATTGCAAAAGCGCGAGTCGGCGCGCCTTCGCCTTCGAGAGGGGCTGTACGGAAAAAAGATAACTGCTCGCGAAAACCCGAAGTCCCCGCATTGGCGAGATTGTTTGACGTCACACCAAGCAGCTCGACAGCATGCTTGGCGCCCGTCATGGCGGTAAAGGCGGCGCGATCCATGAGTTATCCGGTCAGTGAAAGCTCAGCAGGTATGGGCCAATTAAATCTGGAGCAGAGTCTTCAGAAGTTCATCGGCTGAAGAAATCGTTTTCGCATTGGCCTGATAGATCCGCTGCAACTGTGTCAGCTTCACCAGCTCTTGCGCCAAATCGAGGTTGGAATCCTCAACGGTCTCAGAGCGAATCGTCCCGAAACCTGGATCGCCGGGATTGCCGATCGTCGACGCACCCGAGAAATAACTCTCCTGATACAGGTTAGCGCCCACTGGAATGAGCCCGTTTTCGGCTGGTACAAGTGCCAACGCAAGGCGGCTACCGTAGGTGATATCCCCGTTGGAGTAGCTCGCCACCATCCGACCGCCCGGATCAATCGTCAGGCCGGTCAGGCGCGAAAGGCTGCGGCCACCGGTCTGAACGGACTTGGTTTGCGAGTTGGCCGAATTGACACTTGTGCCTTCCCATTGGGAAATTTCGAAGTTCAGCAGCGCGTTCGTACCACCAAACGGCACGCCAGCGACGATCGACGAGACATCCGCACCCATTTTCAAGGTGTATTTAAAGGATGGACTGAGCTTTGGGATGAGGCCATTGACGCCGCTCGCCTTGTCGGGCTCACCGTTGGGCAAGCTTTCGAAGATCTTTCCGACCGGATTGTCCAGGGTATCCAGCATGGTGCCCGTGGTCGGGTCGACTTCGAAAATATATCGAACGGCTTGCGGCCGGCGCACGGACGCCAGTTTGGCTTCAAACGTTGGCGCCGACGTACGAAGGGTTCCGCCACCCGTGATAAGCAGCTGTTGTAGGCCCGAAACACCACCGGCAGTTGTCGCGGGAATCAACGCATTCGTCGGGTTCTGCAGGTTAACCGTCATGATCGTAGCGTTGGTCGACGCAACGGTGAAGGCGAAACTCGTTTTTGCACCAGCTGCGAGATCGTTCCCCACAAACGCGGTTGCGCCGCTGTCGGTGTAGTTGGCGCCACTATCCGAAGACACGAAGAGCGAGAGCGTGTCTGCAGTCGCCGATGTTCGAATTTGATACAGATTGCCTGCCGATGCAGTCTCCCCAAAATTAACCGAGGTCAACGTTAGACCCGCGAATGAGAGCGACGACGTCTGCGGGGATGTCGTCAACTGACTCGCGGCAGTGGCTGCCGTGATCGCTGTAGCGTTTGAGGTCAACGTAAAACTGGCGAGCGTGTCCGCCCCGTTGGTAAACGTTAGGGTCTGCTGACCGCCTTGCGCGAAGTCGCCCAAAGCGCTGTCGGCCGAGTAAACCCGCCCGTTGTAAGTCAAAGTCAGAGTTCGACCATCCGGCTTGACTTGCAGCGTCGAGGTCCCGACCGAAGCGCCTGCACCAACCGTTACGTTGCTGATCGCCAGCCCTGAGGACAGAGTGACTCCGTTCTGGATGAGCGATGAAGAATCAACGCCCAGATTGAGCCGGTCACCCACCGCGATATTCGACAACGAACCCGGTTCATAGATCGACTGCACAATCGCACCGCGGACGTCACGGCGAGGCTCGCCCGTAGACGGATCAAGTTCGGGTTTTGCGGCAGTCCACAAACCGCCAGAATCAAGCTTCAGCGCATAGTCATCCATGTAGGTGTACATCGCCCACTGGTTCACCGCCAAACCCGACTCGCGACGATAGTAGTAACGCAATTCGTGCTTGGCACCCACCGAGTCGTACGTTGTGACCGATGTCTGGTAGTCAAAGGACGACGGGTCTTTCGGATTGAAATCGAAACGGCTTGTCCGGTACGCATCCAGACTCGCCCGGGTGGCAGGTGCCTGAATGGCGCGGTTCAGATTGAACTGCAGCTTGGCGTCGAGCGTCTTTTGAGGCTCAATCGTCTCGGGCGGCAGGCTCATTGGCACCAGATCGTTACTGGACGTTTCACCGGTCGAAGCGTAAGTCGCGCGGCCATAAACGAACTGCCCGTTGCTGTTCACCAAAAAACGATTTTTGTCGACTGCGAGTTGGCCGTTGCGGGTCAAAAACTTCTGCCCTGAGCCGTCACTGGCTGGGCTCGTAACCAAAAAACCTTCACCGCTAATCGCGACGTCAAACTGGCTGCCAGTCTTGCGGAATGAACCCTGACTGAAGTTACGTCGAACGCCGATTTCCATCGCGCCCTGCCCGACTTTACCCGCGTCGGTCTGCGAGAGGAAGGTGCTGAACTGATCCGCAAACAGGTATTCACCCGCTTTGTAACCAACCGTTGACGCGTTGGCAATGTTATTCGCCGACGTCTCGAGGGCGCGCTGGTGGGTGGTCAGGCCCGTCAGACCGATGCTGAACTGTTTCATCTCAGTAAATTCCCTTCAAATCTGACTGCGCGTAAGTTTTACCGTCACCCAATTTAACTTTCCAGGTGCCCGCATCATTCAGCACACCATCCACCGTCATCAGAGGATTAACTTTTAGGGGCACGCGAGTTCCGTTGGTGGCGACACCCACCGCCGTAATACCGTAAGTACCGTCCGGAAGCTTGGCGCCGTTCGAATCGAGCCCACCCCAAGAGAAGTCCATATCACCCGGCACCACATTACTAAAGGAGTTCATCGCAACGACCTTACCGCCCGAGTCGGTCATCGTGACTTCGACCGTCGGGTAGGCCGCGTCAGCCACGACCGACGCTGCCGCGCCAGCACTGCCCAAGGTGACGTTCCCCGACTCCACTTTGGCGTAGCGCCCAATCGCCGAGACCAAGCCGTAACCCTGACTCGCGCCGATCGCCTTGACCAACTCGTCAAGCTTGGTGTTCATTTGTTCAGTTGATTCCAGTGACTGAATCTGCGCAAGCTGCTGGGTCATGTCCTTAGAATCCGTGGGATTCAACGGGTCCTGATTCTGCATCGAAGCCACTAGCAGACTAATGAAGCTGGCGCGGATCTCTTCCGGCGTCGAGCCGAGCGTGTTCTTAGCGACAGGATCCGGCTTGACAGTTGGATCGTAGAGCGCGACTTGCTGCCCGGCGACGGTTGTGGTGGTGGCGGCCATTTATTAAGTACCCAAAATATCCAAACTGCGCTGCATTAACTCGCGCGCCGAATTCATCGCCTCGAGATTCATCTGGTAACTGCGCGAGGCCGAAATCATATTGACCATCTCTTCGACCGGGTTCACGTTCGAATAGGTCACAAACCCCTGCCCATCCGCCTTCGGGTGGTTGGGTTCGTAAACCCGCCGCGCTGGCGCCGTGCTGTCGGATATCGACATCACCTCGACGCCATCCGCCCCTTGGTCTTCCATGGGAATGGTGCGGAAAACAACCTGCTTGCCTTTGTAGGGCTGGCCATTGGTGTCAACCGTGCTGTCGGCGTTGGCCAGATTACTGGCGACTGTATTGAGGCGCAATGACTGCGCATGGAGCGCCGTCGACGCAACGTGGAGGCTACTGATCAAACTCATTGGGGAACCTTATCGACCGTCTGGGGTCATTGCCGTGACGCGACTGCGGAAGGCGCCCGCCAGAAATCGCATCTGGGCCTCGGTTTTCGTGACGTTCTCGGCAAAGTGAGCGCGTTCAATATCGAGATCAACCGTATTACCGTCCATCGAAGGTTGCATCGAAGTCCGAAACAACTGGGTTGGCATGCCCGGCCGGAAAGTACTCGAGGGCATGTGACCCGCGCTGGTCACAGAAAGCGGAACACGATTGCTGTAGCCCTGTCCTTCGAGTTGCTCACGCAGCGCGGCGGCGAAATTAACGTCCTTAGCCCGAAACCCTGGCGTATCCGCATTGGCAAGATTCGAACCCAAAATCTGCTGACGATAAGTCCTTAACCGCAATGCAGTTTCGCCAAAAGATAACGGATCGTACTCGGGCACCGGATTCATGAACCACCTAACAGTTTGGCTTGAACAATGCAGGTTTCATGCCAACGGTACAGTATCGGGAAATCCCAGGACAAATCGCTTCCGTCCTTCGAAATCCCCCGCTCGCTGCGCGAAACAATAGACCGCGTAGGCTATCGCAAACCTTGCCGCACAGCGCTCGGCAACTATTGCCGGTCAGCGTACCGTGAAGCCGCAATTAATTGGCAGCCTTGATCAGACGCCCATTCGCTGGCTGAGTCGGCCGGGCATTCATTCCAACCATTTTGCGGAAAAGAGCGATCTGCTCCGCAGAGGCCGTTACCGGCTGACGCAGAACAATCCAAACCACGCCTTCCGTGCAGGGCGGAGTCGTCAGCGATCCGATGTACTGCAGATATTTTGTGCGATCCGGCGGAAGCATCGAAACCGGATTAAACGTCACACCCTCGCCACTACGCAAACTGTCGTTCGAATCAAGAGGCATGTAATCCCAAAGTCGCTGCAACTCTGGGTTGGCCGCGCCCTCTTCAAACAGCACCGTAACCACCGCTAATTCACCATCCTCGGCACGATGCACAAAATGGGTATCCAGCGCGAAGCCCTTCCCATTGAATCGCTCTTCGGCAGGATGATGAAAATGGAACTGAAGTAACTTGTAATTTTTGCCACGCGCAATGATCTGATTGGCGCCAGCTGGACGGACCTCAACCGTGTGCCCGTTGTGGACCACCTGAAATGCAGCCGGCGCGTAATCGAACTTAACCTGCTCTAGATTTAACGGCGAGAAGTCACGATCGACCAGGTCGATTGGCGACTGGCGACGCCCCTTCGCGCAGGTAGCAAACTCAGCAGAAAGCTTTGACCAAGCATCCGGCCCGATCGCGCCCGTGTAGCCCCAATGCGCCTTGCCCTTCGCGCCTTTCTCCTGGCCCGCGGCCGCAGTATGATCATGTGCGGCGCCAGCAGCAGCGGCGGGCATTGTTGCAGGCCCCTGGGCGGCCGAGGCACCAGTTGTACTCTCTGCTGCAGCCTTCGTTCCGTGCCCATCTGCGCCAGGCATCGCCATCTTCTTGCCGACTGTGGCATCCGCAGATTTGGGCTCCCTCGCTTCTTTGGCGTCTTTGACGTCTTTGGACCGCGCCGGGGCCGCTGCTGAGTTCTTCTCAGGAGCGGGCTTCGCCTCGTCGCCGGTCTTCATCAGCAGTTCACCCGTGAGCGCCGACTTACCGATCAACGCCTTCCGCAACTCAGACTCGATTGCCGCGTCGCCTTTTCCCCCCTTGGCATCCTTAGACTCAGATTTGGCCTCAGCTTTGGTTTCCGCCTTTGGCTCAACAGCCGAGGCCGCGGAGGAGCCACCAAAAACAAGGGCAGTGGCGACCAGGCCGAAGAGGGCAAAACCAAACTTACCAAGGCTGGCTTGCTGAACGACAGCACATGCCATTCGCGTCAGTCGGGGCGTCGGGGTTACGTTCGTGGTGTCAGAGGCAACCATCAGAGTCTCCGCAGCGTTTTTCAGGTGAGAGGAATACGAAATGAAGCCGCGTTATCGAACAGAACCGGCAGTCTGCGGCTTGAGCGGCGGCCCCATCAGCGGCAGAGAAGGTGGCGAAGAAGCCGAATAGCCATAACCAGCGCCGCTCGAATTGGATGAACGACCACTCGATTGCGATTCTGCTCCCGCGTTTGCTCCAGCCAAGGTACGAGATGTCGACCGAGCGCGATCCGCGTCCGCAGCGACGCCGTAACCCGTTGGGCTGCGCTCGGCTCGAGCGGTCGTTCGACGCGCAGGCTTGCGAACAGTTGTAGAGACTGCCGGCAAAGCACTAATCACCGAGCTTTCGGAAATTGGCGCCGACGCGTTAAGTTCAGAGGGGGAAGTTCGTGCCTTCGATTTGCCGACGGTGCGATCAACGAGGCCATCGGGCAACTTGTCGGCTCCGGAGCGTTCTGTCGCCAGTGCTGCCGGCTTGGGCGCCAAAGCTGATGCCGATGCCGATGCCGATGCTGGATCCGTGGTCGTTTGACCTTCCGCTAAGCTTGTAGGGGCCGTCTGAAGCAGCGCTGTTGCGGGGGCAGTCGGCGCCGAGTCACCGCCGGACGGCATCAGATACGCAAAACGAGGCGACTGAACGGCACTGGTTGTCACACCATTCCCGGCTCTGGAAACCCGATTCGGACCGGGCGTTCCGGCTACTGCGGGCGGACCTGCTGGAATCGACAAAGCGACCGCACAATCCGGCAAATCAGCAAGACGGATACCAATCATTGGATCACTGGTCGGGACCGTAACAGTCCTGCGCGAGAAACTCGGCATCAGCGCATCTGACGCAAGAAGCAAGGCGTCGCGAGCGCTGGAAGATCGCGGCAAAACGGTTTCATGACGCAAGTTGCGGCAAATATCTTCGAGCGCATTAACCTGATCATTATTGGCGCCTCGCCCCGCGACGAGCGCATCGCCCAGCGCGCGATAGCAACGTGCCACTTCGACCAACATTGGCGATTCTTTGGCGCGAACCTCGTCGCTCAGGTCGTTGGCGACGCATTGCATGCGCGAGCCGTAGTCCTTGAAGCTCTGACAGGTTTGATTACTGGTGGTGCGGGCCAACAGCCCGAGACCACAGCGCCCGCGAACCCCATCCACCGTCGCCGAGAGTTCAGCGGAGGTTCTCAACGTCTGCGCGAGAGTTGGCTCGGCTGCCACCAACCCCAACGACAAGCAAAGTACCAGCGCGAACTTCATCTTTACCGGGTCCATCGAATCAACTCCAACGCAGGCCGCACGGCGGCGTCATATTGCGCCCCGAGGGCAGGCAATAACAAGAGCAGGGCCGCCAAGGCAACGACGATTGTCACTGAAAATCCAACTGCAAACTGTCCGAATTGGGGGCTGGCCCGACCGAGCGCCGCCTGCAACATATTGGCAATCATCAAAAAAATCAAAGCAGGTAAAGCCAATAGCGTGCCGACGCGAAGAGCATGCGCCACCAACGCCATCAGAGCGGCGGGTTGAGCCACATCGGGCAATGAACCGAAGGGTACCACCCGATAGGATTCCACCAACGCCTCGATCAAAACCAAATGCAAATTGGTCGCAAACCCAATCGCCGTGGCAAACAATCCAAGGAGACTGCCAATTGGCAGCTCACGAGACCCGAGTTCTAAACCATTGGCCTGCGCAAAATTCAAACCGGCCTGTTGACTTAGTAACTCACCCGCAAGATCAAAAGCGAGATAAGCCATCCGAACGGCAAAACCCATCAGCGTTCCGACGGCAAATTCAGCCGCCACCTGAGCAATCGTCGCCTGCCCGGGCGCGCCCATCGCGGTTGATTCAACGGTACTGGCAACCACAAATGCGAGCACCAGAATAATTAACGCGCGCGCCCGGCGTGGCACGCCCCGCATGCTCAGCAATGGAGCGGTCAGGAAAAAGCCAGACAGGCGGACAAGCGCAACAGTCAACGTCTGAGCGAAAGCCATCAGGGCAATTTCAGAGAAGTTAAGCATGGCTCGCCGCTCGCTCTCGGGGCAACTCAGCCGATCAAACTCGGGATGCGCTCAATAATTGAGCGGGTGTAATCCACCAGCGATCGAAGAAGCAATGGCCCTGCGAGCATAAAGAACACCAACAATGCGAGAACCTTTGGCACAAAAGCGACCGCAGATTCATTGACCTGGGTCGCGGCTTGCAAAATACCCAACAGCAGACCGAGCACCAGAATGACCAACAAGGCCGGAGCGAGCAGCGCGATCATTGCCTCGATCGCCCCGTTTGCGATTTCGACGACGCCGGCTAAATCCATTGTTGACGGCGCCCTTTAACGAACATCAAAGCTCGCGACGAGCGAGGTCGCTAACATCGTCCATCCGTCAGCAAGCACGAATACGACCAATTTAAGCGGCAGCGTAAACATCATGGGCGACACCATCACCATCCCCATCGCCGTCAAAATAGCCGCCACTGCAAAGTCAATGATGATGAAGGGCAAGTAGATGACAAACCCGATCATGAACGCTGTTTTGAGCTCACTGGTCACGAAGGCTGGCACGAGAACCGAAAATGGGATGGCTTCGCGAGACACCACCTCAGTCTTGGACAAACGTGAAAAGACCGCGAGATCGTCCTCTCGCGTATTGCGCATCATGAACTTGCGGATCGGCTCAGAGCCCTGCTGCACGGCCTGCACAAAATCAAGGCGCTTCTCGGTGTAGGGCACCCAACCCCGCTCATATGTTTCTTCGAGCGTGGGTCGCATGATGAAAAATGTCAAAATCAGCGAGATCCCGACCAGAACCTGATTGGGCGGCACGCCTTGCAAACCCAGCGCCTGACGCAACAGCGAAAATACGATGATGATTCGGGTGAAGCTCGTCAACAACAACAAGGCGGCAGGCAAAAGACTGAGCGCGGTGAAAACAAGAAGCGTTTGAACCGGCACGCTGTAGTTGGTCGTCCCGCCGGCGGCGGGCGTCGCCGTAAATAATGGAATCGACTGAATCGCCCCACTTGATGCCACGCTCGAACCCAAGTTAGGCGATTGCGACCAGACTGGGTCGACCCAAACACCGAGGCCCACCAGCAGGAGGAGCATCAACAACGAGGCAGTGGTAGAACGCGCGTTGAACATAAATTCAGATGACTGAGTCGGCTGGCTGTACTGTCGATTGCGCCGCCGCAAAGCTGGATCGGTCCAGTTCACACAACATCGTAATCTGCTGCGGGGTCACGCCAACCAGTAGTCGGCGCCCTTCAAACTCGACGACTGCAATTCGCTCGCGGGTACCCAACATCGCGACCGGAATAACCCGCGCCCCAGACCCCCGGGATGCGCCGGGCTGTAATCGGCGCCGCAACCACCAGACCGCGAGACCCAATACCGCGATCACTGCCAAAAAAAGCGCGTTATTAAAAAACCGTAATGCAGCCGGAACCTCGTCGCCGGCGCTTGCCGTCAGCGGAAGCAGCACCAAGGCTATCAGAGAGAAAGGCACGGAACCAAGCTTACGCGCAATCGTCGGCCCAACCGTCGGCGACGCCGCGGGGACCGGCGACCGCGCTCGAATCATCGGTTCAGTTTGCGTAAGCGCTCGGTTGGCGTAACGATATCGGTCAGACGAATACCGTAACGGTCATTCACGATGACGACTTCACCTTGAGCGATAAGGCAGTTGTTAACCATTACATCAAGGGGTTCGCCCGCCATGATGTCGAGTTCGATCACAGAGCCATACGTCAGGGAAAGCAGGTTACGAATCTGCATCTTTGCGCGGCCCAGTTCGACGGTAACATGTACTGGGATATCGAAAACCAGATCCAGGTCATGCGCGTTTGCAGGCCCCCCGGAGGAATCACCGTCAAATTCACTGAATTGCATCTTGCGGGTTTGCCCTGCTGCCAGCGCATCACCCAGTTCGTCGCCACCCGGCGCGGTATTGTTATCAGCCATTCGGGGATTCTCCTAGAGCCTTTAAAAGCGGCGCAAGCGTTTTCGTGTCGCGCGGGGTCAACGGCCCGACGGACCA
>Ga0209189_1001277_pt1 | contig 19186 bp, 24 predicted proteins | sample C_130820_EF_Meta_FD_187308 | JGI IMG/M metagenome (GOLD analysis project Ga0209189, IMG submission 187308) | Freshwater microbial communities from Lake Croche, Canada to study carbon cycling - C_130820_EF_MetaG (SPAdes) (version 3) | ecosystem: Environmental > Aquatic > Freshwater > Lake... | reverse complement strand
TTTAGTGTATAATTATTTCTTTATTATGGAGTTGATATGAGTGACCAATATTTGTGGGTTGAGAAGTATCGCCCAGCTACGATTGATGAGTGTATTCTTCCTGAGAAGTTGAAACAGACTTTCAAAGAATACATTGCAACTGGTGAATTGCCTACCTTCTTGTTCTCAGGAACAGCTGGTGTAGGTAAGACCACTGTGGCTCGTGCGTTATGTAATGAAGTTGGTGCCGATGTTTTGTTCATTAACGGATCTGACGAAGGTCGTTCCATTGATACCCTACGTACCACTATCAAAGGATTTGCGTCAACTGTTTCGCTGACTGATGCCAAGAAGGTAGTTATCCTTGATGAGGCAGACTATATGAATGCGCAGTCGGTGCAACCAGCACTGCGTGGGTTTATCGAAGAGTTTTCAAACAACTGTCGTTTTATCTTTACATGTAACTTTAAGAACAAGATCATTGAGCCATTGCATAGCCGATGTGCCGTGATTGACTTTAAGATTGACAACGCAGAAAAGCCAGCCATTGCTGCTGGTTTCTTTAAACGTGTTACGCAGATTCTCAAGACCGAAGGTGTTGACTATGACACAAAGGTTGTGGTAGAATTAGTCAACAAACACTTTCCTGATTATCGTCGTATCTTGAATGAGTTGCAACGCTATTCTGTATCTGGTAAGATTGATGCAGGTCTGTTGGTCAATATGTCCGATGAGTCTTACAAAACTCTTGTTATGAACTTAAAGGAAAAAGACTTTAAGAAAACTCGCCAGTGGATCGCACAAAACTCAGACATTGAAACCAGTTCTCTCTTTGATCATCTGTATGAGAAAGCCAGTGAGTATTTGGAACCAGCCAGTATCCCTACAATGGTTTTAATTCTTGCTGATTATCAATATAAAGATGCATTCGTGGCCAATCATGAACTAAATACTATGGCTGCGATGACAGAGATTATGTTGCAGTGTAAGTTTAAGTGAGCATGTCATGGAAGAACTTATGACAATAATCACAGCAATGATTCTTGGATTCATAGCAGGTTGGTGGGTTCGAGAGTTTATTGCTGCTGTTAAGATTAAACATCTATTACAATCAGTTGAAGAGAATACAAGAAATGTTGTTCGTATTAAAATCGAACGCACCAATGATATGATCTACATTTACAATATGGAAACAAATGAATTTATGGCGCAGGGTAAGACACGTAGCTTAGTCGAGCGAAACCTCAAAGAAAGATTTCCAGATACAGTATTTGCTGCAACTGACGAAAATCTAAGAGAGGTATTTGCAAATGACTCCGTTTGATTTCCTCAATGCTATAAATGAAACAAAGAAAGATCTGATCAAGGAGGATCCCAGTAACGAAAAAGAGTATTCTGCATGGATGGTCAATAGAGGACTTTCGTTCTTTTCTGACACTGTAATGTATGCCAATGAGATGAATCAAAGGCATCAGGTTTCCAATAAATGGCAATTTCAGTTTTTGCTAAATAGTATACCGAAAAAGAAGCGATTTTCCAAATGGTTTAAACGTGAGGAAGAAAAGAATCTTAAATTGGTCATGGACTGCTACGGCTACTCCAGTGAAAAAGCGAAACAGGTTCTTGAAATTTTAACTCCAGAACAGTTGAAAACCATTGAAGAAAAACAATATACAGGTGGTAGAAAATGACAGTCGAAATGATCTATTATGATTGGAAGCCCGACTCCATGCTTGAAGTGACTCTACCCGAACCAGACAACTTTTTAAAGGTTCGTGAGACTCTTACTCGTATCGGGATTGCATCCAGAAAAGACAAAAAATTATATCAATCTTGCCATATTTTACATAAGCAGGGCAGGTATTACATAGTCCATTTCAAAGAACTCTTTGCATTGGATGGAAAAGAATCGAACATCACAGCCAACGATGTAGAACGTAGAAATACGATTGCTGGCTTGTTGCAAGATTGGGGACTACTCAAGGTGCTTGATGCATCTAAAGGAGACCCAAAAGCATCACTCTCTCAGATCAAAGTGGTTAGCCACAAAGAAAAGGAAGAGTGGGAATTAGTGCCTAAATATAATATTGGCAAAAAGAAGTAAACTAAATCATCTTAAATTTTGGAGATATCATGGCTGAACAAGCACAACAAACTATCAAACTCGAACTGACCATTGACGAAGTTAATGCAATTTTGGCATCGTTGGGTAAGCACCCTTTTGAAGCTATTTTCCAGTTGGTTAATAAGATTCAACAACAGGGTTCTGCACAGGTTCAGGTAACTGCGCCAGCAGAAGCACCAGCAGTTTAACTAAATAGTTCTTGTCCCACTCGGGATGGGAACGTAAAGGCTCTTCTACCTTAGGAGCGTCTAAAGCTGACACTACGATAAGGTGTCCCTGTAGCCAGTAAGCAGGATTTTACGATATGCCTTCGGGGTATCATTTTTAACTACTCGCTTAATAGGAGAAAAACTATGGGTAATAACACATTGCCACTTTTGTTCGGTCAAGGTTTTAAAGACTTTGACAAATTCTTTGTTGGTTTTGAAGACACTGCTACGCAAATGCAGAAGTTACATGATGATCTAACCAAAAACATCCCCAACTATCCACCATTCAACATTCGCAAGAATGATGAGAATCACTACACGATTGAGATCGCTGTTGCTGGTTTCGCACAAAACGAAATCGACATCGAGATTGATGGTGGCAAGCTGATTGTTCGTGGTAATGCCAAGCATGAGACTGACGAATCCAATGACTACTTGTTCAAAGGAATCGCTAATCGTGCATTCACTCGTGCCTTTGCTATCGATGATCAAATCGAAGTTAAAGACGCTGAGATGTTTAATGGTATGTTGAAGATCGCATTGGAGCGTTTGATTCCAGAAGCTGCAAAGCCAAAGAAAGTTCCAGTAAAGACTCGTAAGAGTAAAGAATTCCTTCAGGAGGATGCTTATGACCAAGCTGCTGAAAAACTTTAAAAATATCTTTACAGGTATTGCTGAAGGTATCCAAGCATTCAAAGTCTACAAAGTAGGTAAAGTAAAGTGATATAAGGAAGTCTTCGGACTTCCTTCTGCTCATAAATAGTAGTATGAGCAGCAAAGCAAGATACTTCCCGAACATGACAACCTTCACTACAGTGCGTAGAGGAGAGTGGCGCTTCAAGGTATCTGTTTACAGTAACAAATTTGTATTGATTGTTGCACAACACATTTATAACGGAGATATTTTTATAAGGTACTTTGATCAGTTTATAAATGCATCGGACTTTATAGATAATCTAGTTGAACAGGATAAAACATGACAGTGAAAATTTTTAAAATGATCAATGGTGAAGTGATCATGGCAGATATCGTTAGTGAAGATTTTGGTCAGGGACACTACGTAGTCAATGAACCAGCTTCAGTAATGTTGCAAGAACGTGATGGTGGCGTTGGGGTTGGAATTGCTCCATACATGCCATACGCTGAAGGCAAGGTAACAATTCGTATTACTGCGATTGCTGCCGAAGCTGAGGCTGACCAAAAACTTGTCAACGAATACAACAGACTCTTTGGATCTGGTATTGTTATTGCAAACGTAATTCCAAAATAATCCCTTTACTTTTATAGATCCTTCAGGTATAATTATTATATCTGGAGGATTTTTCATTATGTTCATGTTCGACATCGAGACTCTTGGAACAGAGTCCAACAGCGTCATCTTGTCTGCTGCCCTTACTCACTTTGAGATCGGCACAGACTATACCTACGAACAGCTACTCGACAATTCTATATTCGTCAAGGTGGATGTTCAATACCAACTCAAAGAACTAAAGCGTGTTGCGCAGAAAGACACCATCGACTGGTGGTCAAAGCAACATGAGTATGTGCGTGGTGTCAGTTTGAAACCTTCTGACTTGGATATGTCACCATTGGAAGCAATTCGTGCACTGCGTGACTACGCAGCACAGTTCCCAGAAAAAGATCAAACAGTTTGGGCACGTGGCTCTCTTGACCAAATGTGTATTGATTCTTTGACAAGGCAACTTGACCAAGAGCTAATTTTCCCGTATAATAACTGGAGAGATATGCGCACTGCCATCGACCTGTTAAAAGAAACAGGCAAGAACGGCTACTGCGATATCATCCATCCTACTTTTAAATCACACAACGTCATCAAGCATCACCCAGTGCATGATTGTGCTCTTGATATTATGATGTTGATCTATGGAAAATAATGTATACAAACGTCTATCAGTATGGCAGCAAGATGCTGGTTCGTGGTTATGATACCAAGGGCAACCAGTACAAACGCAAAGAAGATTTTCAACCTACAATCTTCGTTCCCTCAAAGACACCAACCGATTACAAAACACTACAGGGTAATTACGTAGCATCATTGCATCCTGGAACGATGCGTGATACCAAAGACTACATTGATCGTTACAAAGACGTAGAAGGCTTTGAGATCTACGGCAACAACAATTACGTTGCTCAGTATATCTCCGACAACTTCAAAGGTGAACTCAAGTTTGATATTGAGAACATTCGTATTTGGACTATCGATATTGAGACCAGCACTGAGTCTGGCTTCCCCAATATGAAGACTGCCAATGAAGAGATCCTACTTATTACATTGCAAGACAATGCAACAAAGAGAGTGATTACCTTTGGCAGCAAACCATACGTCAACACTGACAAGAATGTTCAGTATCGCTACTGTGCGAATGAACTCGATCTGCTAAGAGAGTTTATCAACTACTGGTCATTGAACACACCAGACGTTGTCACTGGTTGGAACTGCAATCTGTTTGACATTCCTTATCTTATCCGTCGCATCGATGTAACACTGGGTGATACATACAGCAAGCGTCTATCGCCATGGGAAAGCATTCGTGAACGCACAATCAACATTCGTGGCAACGAAGAAACTGCTTACGACATTCATGGTGTTGCGGTTCTTGATTATCTCGACCTGTACAAAAAGTATACTTACACAGCGCAAGAGTCGTATCGCTTAGATCACATTGCATTCGTTGAACTAAACGAGCGCAAGAAAGAAAATCCAGGTAACTCATTCAAAGAGTTTTACACTGACTACTGGAAAGAGTTTGTTGAGTATAACATTCAAGACGTAGCATTGGTTGACAGACTCGAAGACAAGATGAAGTTGATTGAGTTGCAAATCACCATGGCTTACAATGCCAAGATTAACTATGAAGATGTGTTCTCGCAGGTGCGCATGTGGGATGCTATCATCTATAATCACCTGCGTGACAAAGGTATCGTTATCCCTCAGAACAATTCCAGTCGAAAAGACTCGCAGTTCGAAGGTGCGTATGTTAAAGATCCCATCGTTGGTATGCACAAGTGGGTTGCTTCCTTTGACCTGAACTCTCTGTATCCTCACCTGATTATGCAATACAATATCTCTCCTGAGACTTTGCTTGCTGGTAAGATGAATGTCAGCGTTGATCAGTTGCTCAACAAAGAGATCAACACCACAATGCTGAACGAACAAAACATTACGCTGACTGCCAATGGTGTATCGTATACCAAAGACAAGCAAGGGTTCATGCCAGCGTTAATGGAAGAGATGTACAAGAATCGTTCTCGTTTCAAGAAGCAGATGTTGAAGGTTCAGCAAGAGTATGAGCATGACAAAAAGAACAACGACCTGCGCAAAGAGATTAGCCGACTGAACAATCTGCAGATGGCGATGAAGATTGCTCTAAACTCTGCTTATGGTGCGATGGGTAACCAGTACTTCCGCTACTTTGATATCCGTATGGCTGAAGGTATTACAACTTCTGGTCAGTTGTCTATTCGTTGGATGGCAAACAAGTTGAATGCGTTTATGAACAAGACGCTAAAGACCAACGGCAAAGATTATGTCATTGCGATTGACACTGACTCAATCTACCTGACGTTGGAAGACCTCGTTGAGACAACCTGCGTTGGCAAAGACACCAATCAAAAGATTGCCTTTATGGATAAGATCTGTGAAGATGTATTCCAACCATTCATCGACAAAGGTTATGACGAACTCGCTACATATATGAATGCATACGATCAAAAGATGCAGATGAAGCGTGAGGTGCTTGCCGACAAAGGTTTGTGGACTGCCAAGAAACGATACATACTTAACGTGCATAACTCTGAGGGTGTGCAGTATGCAACTCCCAAGTTAAAGGTCATGGGTCTTGAGATGGTTAAGTCATCGACACCGCAGATCATCCGCAACAAGTTAAAAGAATCAATCAGCGTTATTCTTGATGGTGACCAATCAGCCCTACATAAATTCATTATCAACTTCCGTAAAGAGTTTAATCAGTTGCCTGTTGAACAGATCTCGTTTCCTCGTTCAGTAAATAATCTTCAGCAGTATACTTCTTCGTCAAACATCTATGGCAGTGGCACACCGATGCATGTGCGTGGTGCTTTGCTTTACAATCACTATCTCAAGAAGAACAAACTCGAAGGTAAGTATCCTCTTATCCGTGAAGGTGAGAAGATTAAGTTTGTGTATCTCAAGACACCAAACACAATTCAAGAGAACATCATATCGTTCTCCAATGAGTTGCCCAAGGAACTTGGCTTACATAAGTATATCAACTACGAGATTCAATTCGAGAAAGTATTTCTTGATGCATTGCAAATTGTAATCCAACCACTCGGCTGGAGCGTTGAAGAGAAATCTTCACTGGAGGACTTCTTTGGTTAAGAACATTAGATTGATTAGAAGCAATGTTGATGTCAGTAAGATCCTTGCTGAGATTAACAAGTATCCCGAAGATTGGGATGCGCAAAAGAATATGAACAACACAGGACACAATGAAGAATTGCCTGTGTCTGTTCTTCAACTTGTCATGGGTGCTGTTGAGCAGGAAGGGCAACATCCAAAAGATAGCGAGATCTCAGTTAAGACAGAGATCTATAAAAAGTATACGGAGACTCGTCGCTGGCTCCGCAAAAATGGTTGTGCAGAGTTTGACCGACTTGCCTTCCTTAAACTTGGTCTTGGGCATAGTGTTGGAACTCACATTGATGAGGGAACATACTATCTAACAAGAGACCGATATCACCTGTCTATACAGGGTGAATACATATACACAGTGAATGGTCAAAGTGTTATTATCAAGCCAGGAACTTTCTTCTGGTTCAATAATAAGACTCCGCATGGTACCAAGAACGTCGGAGATGTTCCAAGGATTACCATGGTTTTTGATTTACCACATTCTCCAAACAACCCATAGTTGACATTGGAATTTTTATCAGGCATAATAAGGAATATATGAAAGCAATTAAATTTTACGCAGAGTGGTGCCAACCATGCAAGATGCTAACACGCATTATGGAAGACGCAGCCGATCAAATTACCATCCCAGTTGATAACATTGACATCGACAAAGACATGGACGCTGCTATTAAGTATGGTGTGCGTGGCGTACCTACCATGGTGTTGGTTGATGAGAATGGTACTGAGATTGGTCGTAAAGTTGGTATGATGAATGAACAAGAATTGATTACATTCCTGAAAGGATAATATGAGCATACTAGACAAGATTAAAAAGAACACCACTATCAAGGATTCAGCGATCCTTGCTACGTCAAAATTCTTCCAGAAGAAGGATATGATTCCTACTTCTATTCCTGCTATTAACGTAGCGTTGAGTGGTCGCCTTGATGGTGGTCTTACTCCAGGACTCACAATGTGGGCTGGTCCAAGTAAACACTTCAAGACTGCCTTTACGTTGCTAATGGCTAAATCTTACATGGACAAATATCCAGATGCAGCATTACTTTTTTACGACTCTGAGTTTGGTACTCCGCAGTCTTATTTTGACAGCTTTGGTATTGACACAGACAGGGTGCTCCATACTCCTGTTACAGATGTGGAACAACTCAAATTCGACATCATGCAGCAGTTGTCAGGAATCGAACGCAACGAAAAAATAATGATTGTGATTGACTCTATCGGCAACTTGGCTTCGAAGAAAGAAGTTGAAGATGCTATGGATGGTAAGTCTGTTGCCGATATGTCTCGTGCCAAACAGATGAAGTCGTTGTTCCGTATGGTCACTCCACATCTGACCATGAAGGATATCCCAATGGTTGTTGTTAACCATACTTACAAAGAGATTGGTTTGTATCCCAAGGACATCGTTGGTGGTGGCACTGGTTCATACTACTCTGCTGACAACATCTTTATTCTTGGTCGTCAACAAGAAAAAGACGGCACTGAACTCATGGGCTACAACTTTATTATTAACGTAGAGAAATCTCGTTATGTTCGTGAGAAGTCTAAGATCCCAGTTACTGTTATGTTTGATGGTGGTATCTCTAAGTGGTCTGGTCTGCTTGAGATGGCTCTTGAATCTGGTCATGTAGTTAAACCTTCAAATGGTTGGTATGCACGTGTTGACATGAGCACTGGTGTTGTTGAAGACAAAAAGTGGCGTATCAAAGATACTGACTCCAAAGAGTTTTGGTTGCAGGTTCTTGTTGACAAAACTTTCCAAGACTGGGTTGTTAAGAACTATCAGGTATCGTCTGGTTCTATTATGCAAAATATGGATGACGATGAGATTGAAAAAGAACTAGCCAAGATCGATGATTAAGTATACATTCGTTGAGAAAGCAGAGGCGACAGGTGAATACACTGTTGCCTTAAAGTTTCTTGAAGGCAAGTACGAGGGTATGGTATTCTCGTATGGAAAAGTTGAATTCGTAGAGCATGGTGATGAAGATGCCGTTACTCTAAAGTTTGATTATGAGATCCACAAGAACCCTGGAAATGTTGACACCTTTGACAAGCAAGAGGTAGAATATGTCTTGGGAGGCTTCCTTCAAGAACTTATCAAAGAACAACTTGATAAGAACGAACTCATTTACACTGGTGGAACTGATTAATGCGAATTGAAAAAACGATTCTTTCGAATCTTGTACATAATGAACAGTATTGCCGTAAGACCCTACCCTTTGTAAAGACTGATTACTTTTCTGATCGTAAAGAAAAGATGATTGCTGAAGAGATTACAAAGTTTTACGATACCTACAATAAACCAATCACGCTGGAAATCCTTGCCATTCAACTTGGCAATCGGCATGATCTTGGTAGTGATTCTAGAGAGATTGATACATATATCAATGAACTAACCTCAAAGGAAACGAATGAGGAATGGTTAGTTGCAGAGACTGAAAAGTTTTGCAAACAGCGAGCAGTATACAATGCTATCCTAGCATCAATTAAAATTATTGAAGGTAAAGATGATAAGCACAACCAAGAGGCTATACCCAGTTTACTTTCTGATGCACTTGGGGTTAGTTTTGATCGCCATGTTGGTCATGACTACCTTGAAGATTTTGATGGACGTTTTGACTTTTATCATAGGGTTGAAGAAAAGGTTGCTTTCGATCTGGAACTCTTTAACAAAATCACCAAAGGTGGACTCTCAAAGAAAACCTTAAATGTAGCACTGGCTGGCACTGGTGTTGGTAAGTCTTTGTTCATGTGTCACTTTGCTGCTTCAACTCTTATGCAGGGGTTAAATGTCTTATACATAACTATGGAGATGGCTGAAGAACGTATCGCTGAACGTATTGACGCCAATCTATTGAATCTTGGTATGGATGAACTAAAGGTTATCGACAAAGATATCTTTACCAATCGTATCACAAAGGTGCAAAAGAAAACACAGGGCAAACTTATCATCAAAGAGTATCCAACTGCCTCTGCGCATGCTGGTCACTTTCGTTCTTTGCTTGAGGAACTAAAACTCAAGCGTGACTTTCTTCCTGATGTTGTTATTATTGATTACCTTAACATCTGCGCCAGCCAGCGTATGAAGATGGGTGCAAGTGTGAACTCTTATACATATATCAAGAGCATAGCAGAAGAACTGCGTGGTCTTGCGGTAGAGTATAATGTACCTTTGCTATCAGCGACTCAAACGACTCGATCTGGTTTTGCAAACACTGACGTGGAATTAACTGATACGTCTGAATCTTTTGGATTGCCAGCCACTGTTGACTTTATGTTTGCGTTAATGACCAGTGAAGAATTGGATGGGTTGGGTCAGATTATGGTCAAGCAATTAAAGAATCGATATGCCGATCCAAACTACTACAAAAGATTTGTTGTAGGAATTGACAGATCAAAGATGAGACTGTATAATGTAGAGATGAGTGCGCAAGCGAATATCTCTGATGCTGGAACTGATGATGGTCCAGTATTTGATAAGTCTGACTTTGGCAAACGAATACATAGTGAGAAGAGTTTCGAAGGATTTAAGTTCTAGGAGAATGATATGGTAAAAGTTATTGTAGCAGAAACAAAGCATGATTGCACGCATCTGTCTGGTCAGTTTATTGACGAAAGACACTATGACCTTCTTATTGAAGAAGATACCGATGTGTATATGCCATGCAAGTATGGCGAAGATCCATACACAGAGGACAAGATTGTTTTGAAGTTTCGTAAGAACTACTTTACAAAAGAACAACAGGAAATGGCATACGTTGGTTTGCGTGAAGCAGCAGTTGAAACACAGAATCGTGGACTTGCAGCTGGACCACGTGGTGACAAACTAGGTAATCGTGAATGGGTTACTGAGTATGAGTATGATGTGCTTGACTACTTTGTTAAGCCAACAGAGAATCTGTTTGGTGAAGATCCAATCGATCTTATCAAAGAACGCCACAAAGGTAAAGCACCATCGCCATCCAATCGTAATAATGTTTGGGGCATTCAGGCAGTCAAGAAAGACAATTTTGTTTTTGCTGATTGGGTTGAGGCTACTCGTAAACTATCCAATGATGAGATGAAGGCAGAAGCCAATCGTGTAATCACAAAGTATGTTTGCGCAACTACTTATGCCAATGGTGTGTTCTCTGGTATTGCTGGTTGGTTTGATCGTTACCCACGTATCCCTTATGGTCGTGCAACTTCATACACTGCTCGTCATCCTGATAAGTTTGCCAAGTCTTTTCCATTCCTTCAGCAATTGGCCAAAGGTTTTAAAGACTTACTTCCACAGCGTTATGCAGCACAGATGGAAGCAGCAAATAAGATCGACAAAGGGTTCTTAGTTCCTGAAACACCATTCACTACTGTTACTGTGAACAAAACTTTCCGTACTGCTGCACACTACGATGCTGGCGATCTGAATGAAGGTTTGTCTAACCTACTAACACTTTCCAACGATGGCAAGTACACTGGTGGTTACCTAATTGCACCAGAGTATCGTGTTGCAGTTAATCCACGTCCAGGTGACTTGTTGTTGATTAACAATCACGAAGTTATGCATGGCAATACTCCGATTGTTTGCGAAGAAGGTTCAGAGCGTATCTCTCTTGTTGTTTACTTCCGTGAGAAGATGCTTGAACTGGGTTCCAAAGAATACGAAGATACTCGTTATGAGTTTGTTGAATCACGCAGACTAAACAAAGAACATCCTGAGTGGCGTCATCTGTGGAATGGCGTATCGCAGGGTATGTGGACTTCTGAAGAATGGTATTCATACTGTGAAAGCAAGCTGGGTCGTGAGCAAACAGAAAAGTATCACCCAGAATCAATCAAGTCATCATCACTTGAAAGTTTTTTCTAATGTGTTCAGTTATCGGTGCAATTATTAAAGAACCTCGTACAAAGGATTTCTTAATGCTGCATCGTGTGTTCCTTGAGTCTAGGATTCGAGGAATGCATGCTACTGGTTTGTCTTATGTTAAAGCGAATTCTATCGTTACGCAAAAACTGCCAGTCTCTGCAGATAAGTTTCCATTTGATTTTGAATCATATTTAAACGAAGACGACAATCTCTACTTGGTTGGGCATTGCCGTTATTCAACATCAGATCTTGAATACAATCAACCCATTGCCAACGAGAAAGTTTCTGTTGTCCACAATGGTGTTATTACTCAAGAACTGTATGAGGATTGGGAACTGCTTCATGGATATACCTGTGAAGGTAAGAACGATACTGAACTGTTGTTGAGATCTCTTGATGATTACTCGCCTTTGGAACATTGGAAGCAATCCTCTCTGGCTGTTTGTGAATTACACCGAGACAAATCAATTAGAGCATATCGCAATGGGAAACGACCACTTTACTTGACTTCTTTAGACAATGGATGTATAATTACTTCTACTAAGGATGTTATTGTTCGTTCAGGTATTGCAGATCCAACAGTAGATGTTCCAATGAATACGTATGTTACCTTTGATGAATACCTTACCATGTCTATGGAAAAGGCTGAAGTCGAGGGTGTTGATTATCAAATCGGAGTTTGAATGAAATATAATACTGATGAGTTTAGCTACGGAGTTGAACTTGAGTATGGTGACTGCTATCGCTTTTGTGAGTTACCAGATGGTGCTCAGTGGAATGATAAAGACAATACCTGCGTAAGCAGTACAGGTATTGCCAACGATCCCAATGGTAAGGTTTATGCTTATGGTGGTGAGATCAATACTCGTCCAACCATGACCATTGCTGAGCAGATTGAACACATTGCCAAGATCAATGCTGCCCTTTGTCCTGCTCCGATTGTTAATTACCGTAGCAACTTACACATTCACATTCGTGTACCAAACTTACACAACAATCTTGAAGATTGTAAGAAGCTACTACGCTATGTTGAACGCTATCAGCAACAGGCATTTGATATCGTTGAAACTATTCCCACACCAAACAAGAATGTCTTACCACCAGAACAATACGAGTGGGCACTGAAGCGTATGAAGCGTCGTAAGAAATCGCATCAGAATAAACTGCCACCTGCCAGAGTTGAGGCTATGTTGGCTTCTGAAACAACGCATGACTTCTATGTTAACCATGCACACAAAAATGCTGATGGTGAGCCAGCATGGTTCCAATGCCCACGTGCTGGTATCAATCTGCGTCAGATGTGGGAAGAAACGAACACTATCGAGTTTCGTCACTTTCCAGGAACACTGTATATGCCAGAGATGGAATCTTGTATTCGTTGGTGCAGAGACTTTCTCGATGCAGCATTGAACCGAGATGATGTATCACCACGTGAGTTCCATGCTGAAAGCGAATGGCAGTTTCCTGACTTCCAACCCTACGAGTTTGAAACTGAACAGGTGTATCAGTGGACTAACTTTGATACCAACACAAAGAAGGATATCGAGAAACGTATTGCTGCACTCAGAAAAGAAATAGACATCGATGCTATCGGCAAGGTTACATCCCTTGATGTATTTCCTATCATGCGTCGTTTACAATCAGAGGGTTTATGAAAGTATTGTTTCTTTGCCATGGCAATGTAAACCGCAGTGCTGCTGCGGAGATTATACTCAGGCAAGACTATCCTCATATTGAAGTTAAGTCAGCTGGTCTTAAGACTACTGATGGTAGGATTACTGCCAAGAAGATGCGTGATGTTTTGAATGATGTTGGTTACAAGACAGAAGGTATTCGTTCTACCGCAGTTACTCAAGAGTTGGTTGATTGGGCGGATGAGATCTTCTACATGGATGATGCCAATAAAAAAAGATTTGTCGATAAATTCGGAGACTTACCCAAAGCACAAAAGCTGTCTAACCTAATCCCTGGAGTTAAAAAGATTCCTGATCCAGCATTTGCTGACGGAACTGATATGCACCATGAAGTTGTTAACCTAATTAAGACTGCTTTGAATACATGGACTACCGCTTAAGAGAGAATCGTAGAGAAGCATTCATACGCTGGTACGCATGGTCATTAAAGTATGATGATTGCGATCCAGCTGTATGGGCTACGAATTATCTAAACAAACGCTATGAGCACAATGACGAACAGCGTCTGTGGCTTTGCTGGTTGTATGGCAACACTTACTACCTTCCAACCGCATGGGTCTTGTTAAACGAATTCCCAGACTTTGAATTAGCCACTGTGTCTCGCATGGAGCAATGGAATACGGCTAACTACAAACGATTACGTTATCAAACAGATACCAAGTGGAACAAAGGACACTTGCCAGAGATGTTTGCATCATATCAAAAGTTTATCGGCAACAAAACACAACGTGAAGTAATGGAGAGTTATTATGGTGACAACGAGAGCAGAAATTTTGACAACCTGTGGAATGTCCTTAAAGGCGATCTTCATAAGTTTGGTCGTTACTCCACTTGGTTTTATCTTCAGCATCTTAAGCATACCGCTGGTATTCGGGTCGATCCTACTTCTCTTATGTTGGATGACTATTCTGGTTCTCGCTCTCATCGTAATGGGCTTCTTTATGCCCTCGGCAAAGATGACCTTTGTGATACAAAACTTACTCAGTCGGAATGCGCTAGTCTTGAAAGCGAGTCAATCTCCATCCTTATGGAAACGAAATCCCGCTTCCCAGATCTAGCAGATCAGGTAGACTTCTTTACGATGGAAACCTGTCTGTGTTCATTTAAGAAGATCTTCAGAGAACACCATGGTCGTTACCTTGGTTACTACCTAGATCGTCAGGCAGAAGAGATTATGCAATGCGAAAAGGATGGTTGGTTTGGTATTGAGTGGCAGGTGCTGTGGGATGCTCGTAGCGAAACCATAGACTTACGCTTGGATAGCAAACGTGGAATTGTCAAGGAGAACTTTACTTCCTTTGTTAGAACAGGTAAAATGTCTAATCTGGAATGGATGTTTGATGATGAAGAATATGTTAATACAGGACTGGAGAACTTTTTATGAGAAAATTGATGGCAGTTGGTGGTCAGCCAGGAACTGGCAAAACGACACTGTTTCGTAAGTTTATGGAAAGTTACCAGTGGGAAACTGTAGAACCAAAGAAGATGCTTCCTGCTCTCTACTGTAAGGAACTGGATCTTTATGTGTTGGGCAAGTACGAAGATGGCGAAACCTTTGCAGGAACTGATCGTTTAAGTATGGCTGTTCAGCCTGTGGCACAGAGTTTCGTATCGGAAACCACTTCCAATATCCTGTTCGAAGGCGACCGCATTTTCAACCAGTCTTTCTTGGAATTCGCTATGGGTTTGGAAAACACCGATTTGCAGGTGGTGTATCTCAAGGTTCCAAATGACCTGCTAAAGCAACGCTATGCAGATCGTGGATCCGACCAGTCCGAAACCTTTCTAAAAGGTCGTGCGACTAAATATAATAATCTACTCTCAAACTTTGAGTTGATGCCCTATATTACTGAGTTTGTAAACACTAACTTAGAGGAACAGGCGAAAGTTCTTGCATTTATGGAGAAGCACTTAATAAGTTGACCTGCAAGGATTTTCTAGGTATAATTATGAATATGAAATTCCTAGAAAATGCAAACTTTAATTGGATGGAACTGCTCAACTTCTATGAGCAACCATTCAGGGCTAAACTCATACCTGCAAAAGTCTGGAAAGATCTAGACCGCTACAAGAATGATTCAGCTGGTCTTACTAACTATGTTCGCAAGTGGCGCACCAAGATCAACTGGGTCACCGTAATTCCTAAGAAAAAATCCTACGAAACCAACGTCTATGTTGGTGGTGAATACGATCCAAACGATCGTCAGTGTATCCTTATCATCTACGCCAAGGACTTTGACAGCTTTCCGTTCACAGATGAAAAATGGGTTCGTTTTAAGTTTCGACTGATTCAAACTCTGATGCATGAGATCATTCACTTTATGCAGTACGATCGCAGAGATGATATTTGGAGCACCTATGTTGTTCCTTATAAAAAGGTAGGCATAGCAAAGAAAGATGCTGAGCGCAGATACCTTTCTGAATTTGATGAAATACAGGCTTATGCTCACTGCGTTTATCTAGACTACAAGATGCGCAAACCCAATGTTCCAATCGAAACACTCTTGGCTCGTTGCAAGAAATCCAAAGACAAAGACTCTTCCACCCTCCACTACGTTTTAAAGACATTTAACTATGACTTTAGGAACAATGGTGCGCCACGTAAAATCATTGACCACATCGGTAAATGGCACAGAAAGTATTCTAGACTTAATCCTGTCTGCGAGAGCAAATAAATAGTATAATAATCTCTTTCAGGAAGTCCAGCAATGACAGCCAATACTATATTATCAGACATCAACGAAATTCAAACAGGATACTTTCTCAACGGAGAAAAGTGGTTTGACACAGAAGCTAAAAACCAATTCAATATGCGTGCTAAACAAGCAACCGCAGATGAAGTGGCAGATGCTATCGGCAAAGCTAAAGTGATGGCTGAAGAATTTAAAAAGTGGGCAAAAGCCAACAAGTACAGCGGAACAGTAAAGCAAGTTTGGTGGACTGCTCGCCCAGGAAGTATGTCTGGTGCTGTTGGTTATCCTGTGGATCAAAAGAAAAATCCCACAGATATATTGGTAGAATTTACAAGTGGACCATGTGATGGTTTCCTTGGTCTTTCAGCTAAAGCTACGCAAGGTAGCGGTGATATCGGTTTCAAGAATCCAGGGCTTGGCACTATTGATAGAAACTTAAATATCAAGTTAGCTGTTGAGTATGATAATCAACTCAAACAAACTATCAAAAAGTTCTCACTACCTGAATCTGCAGACAAACGCAAAGCATATATCCGTGCTAATGCTGGGATTAAAAAGAAAACTGAAGAAATTGGTGTTAAAGTTTTGGCAGCAATGCGTGATGAACTTATGGTTCGTTTGTTAAAGTTCAAACAACCTGAATTAATCAAGTATCTACTTTCTGATTGGATGGATGCCGAGATTGTCAAACCACCTTATATCAAAGTAACTGGTCAAGGCAACAAAGAACCATACAAAGCAGTGTCGATGGACCCAACCAAAAACGAAAAACTAGATGCTTTGGGTAAGTATGAAATTACACTAGAAAAAGTCGGCAATGAGTCTATTGGTGTTAAGGCTGGCGAAAAGAAGATTATGAAGATTCGTTTTAAATTCGAGTCGGAAAAAATGGCTTCTTCTGTTAAATTGTCTGGTGACCCTTGGTAAGTTGTTGATTTATAAACGAAATAATCCCCTTAATTCCGTAGGGTTATTACTTGACGGAAATTGGAAACTATGGTATAATAAGTGTATATGCTGAATCTCAAGTCCTACTTAAAAGAAGAAAAAAACACTCACATGGAGCACCTCGAAGATCTGATCTTCAATGAGGGTGTTGCGGGAACAAAACAAGCGATCAAGTTTTTGCGTGATCTGCGTGACATGCTTGCCAGCAGTGCAAAGTCAAAAGTTACTTCTACTGTAAAGTGGGATGGGTCACCTGCTATCTTTGCTGGTATTGACCCACGTGATGGAAAATTCTTTATCGCGAAGAAGGGCATCTTTAATAAAGAACCAAAGGTTTATAAAACACCAGCAGAAATTGATGCTGATACAGAAGGTGATCTGGCTGTAAAGTTTAAAGTTGCCCTGCAAGAGTTTAGTAAGTTGGGAATTAAAAAAGGTGTCTATCAGGGTGATCTAATGTTTACTCAATCAGACCTAAAGTTAGAAACCATAGAAGGATCCAAGTATGTTACCTTCCATCCTAACACTATTGTTTATGCAGTGCCAGCTGAAAGCGATCTAGCCAAACAGATCAAGAAAGCAAAGATCGGTGTTGTGTGGCATACCACTTATACTGGTGCTACCTTTGAATCAATGACTGCTTCGTTTGGTAAAGGCATCGTTGAGAAATTCAAAAATGTTTCAAGCATCTGGATGGATGATGCAAACTACAAAGACTACTCGGGCACTGCTACCTTTACCAAAGCAGAAACCACTAAATTGGATAGCATTATTAATAAAGCCGATGCACTTGTGGCTTCGATTCAAACTGCCACGCTAAATGGTATCAGTCAGAATCCTGACCTAATGTTGCTGGTTAAAACCTTTGGTAATAGCAAGGTTCGTGCTGGCGAAAAGATTGCTGACACCAACAAGTACGTGACTGAACTGTTTAACTATATCCATGAGAAACTGGAGCCAAAGCAGAAAACCGAAAAGGGTAAAGCTGCTGGTGAAACAAAACGTAAACAGATCATGGCATTCTTTGCCAACCATGATAAAAAAGAGATCGTTAAGATATTCGATCTAGCCAATACGTTGGTTGACGCCAAGCATATGATTGTTGATAAGATGAATCAGGCTGGTCATATCTCTACCTTCCTTAAGACTACCAATGGCTTTAAGGTTACTGGAGTTGAGGGTTTTGTTGCTATTGACCATATGACTGGTGGAGCAGTTAAGATCATTAACCGCATGGAGTTTAGCCAGTCTAACTTTTCTCCAGACATTATCAAGGGTTGGCAAAGATAAAGATGCCTAAATAATATGTATATTTTTATAAATGGGTAATAATGAAGAATTATAGACAGCTAATCAAGGAACTTCCTTCCAAGAAAGTAGTATTTGCCTTTGGACGCTTCCAGCCTCCAACGACAGGTCACGAACTTCTTGTTAATGCTGTTAAAAAACTGGCTGGCACGACAGCTGACCATGTTATCTATGCCTCAAAGACTGAGGATAAGAAATCAAATCCCCTTCCTGTTGCTCGTAAGGTATACTTCCTTAAGAGGATGTTCCCGAAAACAAACTTCGTTGCCGCAAGTGCAGAAGTGAGAACATTTATCGAAGCAGCAAAAGAACTCAACAAAAAATATAAAAATCTTGTTATGGTTGCTGGTAGTGACCGCATTAGCGAATATGACAAGATCTTAAACAGATATAATGGAACAGAGTTTCACTTTGATACAATCGAAGTAGTTTCCGCAGGTGAACGTGATCCAGATAGCGATACAGCTTCTGGTATGAGTGGTACCAAGATGCGTGAAGCAGCAGTGGCTGGTGACTTCAATAAATTTAAAAAAGGTTTGCCACATACCCTAACCGAACTGGATGGTCGTCGTTTAATGAACGACATCCGCAAGGGTTTGGGTCATCCTATTATCAAAGAACAATTGGTTGTAGAAAAAGACGACCTTAGAGAAAAATACTTTAATGGTGAGATCTTTAATGTTGGAGATATCGTAGAGTCATCCGATATTCAATATGAAATCGTCAAGCGTGGTTCAAACCACTTATTACTAAAACAAGAAGACGGATCTTTGGTTTCAAAATGGATCCAAGACGTAACACTAGTGGAAGAGATAAAAATGAACGAAGAACTATCCGATAAAACTATCAAAGGTTCCGACAAGATTAAAGTTGCACGTATCATTGCCAATACCTTTGGTGTGGAAAATGCAGAAGCAACAAGCGATCCTACGCAGTTGGTTAACTCTGGTCTGCGTAAGGTGCG
>Ga0209189_1001275_pt1 | contig 19214 bp, 15 predicted proteins | sample C_130820_EF_Meta_FD_187308 | JGI IMG/M metagenome (GOLD analysis project Ga0209189, IMG submission 187308) | Freshwater microbial communities from Lake Croche, Canada to study carbon cycling - C_130820_EF_MetaG (SPAdes) (version 3) | ecosystem: Environmental > Aquatic > Freshwater > Lake... | reverse complement strand
CACGGGCAGCCTCTCACGGATACCGCTGTCGTGATACGGGCAGCCCCTCACGGATGCCGCGAGCCCTGTTGTCATGCGTGGCACCAGGCGGTCTGGGCAATACAGGTAATCGCCGCGGAGCGGCTTCTCGGTCGCAGTGGGCACGCTGGGAAGGGGCGGGATTTCGCGGCTCGGGGTCGGCTGCTAGTGTCCGCGGCCCTGTTCGTCGCACGCCCCGCGGAGGCCTTCGTCCATGCAGCCCGTCGTCATGTCGAGAGGTCCGGTGGGCGGGGTGCGACGCTGGCTCGTTCCGGCCGCGGTGGCCGTGCTCGTGGTGCCGTCCGTGGCCGCGGCCGCACCGCTCGGCAGCCTCGGTGAGCCTGATCGCCTCGTCGTGCGCGGGGTGCGGGAGATCGACGCGGAACAGCTGCGCCGGCCGCTCGTCGACGATCCCGACATCGTCTGGCTCTCCCGGCCCCACGCCTCGCGGTCGATCTACGTTGACGCCGTCGTGCGCAAGGCGACGCTCGCGCTGCATCACGCCGGCTTCGCCAGGGCGGCGGTGAAAGGAGACGTCGAATCCTCCGACGGTGTCGAGCGGCTCGTGCTCACCGTGGAAGAGGGGCCGCGGTTCGCGGCCGGTGCGATCGAGGTCAAGGGGCTTCCCGACGACGTCGCCGCCAGACTCGTGCGATTCCTCTCCGAGCCGCAGCCCCCCGCCGACGCGGTGCCGTTGCCGATCGAGCCGACCGCGGGCGCGGCGGGCGACGCCGCGCGGGCCGACGATCAACGGGGCGACGATGCGGCACGGATCGAATGGATCACGGCCGTAGGCCGCCTCGCGGACCGCGAACGCCCGGCCTGGGAACCGGGCAAACCGGCGGCCTGCGACGCGCCCGCGCTGCACGCGGTGCGGGTGGCGGTGGCCCGTTTTCTCCGCGACGAGGGGCATCTCGCGATCGCTCCGGTCGTGGAGCGGCGCGCGACCGCCAGGGCCGGCCGCGCCGGGGCCGGCACGAAGTCCGATTTCGATGCGGCCATCCGCACCACCGACGCCGGCACGGACCGCGGCGAGCATCCCGGCACCGATCCCGGCACCGATCCCGGCGTTGACCCGGTCGCCGATCTCGTGATCACCGTCACGTCCCTGCCGCCGAAGGCGGTGCTCCGCCGGCTCGACGTGCCCTCGTCGTGCCGCACCACCGACCGCGACCTGGCCGGCTACCTCGGGATCGAGCTGGGCCGCCCCGTCACCGACCGTGACCGGCTCGTGTGGCGCGAGCGGCTGCGGCGGTCGGGCCGCTTCCTCCGCCACGAGATCGACTTCCTCGTCGATCCGCTCGACGCCGGCGTGGTCGCGGCCCGGTTCGACCTCGAGGAATACCCCGCGGCCACGCCGCTCGCGGAGCCGCTCTCCCGCGCGGAGGCCACGATGCTGCGGTGCCGCGAGTGGCTCGAGGCCGCGATCCGCCGTGGCGATGACATCGTCGTCGACGTCGCCGGCACGCCGGCGGCGGCGTCGCGGGCCACGCTCTCGGCCACGCAGGGGCTGCTCGTCGAGGTGCCGGCCGTCGGCGCGGACGCCGCCGAGGCCTGCGGCCTCGTCGTCGGCGGCACGGCGGCGAGCCTGCTGCCCCCCGGCGGCCGCGGCCGGTTCGACCTGCCGCTCCCCGCGCGGTCGCGGGTCGACGCCTACGTCACCCTCGCCCTGTCCCGCGACGCGGCGGCGCCGGCCGACCGGCCGCGGTACGTCCGCAACCTCACCTTCGGCTTCGGCCTCGCGAGCAGCCGGCGGCAGGAGGCCGCGCCGTTCGGCGTCGACGTGCGGATCGAGCCGGTGGCCTGCCTGTCGCTCGTGCACGAGGGCACGCCGCGCGTGCGCTTCGACGGCGACACGATGACGATCGAGACGCCCGAGTCGACGAGCCGGTTCGACGTGGAAACCGGCCGGCCGCTCGGCGTCACCGTGGCCGGCCGCGAGGTGACGGTGGCCGCGCGGACGGGCGCGCTCGCAGAGGGCCTCGACCGGCTGCGGACGGCCGCGGGCCCGAACGTCGCGCGGCCCGACGCGCTGGCGACGTCGGCCGTGGAGTTTCTCCTCTCCGACGGGGTCGCCGCGGCGTGCGCCCGGATCGGCGACGCGATCGGCCTCGGGGGCGACGACCGCACACGCTTCGAGACCGCGCTGGCCCGCGCCGTGGCCGTGGCCCGGCGGTGCGTCGACGAGGGAGGGCTCGCGGGCAGCGACGAGGCGATCCAAGACGTCATCGGCGTTGCGGCGGCGGCTGCGGGCGATCCCGCGACGGCGGTCGTGGCGGACGGAGCGACCGCGACGGAGCCCGAGGCCACGCGGCGGCTGCCGCCGCTCGAGATTCCCGCGGAGGACGAGCCGACGGGGGCGTCGGCGGTGCACCGCGCGGTCGTGCGACGGGTGGCCGCGGTCGTCTGGCGGTTCACGGAGGACTGGTGCGGACGCGACTCCTGGCCCGCGACGCTCGTGCGGGCGGCATCCTGCGGGCTCGCGTCGGATCCGGCACTGCTCGACGAGATGACGCAGTTCATGATGGCGGACAACCACGGGCCGCTGGCCCACGCCGTCGCCTCCGCGCTGGCTCCGGTGCCCGCGGTCGCGATGTCGCTGGCGCGGCGCGGGCAGGAGCGGCTCTCGACGATCGCCTTCCACACCGACTGCCATCCCCTGCTGGAGGCGGCCCGCAGCTGCGGCCTCGACGAGGCCTGCGTGTCGCTGCTGCGGGGCCTCGACGACGCGTCCGCCGCCGAGATCGGCACGCTGCTCTGCGGCGACCCCGCGGTGATCCTGCCGCTCGTGCGGGCGGTGCAGGCCCACGATCGCCGCGAGGATGCGGTGCAGAGCCTGCAGGCGTCGCTCGACGTCTGGTGGGATGCGGCGCTCCGCGGGATCGTGGCCGCGCGGTTCGACGCCGTCGCCACGCCGCGCACCGCCGCCGCGCCGGGCGGCCGGGACGAGAAGCCCGTCACGAAGTAGACGGCCCGACGGCCGATGGCATGGGTGGACGCCGCGGCGTGAACGGCCGCCGTGGCGGGGGCGACCACACGCATCCACGCCCTCGATCGCACGCGCTGATATCATGAGCGCGATCCGGCCGGGCCGGCGGTGCTCTCGCCGCCGGACGCGCCGGCCGCGAGGCCGGGAGGTGTGTCGTGAAGCGGCGGTCGGGATGGTCGTGCGGTTCGTGCTGTCCTCGTGGCTCGGGGGAAACCTCGTCTGTATGGTGTTCCAGGGATGAGGTCGCGGCGCTTCCGCGGCCCACGCGCCCCCTGCGTCGCGGCTGGTGGTGTGTGGTCGTCGTCGCCATGACCGCCGCAGCCATGCCCGCTGCGTCCCTGGCCACGCCCGCCGCGCGGCGGGAGGCCAGGCGTGCCGCCGCCGAATCTGCGGCGCCGCCCGCTGCGGTTCCCGTGCAACCGCCGATCGTCATCCGCCGCGGTCTCTTGGGCCGGCCCCGCGTGATCATGGCCCCGGGCCTCGTGCCCGTACCGGGAGGAATCGCCGCCGCACCGGCCACGCCCGCGCCACGCCCGGCGGGCGGTGTGCTGCCGAAACTCGGCGGTGTGTTGCCGCAGCTCGGCGCTGTGTTGCCGCAGCTCGGCGCTGTGCTGCCGCAGCTTGGCAATGTGTTGCCGCAGGCGGGCGCGAAGCCTGCGCAAGCGGGCGGTGCGCCCGCTCAAGCGGCCGTGGCGGGGAACGCGAAGCCGCCAGCCTCCACCGCGCCTGCCGCCGCGACGCCGCCGACCGCGCCGCCATCGACCGCGGCCGTGGCGGAGTCGATTCCGGCACCACGTCCGCTGCCGATGAAGGAATCGCAGGCTGCCGCGGGGCCGACCAGCGGCGCCGACACAGCGGCCTTCTCCCCCGCCTGGTTCGCGGCCCATCCCGATGCCTGGCGGCCGACGCCGCCCGCCGCCGAGTGGTGGAAGCCGGCCGACGTCGCCGCGATCACGGCCTGGCTCGGCCAGGGCGTGACCCGCGCCGGCGGCGCCGCGACCGCGCCGGGACGCGTCGCCACGGCGGGAGGGGGGGCGGACGACGCGGCGGTCGACGCGGCGGTCGGCGGCGACGGCCTCCGCAGCGTGCTCGTGCTCCCCACCGGCCGCGACGAGCCCGTGTCGGCCACCGACCCGGGCAACGGTGCGGCCGCGGCCGAGTGGCTGCCGCTCGGCGTGTTCGCGGTGGTGCCCCCCGGCGGGGATTCCGCGGCGAACGAGCAGCAATTGCTCGTCGATCGCACGGGCGCGATCCGGGGCACCTTCCACGACCCGCTCTCCGGCACGGTGCAGCCTGTGAACGGCGTCGTCGACCTCTCCACCCGCACCGCCTCCTGGACGGTGGGATCGGGAGGGAGCCGGTTCGAGTGCGGCCTCGATGCGTTCGCGGCCGCACCGGCCAGGGTCGTCGTCACCGCCGGCGGCACGTCGCGCACGCTCGACCTCGTGCCGATCCCGGGCCCGGCGCCGGGCCGCTGACGGCCGGCGGCAAGACCGGCCGCGAGCACGCGCCGCACGCACGACGCGGGCGGTCGCCCGGAGACCGCCGCTGCGCCGCCGCGACGTTGCGGCCGTCACGCGCCGGCCGTCACGTGCCGGCCTTGACGTGTGATCACCGCGGAGTGCGGTCGATCGCGAGGCGGAGGAAGTGCGTCGCGCAGCTGATGCAGGGGTCGTGGTTGCGGATCACGTGCTCGCACTCGAGCGTGGCCGCCGCGTCGTCGAGCGCGAGCGCCGAGGGCAGGATCCCGCGCAACTCGGCCTCGATCGCGGCCTGGTTCTGCGACGTCGGGGGCACGATCGTCGCCTCCGCCACGAGCCCGTCGTCGCCGATCACGTAGCGGTGGTAGAGCAGCCCGCGGGGCGCCTCCGTCGCGTGGCTTCCCGTGCCGGCCCGCGGCTCGAAGGGGATGCGGCAGGGAGCGATCTCCGCCGCCGCCCCCCGCGCGATCCCGGCCGCGTCGGCGAACGCGGCCACCAGCTCGATCGAACGGACGACGATGCTGCGGAAGGAATTGGTCACCGGGAGTTCGAGGCCGCTCGCGTCGAGCGCGCGGCGGGCCGGCTCCGGCAGCCGGTCGGCGTTGAGGCTCAGCCGCGCGAGGGCCCCGGTGCGGTGGTGGCGGTGGTCGCATCGGCGGCTCGCGGCACGGAAGGCGCCGCGCTGCAATGAACGAGAAGCGGTCGCGGCCCGCCTGCCGGTGCGACGCTCCGCGGGCGTGTCGCGGGGCCGAACGTCCGCCACCTCCGCGGCCCCGCCCCGCCCAATCATCGCCGGCGCCGCAGCGGGCCGCCATGCCGTGCGCGCCGGACGGCGGGGGAGCGGGGGCGGAATGGGCAACGCGAAGGGGTGGCGGCGGCGATGCCGACGGCCGGAGGAGGGGCGGCGGAAAGATGCGATCGCCCGTGCGGGCGGGAATCCCCGGACGCAGATCGACCGGCCGACTGCCGATGAATCCTCCGAGTTCCGAGGCGGCGCGGCCCCGGCCGCGATGGTCACGGCCGTGACGTTCACGGCCGCCGGCCGGTCGCACGCAGCACCTTCCCGGGAGACGCTCCGCATGAGCGATGCCGCCGCCCTCGACCCGGCCGCCCTGGCCCGCCAGCTGGCCTCCGCGAGTGTCGACGAACGGGTCGCCGCCGCCGAGCGGCTGTCGCAGGCGGGCGAAGAGGCCGCCGTGGCGGCCGTGCCGCTCGCGCGCGCCTGCGGCGACGACGACGAGAGGGTGCGCGAACTGGCCGTGGCGGCGCTCGAGGACATGGGGCCGCCGCCGGCGGACGCGGTCGGCCCGCTCGGCGATCTCGTCTCCCACCGCGATCCGCTCGTCGCCTACTGGGCGGCGACGCTGCTCGGCCGGGCAGGGGAGGAGGCGGCCGCCGCGGTGACGGCGCTGACGGCATGCGTCGCATCGTCGGCCGACATGTCGGTGCGGCAGCGGGCCGCCTGGGCGCTCGGGCGGATCGGGCCGGCGGCGACACGGGCGCGGGGAACGCTCGAGACGGCGCGGTCGGGCGCCGACCAGCGGCTCGCGCGGCTCGCGGCCGAGGCGCTCGACGCCATCGGCGGCTGACGTCCAGGGTCCGTGGCCGCGCGGCCGCGGCGGACAGGGCAGAGGGGGCGTGGAGTGGTGGCACGAGCATCGACATCGTCGTGCGCCTCGCGCCGGACCGCCGCCCGGCGCGTGTTCGCGCTCGTCGCGGCTGCGGCCGCGACCTGCGGCCCCGCGGCCGCCGACCCCGGAACGCCGCGGCTCGTGCCGATAGCGGCCGCTCCCGGCGCCGCCGTGCCGACCGGCGTCGTCCCGCCGACCGCCGCCGGCGATCCGCCGCTCGTGCGGATCGGCGCCGCCGCCGTGCCGCCCGCCGCCTCGGCGCCGCGGGCGGTCGCAGCGGCCATGCCCGCGCCGCGCACGCTCCGCGCGCTGCCGGTCGAGCCGGTCGTGCCGCCGCCCGTCGCGTCGGGCATGATGCAGGCGCCCGTCATGCTCCGCTCGCTGCCGATCGAGCCCGTGATGCCCGCGGCCGTCGCGGCCCGCAGCGTGGCCCCTCTCGCGGCTCCCATCGCGGCTCCCGCGCCCGTGACGCTGCGGTCGCTCCCCGTCGCCGACGTCGCGCCGCCGCGGCAGCAGCTCGCCACGGTGTCGCTCGCGCCGCCGGAAGTGCCGCGGCCGCTCGCGCCGCTGCCGACGGCGCAGTCGGAGCACGCGTTGCCGCCGCGGCCGCCGGCGATGCCCGACGCGATCGCGAGCCTGCCGCCGCCGCGTCAGGCGGCGCCGTTGCCGACGGTTCCGCTGCCGCCGCTGCCGTCGGTGCCGTCCGTTTCTTCCAGTGCGGCGTTGGCATCGCCGCCGTCCGTCGCAGCGGTGCCCGCGGTGCCGCCGGCCGCGTCGCCGCGCATGATGCCGCCGCCGGCTCCCGTCGCGGCCGCGGCCGCACCGCCGACGCCCATCGCCCCCCCGCAGATGGCCGCACAGCCGCTCGCACCGCCTCCCTCGCTGCAGCCGCCGGCGCTGCAACCGCCGCCCGTCGCGCCGCAGTCGCCGTCGCCCCAGCAGGTCGCCGGCCCCGGACCCACGCGGTCGGCCGATCCGTCGACCGCGCCGCCGGAGCAGCCGCGGGCCGCCGGCCCGGGCAAGCCGGCCGACGCGATCGTGATCGGCAGCTTCAACATCCAGGTCTTCGGCGAATCGAAGCTGGCGAAGCAGCCGGTGGTGGACGTGCTCGCACGGGTGGTGCGTGGCTTCGACGTCGTGGCGATCCAGGAGGTGCGGGCGAAGTCCGACAACGTGATCCCGCAGTTCGTCGCCGCCGTCAACGCCGACGGCAGCCGCTATCAATACGTCGTCGGTCCACGGCTCGGCCGCACGGTGAGCAAGGAGCAATACGCCTTCATCTACGACACCACGCGGATCGAGATCGACCCCGGCAGCGTGGGCACGATGCCCGAGCCGGCCGACCGGCTGCACCGCCCGCCGCTGCACGCCCGCTTCCGCGTGCGGGCCAACCCGCCGGAGAGCGGATTCAGCTTCTGGCTCGTCGACACGCACACCGATCCCGACGAGGTGAAGCAGGAGGTCGACGCGCTGGCCGACGTGTTCGTGGCGATGCGGTCGCTGCGGCCCGACGAGGACGACGTGATCCTGCTCGGCGACTTCAACGCCTCGCCGGCGCAGTTCGGCAAGATCAGGAGCATTCCCGGCATCGGCTGGGCCGTGTCCAACGCGACGACCAACACCCGCCGCACGAAGACCTACGACAACCTCGTCTTCGTGCCGGCCGCCACCGCCGAGTACACGGGCCGCTGGGGCGTGCTCGACCTGCAGCAGACGTTCGGCCTGTCGCTGGACAAGGCGCTCGAGGTCTCCGACCACAATCCGGTGTGGGCGGCGTTCCGCCCGTGGGAGGCGCCGCGGGTCCCGCTGACGGCGCAGGCGCCGGCCGCCGACACCCCGGCACGCTGATCGCCCGTGGAAAAAGTCCTCCGGACGTTTTTCCCCGGATGCGGCCTCGCGGTGTGCACGGGAGCTGCGGTCCCGGGATCGCCGCGGCGATCCCGGATGCGAGCGCCTGGGAAAGTCGCCCCCCCGCCGCCGCCGTTGGCTTTGCCCGAGCCGCCGGTTTAGTCTGCTGCCATCGGCGGGACGTCTCGGCCCGCACTTCCGCCGCCCCCTTTCGGCCGGTCCCATCCGCCCATGCCCACGCTCCTCGGACAGTCGTTCATCGGGTTCGCCCGCAGCCGTTCCACCGAGGGGCCGTTTCGCGCGGTGAACCCGGCCACCGGCCATGACCTCGATCCCGTCTTCCACGCCGCCGCGCCGGCCGACGTGGACCGGGCCTGCGATCTCGCCGGACAGGCCGCCCCCCTCCTCGCCACGCTGCCGGCCGGCCGGAAGGCCGCGCTCCTGCGCGACATCGCCGCGCGGATCGAGGCCCACGCCGCCGAGCTCGTCCCCCGCGCCACCGAGGAAACCGGCCTGCCAGCGGCCCGCTGCCAGGGGGAGATCGGCCGCACCGTCGGCCAGCTGCGGCTCTTCGCCGCCGTCGTCGAGCAGGGGGACTGGCTCGACGCCCGCATCGAGCGGGCCGATCCCGATCGCAAGCCGCTGCCCAAGCCCGATCACCGCTCGCTGCTCCGCCCGCTCGGTCCCGTGGCCGTGTTCTGCGCGAGCAACTTCCCCTTCGCGTTCTCCGTGGCGGGGGGCGACACCGCCGCGGCGCTGGCCGCCGGCTGTCCGGTCGTGGTGATGGCCCACCACGCCCACGTCGGCACCGCCGAACTCGTCGCCGGCCTCGTCGTCGAGGCGGTGCGGGAGCAGGGGCTGCCCGAGGGCACCTTCTCGCTCGTCATGGGCGCGGGCCGCGTCGCCGGCCAGCGCATGGCCCGCCACCCCGCGATCCGCGCGATCGGCTTCACCGGCTCGCGGGCCGGCGGGCGGGCCCTCATGGATCTCGCCGCCGCCCGCGAGGCGCCGATCCCCGTCTACGCGGAAATGAGCAGCGTGAATCCCGTCGTGCTCCTCGAAGGGGCGCTCGCGTCGCGGGGCGAGGCGATCGCCGCCGGACTCTTCGGCTCCTGCACGCTCGGCGTCGGCCAGTTCTGCACGCAGCCGGGCATCGTGATCCTCGTGCGGTCGGTCGCCGCCCACACGTTCGTCGCCGATCTCGCGGCCCACTTCGCCGCCGCGCCCGCCGGCGTGATGCTCACCGCCGGCATCCACCGGTCGTACGAGCGCGGGCTCGCCGAACGCACGGCCCGACCAGGCGTCTCCGTGCTTGCCCACGGACGCTCCGAGGAGGGGCCCACCCGCGCCGTCGCCGCGCTCCTGGCCGCCGACGCCGCGACGTTCCTCGCCGACGGATCGCTCCACGAGGAGATCTTCGGCCCCACGTCGCTCGTGGTCTGGTGCGACGACGACGCGCAGGTGGAGGCGGTGGTGCGGGCGCTTCCGGGCAACCTCACCGCCACCGTCCACGCCACCGACGCCGAGCTGGCCTGGCACTCCGGGCTCCTGGCCGCGCTCGCCGCCCGCGTCGGCCGCGTGGTCGCCAACGGCTATCCCACCGGCGTCGAGGTGTCGCACGCCATCGTCCACGGCGGCCCGTGGCCCGCCCTCTCCGACGGGCGGTCGACCTCCGTGGGCACGGCCGCGATCCTCCGCTTCGTGCGGCCCGTCTGCTTCCAGAACTTCCCCGACGCCGCGCTGCCCGAGCCGTTGCAGAACGCGAATCCGCTGGGCATCACGCGGCTCGTCGACGGCGTCCGCACCGCGGCGCCGCTCTCCTGACCGCCGTCCGCCTCTCCCTGCCGCCGTCCCCCGCCCGGTCGCCTCCATGTCGAACGCCGTCGCCCCCGCCGAGCTCGCGTCGATCCTCTCCGCGGGACTGCTCTCCTTCCCGATCACCGACTTCGACGCCGCCGGCGACTTCTCCGCCGCCGGCTACGCGCGGCGGCTCGAATGGCTCGCCCCCTACGGCGCGTCGGCGCTCTTCGCGGCGGGGGGCACCGGCGAGTATTTCTCGCTCGAGCCGGGGGAGTATTCCGCGGTGGTGCGCACGGCCGTGGACACCTGCCGGGGAAAGGTGCCGATCATCGCCGGCGCCGGCGGGCCGACCCGCGTCGCGATCGCCGCCGCCCGCGAGGCCGAGCGGCTCGGCGCCGCGGGGATTCTCCTGCTGCCGCACTACCTCACGGAGGCGCCCGCCGACGGCGTGGCCGCCCATGTCGAGCAGGTCTGCCGCGCGGTGCGGATCGGCGTGATCGTCTACAACCGCGGCGTCTGCCGGCTGCAGCCGCGGCAGCTCGAGCGGCTCACGGCGGCCTGCCCGAACCTCGTCGGCTTCAAGGACGGCCTCGGCGACATCGAGCTGATGGTGTCGATCCGCCGCCGTCTCGGCGACCGGCTCTGCTACGTGGGCGGCCTGCCCACCGCGGAGGTCTACGCCGCCGCCTACCGGGCGATGGGCGTGCCCGTGTATTCGTCGGCGGTGTTCAACTTCGTGCCGCGGACGGCGGTCGAGTTTCACCGGGCCCTGTTCGCGGGGGACGACGCCACGGTCAACCGCCTCTTGGACGGCTTCTTCCTCCCCCTGATCGAGATCCGCAACGCCTGTGCCGGCTACGCCGTGAGCATCGTCAAGGCCGGGGCCCGCATCGTCGGCCGCGACGGCGGACCGGTGCGACCGCCGCTCAAGGAACTCGAGCCCGGCGAGGTGGCACGGCTCGCCGACCTCGTCGCCCGTCTCGGCCCCCAGTGACGGGCGTCTGAGCGACCCGCGCCGGCCCCCGAGCCGCTTCCGCCCGCAGGCCAGCCCCATGCCCTCTCCGCCCCAGCCACCGCCGCCGGCCCTCGACTCCGCGGTCGCGAAGGTGAAGTGGCGGGTGCTGCCGCTGTTCATCGTGATGTTCGTGGTCAACTACATCGACCGCGTGAACATCAGCTTCATCCAGCAGCACCTCCGCACCGACCTCGGGCTCGACAGCGAGGCCTACGGATTCGGCGCCGGGCTGTTCTTCATCGGCTACGCGTTCTTCGAGGTGCCGGCGAACCTGGCGCTCGAACGGCTCGGCGCCCGCTCCTGGCTGGCGGCGATCGCGCTGGTCTGGGGCCTGATGGCGGCGCTGATGGCCTTCGTGCAGACGCCGCAGCAGTTCTACCTGATGCGGTTCCTGCTCGGCGCCGCCGAGGCGGGCTTCTTCCCCGGCGTCGTCTACTACTTCACCCGCTGGCTGCCGGCGGCGCAGCGGGGCCGCGCGATGGCGCTCTTCCTCTCCGGCTCGTCGATCGGCGCGATCGTGTCCGGACCGCTCTCCGGCTGGCTGCTCACCTTCGGCGGCGACTGGCTCAAGGGCTGGCAGGTGATGCTCCTGCTCGAGGGGGCGTTTTCGATCGTCATCGCGGTGGTCGCCCGGTGGTGGCTCGACTCGCTGCCGGCCGACGCCGCCTGGCTCTCGGGCGAAGAGAAGGGGGCGCTCGAGGAGGCGATCGCGGCCGACGGCGGCGGGGCGGCGCGGAGGCCGGGCGGCCGGCACGTGACCGCCTGGAGGCTGCTGGCCGACCCGCAGATCGTGCTCTTTTGCGTGATCTACTTCGCCGTGCAGTTGACGATCTACGCCGCGACGTTCTGGCTGCCGAAGATCATCCGCTCGATGGGCGACCTCACCGACTTCCAGGTGGGCCTGCTCAACTCGGTCCCCTGGCTCGTGTCGATCGTGGGCGTGTATCTCGCCGCGGCCGGGGCGGCCCGGTTCCGCCACCAGCAGGCCTGGGTGGCGGGGGCGCTCGTGGTCGCGGGGCTCGGCATGTTCCTGGCCACGATCGGCGGGCCGGTCGAGTCGTTCCTGGCCATCTGCGTCGCGGCGCTCGGATTCAAGTCGGCCGCGGCGCTCTTCTGGCCGATCCCGCAGGGCTACCTCGATCCGCGGATTGCCGCGGCGGCGATCGCGCTGGTCAACTCGGTGGGCAACCTCGGGGGCTTCGTCGCCCCCGCCACGTTCGGCTGGCTCGAGAAGCACACCGGGTCGATCGAACGGGGCCTCCACGGGCTCGCCGTCACCTCGCTCGCCGCCGCCGGACTCGTCTTCCTCGCCCGCACCCGCCCCCGTCCGGCCGACGACCGGCCCGGCGGGCCGCCCACCCCCGCGTGAACCATGTCCGCATCGTCCACCCCGCAGGTCGCCTCCATGCGCGTCGTCCCCGTGGCCGGGGAGGACAGCATGCTCTTGAACCTCAGCGGCGCGCACGGCCCCTTCTTCACGCGCACCATCGTCATCCTCACCGACACCGCCGGCCGCACCGGCGTGGGGGAGGTGCCGGGGGGTGAGGCGATCCGCCGCACCCTCGAGGACGCCGTCCCGATCGTCGAGGGCCACCCGATCGGCGACCGGCGGGCGATCCTCGAAGGGGTGCACGCCGCCTTCGCCGACCGCGACGCCGGGGGCCGCGGGCAGCAGACCTTCGACCAGCGGGTGACGATCCACGCCGTGACGGGGATCGAGTCGGCGCTGCTCGACCTGCTCGGCCAGCACGCCGGCCTGCCGGTGGCCGCGCTGCTCGGCGCGGGGCGGGTGCGCGAGCGGGTGGAGGTGCTCGGCTACCTGTTCTTCGTCGGCGACCGCCGGCGCACGAGCCTGCCCTACCGCGACGAATCGGGATCGCCCCACGCCTGGCACCGCCTGCGGAACGAGCCTGCGCTCGACGCGGCGGCGATCGTGCGGCAGGCGGAGGCGGTGCGGGAGCGGTACGGCTTCGCCGACTTCAAGCTCAAGGGGGGCGTGCTCGCGGGCGAACGGGAGATCGAGGCCGTCCACGCGCTGGCCCGCCGGTTTCCCGACGCGCGGATCACGCTCGATCCCAACGGCGCCTGGCGGCTCGACGACGCGATCCGGCTCTGCCGCGGCTCGGCCGGCGTGCTCGCCTACGCGGAGGATCCCGTCGGCGCCGAGGCGGGCTATTCCGGCCGCGAGATCATGGCGGAGTTTCGCCGGGCCACGGGGCTGCGCACCGCCACCAACATGGTGGCCACCGACTGGCGGCAGCTGCGGCACGCACTCGCGCTCGAGGCCGTCGACATTCCGCTGGCCGACCCGCACTTCTGGACGATGGAGGGCGCTGTGGCCGTGGCCCGGGTCTGCCGCGAGCACGGGCTCACCTGGGGATCCCACTCCAACAACCACTTCGACGTGTCGCTGGCGATGTTCGCGCACGTCGGCGCCGCCGCCCCCGGCGACGTGACGGCGCTCGACACCCACTGGATCTGGCAGGAGGGGCAGCGGCTCACGAAGGAGCCGCTCGAGATCCGGCAGGGGGCGGTCACCGTCACCGACCGGCCTGGGCTGGGCGTGGAGATCGACCCCGAGATGCTCGAGGCCGCCCACCGCCGCTACCTCGCCCTGCCCCACGGATCGCGGGACGACGCCGTGGCGATGCAGTTTCTCCTCCCCGGATGGACGTTCGACCCCAAGCGTCCCTGCCTCGACCGCTGACCGGCGTGCGTCCCGTCGACGCTCCCGTCGACGCTCCCGTCACCGGTCGGTCGACTTCGCCCGTGGGGCGGGCTATTCTCCAGACGGGTTCGTGCTCCCGAAGCGGCCGTGAAGCGGCCGTGATGCCGGTGTGGAGCGGGTGCGTGGAACGACCTGGAACCGGGGCGACGAGGAGCGCGATCATGCGAGCGAGCGATCGGGGCGGAATGGCGGCGGGGATCTGCGGCATCGTGCTCGCGGGCAGTCTGTTCGCCGTCGACCTGCTCACGGGCAGTGCCGCCGCGGCCGGACCCGAGGTGGGCGGGCCGGCGCCGGCCTTCGAGGCCCTCGACGACACCGGCCGGCCGTGGAAGTCGTCGGACCACGTCGGCAAGGGGGTGGTCGTCGTCTACTTCTATCCCGCCGACATGACCGGCGGCTGCACGAAGCAGGCCTGTGGCTTCCGCGACGACATGCAGTCGCTCCGCGCACTCGGCGCGACGGTCGTCGGCGTCAGCGGCGACACCGTCCGCAACCACCAGCTCTTCAAGAAGGAACACGGCCTCAACTTCCCGCTGCTCGCCGACACCGACGGCGCGGTGGCCGCGGCCTTCGGCGTGCCCGTCACGCCGGGGGAGAAGGTGGTGACGAAGGAGATCGGCGGCGTGGTGGAGGAGTTCAAGCGGGCCGTCACGGCGAAGCGCTGGACGTTCGTCATCGACGCCGGAGGGAAGGTCGTCTCGCGCAACACCGAGGTGGCCGCGGCCGACGACAGCAAGGCCGTGCTGGCGACGGTGAAGGGACTCGTGAAGGAGACGGCGCAGTGATCCGCCGCGCGGGGACGGCCCTGCCGGGCCTGGCGATCCTCGCCGCGGTGCTCGTGATGCCGGCGCTCGTGGCGGCGGTGCTCGTGGCGGCGGTGCTCGTGGCGGCGGTGGGCCGGGGAAGCCTCGTCGCGGCGGAGCCGGCGCCGGTGCCGCCGGGTATCACCCCCGCCGACTGGCCCTGGTGGCGCGGGCCGACCCACGACGGCCACGCCGCGGCCGGCCAGCAGGTGCCCCTCTCCTGGTCCGACGAGGAGAACGTCCTCTGGACGGCGGCCGTGCCGGGCCGCGGGTCGAGTTCGCCCACGGTGGTGGGCGACCGCGTCTACCTCACCACCTGCGACGAGCGGGCGGGGAGCCAGTCGGTGCTGGCGTTCGACCGGCTCACCGGCGGCGAGGCGTGGCGGAAGGAGGTGCACGCCAGCGGGGCGATGCGGAAAAACGAGCGGTCCACCGGCGCTTCCGGCAGCGTCGCCTGCGACGGCCGGCGGCTCTTCGCGGCCTTCCCGACGTCCGACGCGGTGTTCATCACGGCGCTCACGCTCGACGGCGAGCAGGTCTGGCAGGTCAGGCTCTGCGACTATGCCATTCATCAGGGGTATGGCGCGTCGCCGCTCGTGCACGGTGACACGGTGATCGTGGTCGCCGACCACAAGGGGGGCGGCGCCGTCGCGGCGCTCGACCGCGCCACCGGCGCCACGGTCTGGCGGAAGGAGCGGCCGCCGATGCCCAACTACTCCTCGCCGGTCGTGCTCCGGCTGCACGGCCGCGAGCAGCTCGTGCTCACCGGCTGCGACAAGGTCGTGAGCCTCGATCCAGCGAGCGGCGCGACGCTCTGGGAGCGGGCGGGGGCCACGACGGAGTGTGTGACCACGCCCGTGACCGACGGCACGCGGGTGTTCACGTCGGGCGGGTATCCACGGAACCACGTCTCGGCGGTGCACGGCGACGGCTCGGACGTCGACTGGCAGAACGGCGACCGGGTCTACGTGCCGTCGCTCCTCGTGCATGACGGCCACCTCTACGCCGTGCTCGACGCCGGCGTCGCCGCCTGCTGGGACGCCGCCACCGGCGCCGAGAAGTGGAAGCACCGCCTCGGAGGCAACTTCAGCGCGTCTCCGGTGCTGCTCGGTGACACGATCTTCGCCACGGCGGAGAACGGCGTCACCCACCTCTTCCGTGCCCGGCCCGACGCGTTCGAGGCGATCGGGGCGAACGCGGTCGGCGACGAGGCCTTCGCGACGCCGACGATCTGCGGCGGCAGGATCTACCTGCGGGTGGCGGCGGGCCGCGGCGCCGAGCGCCGCGAGAAGCTCGTCTGCATCGGCCGGCCGTAGCAGCCCGTGGAAAAAGTCCTCCGGACGTTTTTCCACTCCTGAAAACCTCCGGTTTTCACGGGAGCTGCGCTCCCGGGATCGCTTCCCTGCGATGTGCTTCTTGCCGTGGAAAAAGTCCTCCGGACGTTTTTCCACGACTGAAAACCTCCGGTTTTCACGGGAGCTGCGCTCCCGGGATCGCTTCCCTGCGATGTGCTTCTTGCCGTGGAAAAAGTCCTCCGGACGTTTTTCCACGACTGAAAACCTCCGGTTTTCACGGGAGCTGCGCTCCCGGGATCGCTTCCCTGCGATCCAGCAGGCTGTTTGTCCACAGCCTGCGAGCGGCGCCGGGCTCCTACGGCACGCGCTTGCCCGTGATCCGGGTGCCGAGCTGGTTCTTGCCCGCGTAGCCGCCCCCCTGTTCGGCGAGCTCGCAGGTGTCCACCCACTCGCCCCCCGGGGCCTCGGGATTCTTCCAGCGGATCGTCAGCGTGGAGCCCTTCAGCGTCCACGTGTCCGGCCCGTCGGGCGCGTTGATCGTGCCGTTGGTGTAGAGCGTGATGTCGGCCGACGGGCCGTTGGTGATCGAGTGCCGCCAGACGGAGTCGATCTGCGGCTGCGACGCGAACTCGAGCTGGTTGGCGAGGAGCGACCACTCGTCGGCGATCACGCTGGCGTCGCCGGGCTTGTCGTCCTCCCGCAGTTCGGCGATCACCGTCTCGTAGCGCTTGGCGAGCTTGTCGCCTGCGTCGCGGTAGGCCTGCACGGCGGCGGCCCGCTCGGCCCGCAGGCTGCCGTCCACCGACGACGGCAGCACGCCGCGTTCGGTGAGCCCCTTGGCGGCGGCGTCCATGACGGCCACCGTGTCCTCGTCGCGACGTCCCTGCGACCGCCGCTTCTTCGCGTCGATCGCCTTGAGGAGCTTCGCCGAGGCCGCCTGCACGGCGGCGTCGTATTCCTTCCAGGCGGTGTCGATCGCCGGCGACGCGCTCGAGAGCAGCGCCCGGGTGAGCGTGCCCTCGGGCACGACCTGCTGCTCGCCGTCGAGCAGGTTTTCGAGCGTGCGCGGCGCGGCCGGCTTCTGCCGGGCGGCGGCGGTCGGGGCATGGCCCGCGACCGCGAGGATCGCGACGGCGGCGAGCAGGTCGCGGATGCGCAGCCCGCGCGGCCGGCGCCGCGGAGGCCGGCACGGAGGCCAGGGAATGGCGGGCGGAGGCGTCTCTCCGCGGACGGCCGGCGGCGCGAACCGGAGCGATGTGGCGGACATCGGGCGGGCTCCCATCGGGGCTGGCCGCCCCTTCTCGGGCAATGTCGCGCGGCAGGCACGACGGGGACGGCGCACGCGGCATCGTACCCGGCCGGCACCACGACCGTCCGCGCGACGGCACCTCGCCGCCGACCCACGCCGCCGATCCACGCCGCCGATCCACGCCGCCGATCCACCGGGCAGGCGGCACGACGGACCACCCGACGGAGGGGTTTTTTGAACGGCCGTCGCGGCGGTCTGTTGTTCGACACCGGCCGGCAGGGTTTTTGACCGCGAAATCGCCGGAAAATAAATCGAACGGGCGGAGGATCGTTCTCTCTGTCCCACGTCTGTTGGGGAGACAGCCTTGACGCGACCGGATCGTGGACTGCCGGAGGCGCCGCCCGCGATCGAGTCCCAACGGCTCTCTCCCGAGCGGGTGGCCGCCGTGTACGCGGAGCTCGGCGTCGAGATCAGGGCGTTCCTGCTCGGGCTGACGCGGGATCCGGAGCAATCGGAGGAGCTGCTGCAGGCGACGTTCGGCCGGCTCGTCGAGGTGGGGCACACCGCCCGCGACGAGTCGCTCCGCGGGTGGCTCTTCCGCGTGGCCTACAACGAGGTCATGCGGTCGCGGCGCCGGCGGGGGGTGCACAAGCGTGGCCTGGAGAGGCTGTGGCAGGACGCCGGCGAGGCGTCTTCCGCGGCCCCGTGGAGCGGGCTCGTGCGGTCGGAGGAGGTGGAGCGGGTGAGGCGGGCTCTGGCGTTGCTGCCGCCGGAGCAGCGGCACGTGGTCGAGCGACGGATCTGGGGGGGCATGACCTTCGCCGAGATCGCCGCCGAGACGGCCGCGCCGCTCGGAACGGTGCTGACGCGGATGCGGCTGGCGCTCCGCAAGCTGGAAGAGTCGTTGCACGACGAACGGGCGTGAACGGGCGGTTGGTGGCGGTCGGTGGGATCGGGTTTCTGGAGGTGGGCGCATCATGGCCGACGATCTGCACGATCTGCACGACATGAACGATCCACGGTGGCTCGCCGAGCGGTATCTGCTCGGCGAACTCGACGACGCGGACGCCGCGGCGTTCGAGGAGCGGGTCGCCGGCGACGAGGTGGCGGCCGCGGCCCTCGCCTCGGCCGTGCGGCTCATGGCCTTCTTGGAGGCCGCGCGGCCGGCCGTCGTGCTGACGCCGCCGCCCGCGCCGCTGCCGGCTGCATGTCCTGCGCCGCTGTCTGCAGGGACCGGCGCGCTTGCCGCGGCCCCCGAGCGGCCTGCGGCACGGCCCGCGGCGGACTGGGGCGCGACGATCGCCGGCCGCGGTGCGGCGATCGGCGTGATCGCGACGGCCACGGCGCTGTCGGCGCTGCTCCTTTTGAATCCGGTGGCGGTCCGTGGGCCCGCGGTCGACCCCGCAGCGGCCCGGTCGGACGTCCTCCGAGAGGTCGCCCTGTCGGCCGACGTGGATGCGGACGAGCCGCCCGAGAGCGACGACGTGCCGGAATGGCTGCTCGCCGCGGTGGCGCTCGAGGCCGACGGCGGCGGCGACGGCCGGGTGCGGGAGAACTGACCATGCACCCCCTTCCTGATGTCCGTGCTCGATCCGGCGATCGGTCCTGCGATCGCTGGCCGCTCGGCGCCGCCGGCGTGGTCGCGCTGCTCATGGTGGCGTGCGGCGCCGCCGGCTGGATGGGCGGCGTCGCCCGCGCCGACGAGCCGGCGAAGCCCGCGCGACGCAGCGGCGCGGCGCGGGTGTCGGCCGAAACGGAGCGGGGGGCGCTCGCGTTCGCGGCGGAGCACCATCCCGAGCTCACGCGGCTCTTCCGGCAACTCGCCGAGAACGCCCCCGAGGAATACGCCAAGGCGATCGCCGAACTCGATCGCAATCGCGACCGGCTCGAGAAGCTGCGGGCGAAGCATCCCGAGCGGTTCGAGGCGGCGCTCGCCGAATGGAAGCTCTCGTCGCGGATCCGGCTCGCGCTGGCCCGCCTCTCGCTGGCGCAGGATCCCGCGCTCGAGGAGGAGCTGCGGTCGATGGTGCAGGCGCGGGCGGAGCTGCGGCTCGCACCGCTCCGCGCCGAGCAGGAGCGGCTCGCGAAGCGGCTCGAGAGGGTGGAGCGGACGATCGCCGACCACGACCGCGACCCGGCCGCGGCGGTCGATCGCGAGATGGCCGCGGTGACCAAGGGGCTCGAGGCCTCGCGGGCCCGGGCACGACAGCTGACGAGGCGGGGCAGGCCTTCGCTCGAGGCCGCGACCGCGACGGGGAGCGAGAAAGCCGGCGGCAAGGGGGCGGGAAAGACCGGCGGGAAAGCGGACGGCAAGGCCGGGGCCGACTGAGGCCGCGGCGGGCGCAGCGGGTCGGTTC
>Ga0209189_1001274_pt1 | contig 19216 bp, 17 predicted proteins | sample C_130820_EF_Meta_FD_187308 | JGI IMG/M metagenome (GOLD analysis project Ga0209189, IMG submission 187308) | Freshwater microbial communities from Lake Croche, Canada to study carbon cycling - C_130820_EF_MetaG (SPAdes) (version 3) | ecosystem: Environmental > Aquatic > Freshwater > Lake... | reverse complement strand
GAAGGCGAATGGAAAATTTGATTCTCGACGCCAACAACAAGCAGGCGCATGGATGTGGGATCGCATCGATGCAGGATTGAAAAATGCATTTCGTAGCAATGTAGCAGTGCAAGAACTTCTACCAAGCTTGATCGCGCAAGTAAACCAAGGAACCATGGCAGCTTCAGTAGCGGCAAGACGACTACTAGAGGCCATGGGGCATGAATTTTTCTAAGGAGCAGGAAATGAAGGACATCATTCAACAACTGGAAGCCAAACGTGAGCTTGCCCGATTGGGTGGCGGACAAAAGCGTATTCAGGCTCAGCATACAAAGGGCAAATTAACAGCTCGTGAGCGTATTGAGCTCTTACTCGATGCTGGCACCTTTGAGGAATGGGACATGTTCGTTGAACACCGCTGCCATGATTTTGGTATGGCCGATCAAACCGTTCCTGGGGATGGTGTAGTGACTGGTTATGGAATGATTAATGGTCGCTTAGTGTTTGTGTTCTCACAAGACTTCACGGTTTTGGGCGGCTCTCTTTCAGAAGCCCATGCTGAGAAGATTTGTAAGATCATGGATCAAGCTCTTAAGGTGGGCGCTCCTGTGATTGGTTTGAATGACTCCGGTGGTGCGCGTATTCAGGAGGGTGTTGCCTCTCTTGGTGGCTATGCAGAAATCTTCCAACGCAATGTGACTGCATCTGGCGTGATCCCGCAAATCTCCCTCATCATGGGTCCATCCGCTGGTGGCGCGGTTTACTCCCCAGCTTTAACGGATTTCATCTTCATGGTGAAAGACAGTTCCTATATGTTCGTGACTGGGCCTGAAGTAGTTAAGACGGTGACTCATGAAGATGTGACTGCCGAAGAATTAGGTGGTGCAGTAACTCATTCAACAGTATCTGGCGTTTGTGATTTAGCGTTCGATAATGATGTTGATGCGATCATGATGCTCCGTCGCTTCTTTAATTACTTGCCGCTCTCTAATCGCGAAAAACCACCTTTGATCAAAGGCGCTAACCGCACTGAAGAGCCGGATTTCTCATTAGATACATTAGTGCCATCTAATCCAAATCAACCTTACGATATGAAAGAGTTGATTGAGAAGATCGTGGATGACGGTGAGTTCTTTGAATTGCAGCCTGACTACGCAAAAAATATTGTGATTGGCTTTGGCCGAATCGAAGGTCGCTCAATTGGCATCGTTGCTAATCAACCATTGATTTTGGCTGGTTGCTTAGATATCAAGGCCTCCATTAAAGCGGCTCGTTTTGTGCGCTTCTGTGACGCTTTTAATATTCCTGTTGTCACCTTGGTGGATGTTCCAGGCTTCATGCCAGGAACTGCACAAGAGTATGGCGGCATCATTAAACATGGCGCAAAACTGCTGTATGCCTATGCAGATTGCACCGTACCTAAAGTAACCTTGATCACACGTAAGGCCTACGGTGGTGCTTATGATGTGATGGCCTCTAAGCACTTACGTGGCGACGTTAACTTTGCATGGCCCTCAGCAGAAATCGCTGTAATGGGCCCTAAGGGTGCTGTTGAAATTATCTTCCGTGAAGAGAAGTCAGATCCAGAAAAAATCACGGCACGTGAAGCCGAGTACAAGTCTAAATTTGCCAACCCCTTTGTGGCTGGTCGTCGTGGCTATATTGACGATGTGATCCTCCCGCATGAAACCCGTAAACGTATTGCTCGCTCTTTAGCCATGCTCAAAGACAAAGACTTGAAGAATCCTGCGCGTAAACACGGCAATATTCCTCTGTAAAGGCGCTAATAATGACTACGAACATGTTTAAGAAAATTTTGATTGCTAACCGCGGTGAGATTGCTTGCCGTGTCATGATGACTGCCAAAAAGATGGGCATCAAGACGGTTGCCGTCTATTCTGAGGCAGATAAAGAAGCGCGCCATGTGCAGTTAGCTGATGAAGCTGTTTGCATTGGACCTGCACCTTCTCGAGAATCCTATTTAGTGATGGATCGTATCATTCAGGCCTGTAAAGATACTGGTGCAGAGGCAGTTCACCCTGGTTATGGCTTCTTATCCGAGAACGAACAGTTTGCAAAGCGCTGCGAAGAAGAGGGTATTGTCTTTATTGGGCCAAAGCACCAATCTATCGCTGCGATGGGGGACAAGATTGCCTCTAAGAAGCTTGCCTTAGAAGCTAAAGTAAATACCATCCCTGGTTATAACGAAGCGATTGATACCACTGAAGAAGCAGTCAAAATTGCTCAAGATATTGGTTACCCAGTCATGATCAAAGCATCTGCTGGTGGAGGCGGTAAAGGCTTGCGTGTTGCTTTTAATGATAAAGAGGCTGCTGAAGGTTTTGCTGCTTGTAAAACTGAAGCGATGAACAGTTTTGGCGATGACCGGATCTTTATTGAAAAGTTTGTTGAAGGCCCACGCCATATTGAGATTCAAGTGCTGGGTGACTCCCATGGCAATGTGGTTTACCTGAATGAACGCGATTGCTCTATTCAGCGTCGTCACCAAAAGGTGATTGAAGAGGCGCCATCCCCATTTATCGATCCTGCAACGCGTAAAGCAATGGGTGAGCAAGCTGTGGCATTGGCTAAGGCTGTTAATTATCAATCTGCAGGTACGGTTGAGTTTGTTGTTGGCAAAGATAAGTCTTTCTACTTCCTCGAGATGAATACCCGCTTGCAGGTTGAACATCCAGTAACCGAAAGCATTACTGGTCTTGATTTGGTTGAGCAGATGATTCGGGTTGCCGCTGGTGAGAAGTTAGCATTTAAGCAAGAAGATGTGAAGTTAGATGGTTGGTCTATGGAATGCCGTATTAATGCAGATGACCCATTTCGGAACTTCCTGCCTTCAACCGGACGCTTAGTGAAATATCGCCCACCAGAATCTATAAATGGTGTACGTGTAGATACCGGAGTCTATGAGGGCGGTGAGATTCCAATGTTCTACGACTCGATGATTGCCAAGTTGATTGTCCATGGCAAAGATCGTACAGAAGCTATTGAAAAAATGCGCGCTGCATTGAATGATTTTGTGATTCGTGGCATTCATTCAAACATTCCATTTCAAGCTGCATTGCTTCAGCATCCAAGGTTCGTCAATGGAGACTTTACAACCGGTTTTATAGCTGAAGAGTATCCAGAAGGCTTCAAAAAGGATTCTGTGCAACCAGCAGACCCTAAGCGTTTAGCTGCATTAGCCGCCTTTATGCGCTATCGCTATCTTCAGCACATCCAAATGATTGATGGTCAGTTGGCTGGCCATGAAATGATCATTGGAAAGAAGTTTGTCGTAGTGACTGGTAAAAAATCAGGCTCAATGGATGATCCATATGAAGTACATATTCGTGTTGAACTCAAGGATGACATTTATTCTGTCTACATTGATGAAGCGGATGGCGTAAGTCGTTATGACATCGTTAGCAACTGGCGACCTGGCCAAATTTGTCTCCGTGCCACCATTAATGGCACTCATAAGATCACTGCACAAGTTGAGCGTCGGGGTGTTAGATATTTATTAACCCTGGATGGCGCACACTATGAGTGCATGGTGCTCAGCCCATTAGGGGCAGAGTTACAACGTCGTATGCCCGTGAAGCTACCACCAGATACCTCTAAATTGGTCATGTCTCCGATGCCTGGTCTTTTAACTAAGATAGCTGTCCAGGTGGGCGAAGCAGTTACTGCAGGCCAGAAGCTGGCCTCGATTGAAGCGATGAAAATGGAAAACACATTGTCAGCAATGCAAGATGGTATGGTTGCCGAGATCTGCGCTAAAGAGGGCGATAGCTTGGCGGTCGATCAATTGATCATTCGTTTCGAGTAAGGTAATAAATACGGGATCAATCACTATGAGCGCTAAGCCATTCAAAATTTTGGGTATTCAGCAAATTGCCATTGGTGGCGAGAACAAAGATCGTCTCAAGCAGCTATGGGTTGATATGCTGGGTTTCGAATACAAGAGTACTTTTGTCTCTGAGCGTGAGAACGTTGATGAGGATATTTGTGCGATAGGTAAAGGTGTCCATGGGATTGAGGTTGACCTCATGCAACCATTGGATATTGAAAAGAAGCCGGCAGTCCATCAAACCCCTTTAAATCACATTGGATTATGGGTGGATGATTTGCCTAAGGCTGTGGAATGGCTCAGCGCCAATGGGCTGCGTTTTGCTCCTGGGGGCATTCGCAAGGGTGCAGCTGGTTATGACATCACTTTTGTCCACCCCAAAGGAAATGATGAGTTTCCAGTGAGCGGGGAAGGGGTCTTGATTGAGCTAGTTCAAGCTCCTCCTGAGGTCATTGCTGGTTTGAGTTCATAATTTGGGCTACCCATTAACTAAGTAAGTGAGCAAGTAAGGCTTAACGTGGCAAATATATTGGCCATCGACACCTCTTCAGCCTGGTGTTCGGTGGCTTTATCTTTAGGTGATCAAGTGCCCGAGCTGAGACATGAAGCCGTCTCAGCTGGCGCTAGCCAAATTCTGCTGCCCTGGATTGAATCCCTTTTAAGCAATGCCAATATTTCCTTGGAGGATTTAGATGCCATTGCTGTTGGTGTTGGGCCTGGTGCATTTACCGGTGTGAGATTAGGCGTTGCAGCGGTACAGGGATTGGCGGTTGCAAGTAATTTACCAGTTCTCTCTGTTTGTAGTCTTGATGCTATTGCTGCGCAACTAGCAAACAATCCCGCATTTCAGAAGACAGACTCTCATCATTTTGTCATTGCTATTGATGCCCGTATGGAAGAAATTTATTGGGCCAAATATGAAACTCAAACCAATGATCTACCCAAGCGTATTGGTGATATCCATCTGACTCAGCCTGAGGACATGAATCTCGCAGGAATTGAGTTTCTGGCTGGCAGCGCTATTAATGTCTACAGAGAACGCTTACCCTTACTCAGCTTTACTGGCACCCTAGATTCCGAGATCTCCATATCTGCTCTAGGTGTTTTAGAGTGCGCAAGGCAATTGCTTGCAAAGGGATTGCAGATAGATGTTCGACAGCTAGAGCCTATGTATGTACGTAATAAAGTAGCGCTAACTACTGTTGAGCGTGAAGAGGCATTGAAGTAATGTCTACGGATTCAGTAACAACGGGTGAGGCAGAGCTTTCATTCTTACCGATGCAGCCTGCTGACCTAGATGAAGTTCTGAAGATTGAATCTGTTTCGCATATCCATCCTTGGACTAAAGGTAATTTTGCGGATTCTCTTGCTGCTGGGCATTGGGCTTATTGCATTCGGCCTCAATCAGACCAAATGGTAAAGGGTACTTATTTAGACCCGGCGATTCTTTGGGCCTACTGCATTTTATTTCCTGCAGTAGATGAGCTGCACTTACTCAACATCACAGTGTCACCCCATTTACGAAAACTGGGTCTGGGCCAAAGGATGATGGCCGCAATTGAAGGCGTGGCTGCACAACAGAAAATGCCACGCATTATTTTAGAGGTAAGGCCAATGAATGCCTCAGCCTTGGCGCTGTATCAAAAATTGGGATATGAGCAAATTGGCATCCGTAAGAACTACTATCCTGCAAGTCCGGAAACGGGTTCACGTGAGGATGCGCTGGTGATGGCTAAATCGATTAAGCTAGAGCCATGACGAATACGCATTCCACTTTCTTGAAAGAAATGGGCATCACTGAATGGACCTCTCGAGATGCGATCCAGAGCAGCCCCGAGGTTTCCGTGCCATTAAGTACACAGACTATTTCTAATGAAGAGCAGTTATCTCAAAGGCCTAGCCATGGGATATGGTGGTTTTTTGGGAACGAACCGCAGGGCGACGCAAAAGTACTATTTCAAAACATCATTCGGGTTTTGGGGTTAGCTACAAATGAGTGGGCCTGGAAAAATGCTTCAGAAAACCTCAGTCAACTATCTAGCCCTGAGTTTCCAGTAGTGGCAGTTGCATTTGGTGGACCGGTTGCGCAGAAAATTACAGGTGAAAGAGATCCGCTACCTCAGTTGCGTGAAACAGTACTTGCTCTCAATACTGGGAATGAAGAAGAAATTCCAGTCATTGCCTCTTTTGAATTAAATCAAGTTCTCACAAAGCCAAGAGAAAAGGCTTTGCTCTGGCAGGATTTATTGCTCGCTAGATCTGTACTGCAAAATAGCTAATGAAGCTGAGGTACAAAGCTTAGTGCTTGTGTTCGCCAATCAGGTGCATGGAGTCATATTCCGCCTGATTTCTGGCATGACGTTTAATGACTAGCCACATAATGAGACTCACAATCAAACCGAATCCAATAATGACGAATTGCACCGGTATATCTAGCCAGATCAGTAGTGAATAGATCAACAGCATCATCAATACAGAAATATTCTCATTAAAGTTCTGTACAGCAATAGAGTGACCTGCAGACATTAAAACGTGGCCGCGATGTTGCAATAAGGCATTCATAGGAACGACAAAATATCCGGCTAACCAACCAACCAGTATCAATAAAATATATGCAGGCAAAAGGTTGAGAGAGACTTTCAGTGATCCGAGGGTAAATAGTGTTGTGTCAGGGAGTAAGTCTGAGTTGTAGACAGCCATGACGCAGACAACCAGACCCATGGCAATACCATATGGCAGAACATTCAAAGAGTTGCGCAACGGAATGCGCCAAGCCGCATAGACTGCTCCACCAGCAACACCTACGGCGGAAATGGCTTGCAAAATTGCACCTTGAGACAGGTTCATATGCAGAGCGACTTGAGCCCACTTAATGACGATAAATTGCAGCGTTGCGCCAGCACCCCAGAATAAAGTGGTGACTGCTAAAGAAATTTGACCTAAGCGATCATTCCATAGTGTCTTAAAGCAAATAGAAAAGTCTTTGATCAATTCAATCGGATTGGTTTTTTGAGAAACATAGCGAGCGCCAGTATCTGGAATTTTGAGGTTAATAAGCGCTGCAACTACATAAATGATCATGATGATCATGATTGCGGATTCGGCGGGAGTATCAATACCCGTCTCAAATGTAGGAATATCCAGGGCTAGAAGACTTTGGGATACGGTATTGCTAATGAGGACGCCACCTAAAACTGTACCCAAAATGATTGAGCCAACTGTAAGCCCTTCGATCCAACCATTGGCTGCTACTAATTTTTCAGGTGGAAGAAGCTCAGTCAAAATGCCGTATTTTGCTGGAGAGTAAGCCGCCGCCCCTAAGCCAACAATCGCATAAGCTAGTAATGGATGACTTCCAAAAAGCATCACCACACACCCAACAAATTTAACGGTGTTGGTAATGAACATCACGTTACCTTTGGGCCGAGAGTCTGCAAATGCTCCAACAAAGGCTGCCAAGAGAACATAGGACAATACAAAGAACAATTTGAGCAAAGGCGTCATCCAGGCCGGCGCGTGAAGCTGGGCCAAGAGGGCGATAGCCGCAATTAGGAGAGCATTATCAGCAAGCGACGAAAAAAATTGCGCCGCCATAATGATGTAAAAGCTACGGTTCATTCGTACAATCTAGTCATTAATACAATTAAAACATGAAAGGAGGGGTGAATATGGGTGAATCAGCTAATGGTCTGGTTAATAGACCAATTTTGGCATCTATTCATACTGCTGCCTTTCAGCATAATTTAAACCGAGTTCGGGAATTGGCCCCAGAATCTAAGATATGGTCCGTGATTAAGGCCCGCGCTTATGGTCATTGCTTTGACGCTGCCCTAAAAGGACTGGCATCGACAGATGGCTTTGCCTTGCTCGATATCCAGGATGCGGCTTGGTTGCGTGAACAGGGCTGGCAAGGGCGAATTCTGCTTTTAGAGGGTTTTTTCCATGAAAACGAACTCAATCGTGCGGATGAGTTGTCTTGCGATCTAGTAGTCCACTGCGATGCTCAAGTCGAGTGGCTTGAGCGCTTTAGAGGTAAAAACCCCAAACCATTTAATGTCTTTCTTAAAATGAATACTGGCATGAATCGATTGGGATTTAAGCCTGCAGAGTATCAAACTGCCTTTCATCGCCTACATTCTGCGGGTTATCACATGCACCATATGACGCATTTTGCGAATGCTGATCAGGTAGATCAGCTGCCTACGGTTGGGGCGCAACAAGAGTTGTTTAATGAAACCATCGCAGGCTTAGCGGGTTCTACTTCCTTGGCAAATTCCGCGGCAATCTTGTGGCATCGCAATGCCCTAGGAGATTGGGTGCGCCCCGGGATCATGCTGTATGGTGCTTCACCAACTGGACTGCATGCGGATATTGAGCACGCTAATCTTCAGGCGGTAATGCATCTGCATAGCGAAATTATTGATATACAAGAGCTTCAAAAGGGGGATCGCATCGGTTATGGCGGTCGCTATGAGGCGTCAGGTGTCATGCGGATTGGCATTGTTGCCTGCGGCTATGCTGATGGGTATCCACGTCATGCTCAGGATGGCACTCCAGTTTGGGTAGCTGCCGATGATCAGGGCGTCATTTGTCCATTGGTAGGAAGAGTATCTATGGATATGTTGGCAATTGATTTACGTAATGCTCCGCATGCAAAGATTGGCAGTGTGGTTCAGCTCTGGGGCGATAAGGTGCCTGTAGATGTTGTGGCGCAAATGAGCGATACGATAGGTTACGAATTGCTTTGTGCCGTGGCACCTAGAGTACCGGTTGAAATCAAATAAGAAATCTCAATAAAAAATCCTCCAGTTCGGAGGATTGTTTTATTAACCAATCTCAAACTTAAATGAGATTGCTTGTGAGATTACCGGCGAGATTACTTATTCCAGAACTGCCACCATCTGCGCTCTTTTTTAACGCGCTGACCAGTCATTAACATCTCGCTATCGGGGAAGTTTAATTTAAAGACGCGGGCTGAGTCATTGCTAAGCTCAACCATCCCCAACTTCTCATATGATTTAGTGAGAAGGTATAGGGCCTCTTCAACAGCAGGTGCGCGATCATAGTCTCTGATGACTAATTGGGCTCGATTCGCTGCGGCTAAATACGCCCCACGCTGATAATAAAAGCGCGCTACGATGACATCCGCCTCTGCAAGTGAATTGACAATATAGCGCATACGATCCAAGGCATCAGGGGCATATTTGCTATTCGGGAAGCGCTCTACAACTACCTTAAAGGATTCAAAAGCTTCTCTAGCCGCTTTAGGATCACGCTCACTGAGATCTTGGCCAGTGAATTTACCAAGCCACCCTAAGTCATCGTTAAAGGTAATCAGGCCTTTTAAATAATAGGCGTAATCAAGGTTTGGGCTGCCCTGATGTAATTTGATGAAGCGATCAATTGCCACAAGTGCTTGTGCTTGCTCCTGGGCTTTCCAGTAACAGTAAGCTGCATTAATTTGCGCTTGTTGCGAATAAGGACCAAAAGGAAAGCGAGCCTCTAATTTCTCAAAGTATTTGCCGCACTTCGCAAAATCGGCATCGTTCAGTTTGTCTGTCGCCTCTGAATAGAGTTTTGCTTCCGACCATATATCGGTGTCGTCTTTGCTGCCGTCGCTACCTGCACACCCACCCAACAGCATTAATGCTGTGATGAGAGCCAAAAATAGGGGGAAGAAACTACCAAATAAATGGGAGCGCATTTTTTGTGGTGAACAATTCCCAGCAAGCCTTAAACTGGCGTCTGATATTACGTCGGACATAACTGAAAGGCTCTCTAAGCGTGGCATTGCCGCAAACTCCTGAATCGAATCCCATTGATTATATCGATGATGAGGATTTCATCTCCCTGGATATCCCTTTAGAGATGGCTGGTGAACGCTTGGACAAGGTACTGGCAGGGTCTTTGCCTGATTATTCCCGTAATCGCCTCAAAGCATGGGTTGAAGCTGGGGCTGTGATGGTCGATGGGAAGGTCACCAAAGCCCGTTATTTGCTCCATGGGGGTGAGAGTATTAAGGTATTTCCGCAAGAAATGCCCGAACAGTTTGCCTTTAGTCCTGAAGATATCCCTTTGGATGTGGTTTATGAGGATGATTCAATCATTGTGGTGAATAAGCCGCCAGGTTTGGTGGTTCATCCCGCTGCTGGCAATTGGTCTGGAACCCTATTAAATGGGCTCTTATTTCACTACCCAGAGTTAAAGCACCTTCCAAGGGCGGGGATTGTTCATCGGCTCGATAAAGATACCTCGGGTTTAATGGTGGTCGCTAGAACATCGCAGGCTCAAACCGCGTTGGTGCGACAGCTTCAAGAAAGAACCGTGGGACGTCGCTATCTGGCCTGGGTGTGGGGTGAAGCTCCAAGTCAGGGAAAGGTCCTGGCCTCAGTGGGTCGTGATCAGCGAGATCGTCTGAAAATGGCGGCGGGAAGTCCGCAAGGTAAACCTGCGGCAACTTTTTTTAGGCGCTTGGCTAAAGGGTTGGTTGGAGAGTCCCCGGTTGCGCTATTAGAGTGCCGCCTTGAAACAGGGCGTACGCATCAAATTCGAGTCCATCTAGAGTCGCTTGGCTTTCCGCTGGTGGGAGACCCGGTGTATCGCAAAAAAGCGCCGGGTGCAGCCAAAAACCTTTCATTTCATCGCCAGGCTTTGCATGCCTTTGCTCTGAGTCTTCAGCACCCCGTCATAAATGAATTAATGACCTGGTTTCGCTTACCGCCACAAGATTTATTGGATGTATTGCCGCAACTTGGAATGAGTGATGAGGTTCTACCAAAGGAGTCTGTAGTGCTAGCCTCCATTGAAAAAGAATTACGCCCATGAGTTTCATCTGCCCTCAATGGCCTGCACCAATATCCGTAAACGCCTTGGTGAGCACTCGGGTAGGCGGCGTCAGTCTGAAGCCATATGATTCATTAAATCTGGGGGATCACGTGGGCGACCAGGCTGCAGATGTTTTGCAAAATAGGGCAATCTTCACTAAAGCACTGCCAACACGGCCAGTTTGGCTAAAACAAACTCACAGCACTTTAGTCAGTACCCCGCAAAGCCGACAATCTGAGCTAGAGAAGCCAATTAACGCAGATGCGTCGGTTAGCAACATTCCCGGTGAAGTATTGGTCATCATGACGGCAGATTGCTTACCAGTTCTTTTTACCAATTCGACTGGAACTGTTGTCGGCGCTGCCCATGCAGGCTGGAGAGGTCTATGTGCTGGGGTTCTAGAACATACCATCACTGAATTATTAAATATCTCTGTTGATAAAAATCCAGCTGACTTGATTGCTTACCTTGGGCCTGCGATTGGTCCCGAAACATTTGAGGTTGGCCAAGATGTAGTGCAAGCATTCACTGATTCAGGCCTTGCTATTCCAAGCGGTGCATTTAAGCCTATTCCCAATAAGGCCGGAAAATTTTTGGCAGATATCTACGCGCTGGCAAGGGGTCGCCTGGAGAATAGTGGGGTAAAGATGATTTTTGGCGGTCAATATTGCACCGTCAGGGACCATGAACAGTTTTTCTCTTATCGTCGGGATGGTGAAACCGGAAGATTTGCATCAGCTATCTGGATTTCAAAATAGATTGATGGCCAAGGTATGGGGGTTAGTACTAGCCCATCCCGTGGGCTAGGGTATTTGCGTATAACTCTATAGCGCTTAAGGGCGGAGAATGTTCCTAATTAATTGAAGAGACTAATATGTTTGCAGGCATGAATACCGGTGCAACGCCATCTTTGGCGCCGCACCATATGGCATTAATTCCACCAGAGCGTTTATCGGAAATTCAAAAAGAATATTTCGCTGAAATGGCGCACATTGCAACTAATCCTGAGGCGATTGAGCTTAAAGATCGTCGTTTCGCAGGTAAGGCATGGCATTCATCTTGGAGCAAAGTCATCGCAGCAACCTATTTGCTCAACTCTAAACACTTGATGGAGTTAGCAAAATCAGTTGAGACGGATGAAAAGTCAAAGCAAAAAATTCTGTTTACTACCGAGCAAATGATTGATGCGCTTTCACCATCAAACTTTATTGCCACCAATCCAGAGGTACTAGAAAGCATTATTAGTTCCCAGGGGCAGTCTATTCAAAAAGGGATTGTCAATTTGCTTGGGGATATGAAAAAAGGTAAGGTTTCACAAACCGATGAGTCTGCTTTTGAGGTCGGTAAAAATATTGCCACCACAGAAGGTCATGTAGTGTTTCGTAATGAGTTGTTTGAATTAATTCAATACAGACCATTAACTGAGCAAGTATTTGAGCGTCCCTATTTAATGGTGCCGCCATGCATCAATAAATACTATATTTTGGATTTGCAGCCCGACAACTCTGTCGTGCGCCACATGGTAAGTCAAGGCCATACCGTCTTCTTGGTCTCATGGAAAAATCCAGACCCATCTATGGCCCAAGTCAGTTGGGATGATTACGTCGGCAAAGGAGTGATCAAGGCCATTGATGTTGTTAAGGAAATTGGTAATACCAAGCAAATTAATCTTTTGGGATTCTGCGTTGGAGGCACCCTAGCATCTTCCGCATTGGCTGTGTTGGCTGCCCGTGATGAGCACCCAGCAGCAAGCTTGACGCTATTCACGACTTTATTGGACTTCACCAATACCGGCATTCTGGATGTCTTTATTGACGAAGGCATGGTGGAGATGCGCGAGAACTCTATTGGCGGCAAGGGTGGTAAATACGGCATGATGTCCGGTCTTGATTTAGGCAATACCTTTTCTTTCTTACGACCAAATGATTTAGTTTGGAACTATGTGGTTGAGAACTATCTCAAAGGTAATTCACCGCCGCCGTTTGACTTATTGTATTGGAATGGCGACTCGACCAATCTACCAGGCGCAATGTATTGCTGGTATTTACGTCACACCTATTTGCAAAATGATTTAGTGAAGCCAAACAAAGTCAAGATTTGTGGTGAGAAGATTGATCTTGGAAAAATCAAGTGCCCAGCGTATTTATATGCTTCACAAGAAGATCATATTGTTCCATGGCAATCAGCTTACGCAACTACTCATATCCTCAAAGGTAAAAATCGTTTTGTGCTTGGGGCTTCTGGACATATTGCGGGCGTGATTAATCCGCCTGCCAAAAATAAACGCTATTACTTTGAAAATAATAAGATTGCAGCAACCGCTGATGGGTGGTTAGAAGGTGCAAAACAAATTCCTGGTAGCTGGTGGCCTAATTACACTAAATGGCTAGAGCAATTTGGTGGCGAAAAGAAGCCAGCAAGTAAGACTTTTGGCAATGCTAAGTATAAAAAAATGGAAGAAGCACCGGGTGTCTATGTAAAAGAAAAAGCAACGCCGGAACTCAAATAACAATTAACGAAGGTTTTTAAAAGGGGAAAGCAATGTCTCAAAAAGTCGCATATGTAACTGGTGGTATGGGCGGTATTGGTACCGCTATTTGTCAACGTCTTGCTAAAGACGGCTTTAAGGTGATTGCTGGCTGTGGCCCAAATTCACCACGCAAAGACCGTTGGATTGGTGAGCAAAAAGCACTTGGCTACGACTTCATCGCATCTGAGGGTAACGTTTCTGACTGGGATAGTACTGTTGCCGCTTTTGAAAAAGTAAAGGCTGATGTAGGTCGTGTAGACGTATTGGTAAATAATGCCGGCATTACTCGTGACAGCGTTTTCCGCAAAATGACTCCAGATGCTTGGAAAGCCGTAATTGATACTAACTTGAACTCCCTCTTTAACGTAACCAAGCAAGTCATCGATGGCATGGTTGAAAATAATTGGGGTCGCATTATCAATATTTCTTCAGTGAATGGTCAAAAGGGTCAATTTGGCCAAGCGAACTATTCCACTGCTAAGGCAGGTTTACATGGCTTTACGATGGCTTTAGCACAAGAAGTCGCAACTAAAGGTGTCACGGTGAATACTGTTTCTCCAGGCTACATTGGTACTGACATGGTTAAGGCTATTCGTGAGGATGTTCTGGAGAAGATTGTTTCTGGAATTCCAGTAAAGCGCTTAGGCACCCCTGAAGAAATCGCCTCAATTTGCTGTTGGATTGCTTCGGATGATGGCGGCTATGCAACTGGTGCAGACTTCTCCTTAAACGGTGGCATGCATACTGGCTAATATTGCGCTGCAACAATTATTGCAGCATTTGTATGACGCAGCACAGCGCATTTAACTTTTATTCAAACTAGGGCTAAACTACGCTGATGTTGCGATGCAGTAAAGAGTAAGGAAAAAAAATGGTTACCCGTGCTAAACGAGCAGGCGAAGATCGGCTCATTAAGAAATATCCCAATCGTCGTCTCTACGATACTCAAACCAGTACGTATGTCACTTTGTCAGACATCAAGAACTTGGTTATGGGAGGTGAAATTTTCAAAGTTGTTGACGCTAAAACCGAAGAAGATTTAACGCGTAACATCTTATTACAAATTATTCTTGAAGAAGAAGCTGGTGGTGCGCCAGTATTTTCTACGCAAATGCTTTCTCAAATCATTCGCTTCTATGGAAATTCCATGCAGGGTTTGATGGGGAACTACCTCGAAAAGACCATGCAATCTTTTGTGGATATCCACAACAAGCTCGGTGATCAAACTAAGGGACTTGGTGCAGGTAGCACTCCTGAGGCTTGGTCACAAATGATGAATCTGCAAAATCCACTCATGCAAGGCTTGATGGGTAGCTATATGGAGCAGAGCAAAGATCTTTTTATCAAAATGCAGGAGCAAGTGCAGGGCTCGCAAAATATCTTTGGAAACTTCCCGTTTTCACCTCAGCCTAATAAAACTGAAAAAGAATAGTTGTGGCCGGAAAAATTGGATTTGTATCCTTAGGTTGCCCTAAGGCGCTAGTAGATTCTGAGCTAATCCTCACGCAACTGAGCGCTGAAGGATACGAGACTGCCAAAGATTATTCGGGCGCAGACCTCGTGGTTGTGAATACCTGTGGCTTTATCGATTCGGCTGTTGAAGAGAGTCTCTCCGCCATTGGTGAGGCCCTTGCTGAAAACGGCAAAGTGATTGTGACTGGTTGCTTAGGTGCCAGAAAAAATGCCGATGGCAGCGATCTCATTTCCAGCATCCACCCTAAAGTCCTTGCTGTTACTGGGCCCCATGCTACGGATGAGGTTATGCAGGCGATTCATTTGCATCTACCTAAACCACATGATCCATTCACAGATTTAGTTCCACCGACTGGCGTGAAACTCACGCCAAAACATTACGCCTATCTCAAAATCAGCGAAGGGTGCAACCATCGCTGTACTTTTTGCATCATCCCAAGCATGCGTGGTGATTTAGTTTCACGCCCCATAGGTGAAGTATTGCTTGAAGCAAAACGCCTATTTGAATCCGGTGTTAAAGAATTGCTAGTTGTTTCACAAGATACGAGCGCCTATGGCGTTGATATTCAATATCGCACTGGTTTTTGGGATGGCAAACCAGTGAAAACCAAAATGTTTGATTTGGTGAATGCCCTAAATCACATTGCACGCGAGCATCAGGCATGGGTGAGGCTGCATTATGTCTACCCTTATCCGCATGTGGATGATGTTTTGCCACTCATGGCCGAATTCTCCGAACATGGTTATGGGGTATTGCCGTATTTAGATATCCCGCTGCAACATGCGCATCCGAATGTCCTGAAGCGCATGAAGCGTCCTGCTAGTGGCGAAAAGAATTTAGAGCGCATCTTGGCATGGCGCGAAGCTTGCCCTGATTTAGTGATTCGCAGCACCTTTATCGCAGGTTTTCCTGGTGAGACTGAGGAAGAGTTTGCATATCTCCTCAATTTCTTGGATGAAGCTCAAATTGATAGAGCGGGCTGTTTTGCCTATTCACCTGTCGAGGGTGCTACTGCTAATCAACTGGAAAACCCAGTTGCCGATCAAATTAGAGAAGAGCGTCGCGCCAGATTCATGGCTAAAGCAGAAGAGATCTCCATAAAGCGACTTGCCAAAAAAATAGGCAAACGTATTCAAGTCATCATTGATCGGGTAGATGAAGCAGGTGGAATTGGCAGAAGTATTGGTGATGCTCCCGAAATAGATGGTTTAGTGCGGGTTTTGCCTCCAACCAAGCCATCAAAACGCTACCGTCCCGGTGAAATCATTAAGGTGACTGTGGTTAGTTCACAAGGGCATGACCTAATAGCTGAAACTTGAAAAGTTTTAATAAAAGAGTGATAGATTACTTAAATAGTTCATATTTATAGTGCAAATTAAGTCCAAAGATCAGGATTAACAAAGGGGATTGATATGAGTCGTGATGTCGTTGTTTTAAGTGCAGTTCGTTCCGCAATTGGCACCTTTAATGGTTCCCTCAGCAGCTTTGAGCCTTCTGAGCTTGGTGGCATTGTGATGAAAGAGGCGGTTGCTCGCTCTGGAGTAGATCCAGCTCTGATTAATTACGTAACTGTTGGCAATACCATTCCAACGGATAGTCGTTATGCCTATGTTGCACGTGTTGCTTCCATTCAAGCTGGCTTGCCAATGGAATCCGTAGCGATGGCACTGAATCGTTTGTGTAGCTCTGGCTTGCAAGCCATTGTGACTACTGCTCAGCAAATTATATTGGGTGATTGTGACTACGGTATTGGTGGTGGTGTAGAGGTAATGTCACGAGGCATGTATGGTTCACCAGCAATGCGTAGCGGTGCACGTATGGGCGATACCAAGATGCTCGACTTAATGGTTGCAGTGTTGACGGATCCATTTGGCGTTGGACACATGGGTGTTACAGCAGAAAATCTCGTCGAGAAATGGAAGCTCACACGCGAAGAGCAGGATGCTTTCGCAGTCGAATCACATCGCCGTGCAGCTAACGCAATTAAAGAAGGCCGCTTTAAATCTCAAATCGTTCCAATCACTATCAAGACTCGCAAGGGCGATATCGTGTTTGATACCGATGAACATTGCAAGCCAGATACCACGATGGAAACGCTTGGCAAGATGAAGGCCGTGTTCAAAAAAGAGGGTGGCTCTGTTACCGCTGGCAATGCCTCAGGCATCAACGATGGCGCTGCATTCTTTGTGTTGGCTGATGCTGAAACCGCGAAGAAGGCTGGCCATAAGCCTATTGCCCGTTTAGTGTCTTATGCAGTTGCTGGTGTACCAAACCACATCATGGGTGAAGGCCCAATTCCGGCTACTAAGATTGCTCTAGAGCGCGCTGGCCTCAAGTTAGATCAAATCGATGTGATTGAATCTAATGAAGCGTTTGCTGCCCAAGCCTTGGCAGTGACTAAGGGCTTAGGTTTAGATCCAGCCAAGACAAATGTCAATGGCGGTGCAATTGCATTGGGTCACCCAATTGGTTGCTCCGGCGCGGCGATTGCTACAAAAGCAATTCATGAACTCCATCGCGTTCAAGGCAAATATGCATTGGTAACGATGTGTATTGGTGGCGGTCAAGGTATTGCCACTATTTTTGAGCGTCTGTAAGCTCTTAAATAAAAATCACCAATAGGAATAAATAAGGAATAAATACTACTGATCTCTTGGTTAAACGCTCAAGAGATCAGTAGTAAAGCAGCATCTAAGCCGACCCGGTCAAAAGCCGCGTCGGCTTTTTCTTTGACAACAGGTTTAGCATGATAGGCAACACTAATGCCAGAGCCATTCATCATGATTAAATCATTGGCACCATCACCCATGGTGATGGCATTGGCTTTAGTGCAACCGAGGCGTGCGCAAGCTGCATCTAAGTGAGCAGCCTTCGCTGCGCCATCGACGATGTCACCAAGGACTTTGCCAGTAAGCTTGCCGTTAATGATTTCAAGAGTGTTTGCTTGAGTTTGTTTGAAGCCTAAATGTTCTTTTAGTTTTTCTGTGAAAAAAGTAAAGCCGCCGGAGACGAGAAGGGTGTGTATACCCCGCTCGTGAGCACCTGCCATGAGTTCTACAGCACCTGGGTTAGGACGTAAGCGCTCGCGGTAAACTGATTCAAGCGCGTCAGCATGTACGCCCTCAAGGAGTGCAACACGCCTTCTAAGGCTTTCTTTAAAGTCTTTAATTTCACCACGCATAGTGGCTTCAGTAATTTCGGCAACTGCAGATTTTTTACCTGTGAAATCGGCAATCTCATCTATGCATTCAATATTAATCAGCGTGGAATCCATGTCCATCGCTAAAACACAAATATCTTGCGGCACAAGATCAGGCTTTAGAAAGCATAAATCGGCGTTATGGTTTGCGGTAATGATACGTAGCTGTTCACGTTGGTTTATGTCTAAATGGGCGCTAGATTCAAAGCGCTCTACAAAATAGATGCCATTACTGGTTTGGCCGCCAATAGAGTGCAGTGAGGCACCAAATTGAAGAGCATGATCTTTTAGGGAAAAGATCAGCTTCTCGCTTATCGGCTCTCTAGACAGCGCTACAAGGACTTGATGGGGAGACATGATTTAATAATAAATTGATTCAATAAATGATTAGATTATTAACTAGCTTTTGCAGTGCTCAATACTGCTGATTCATTCAGGCGTCGCAAGATATTGCGAATAGTCTCAAGACGTTGTTCTAGCTTCTCAAATTCCCGTTCTTTCTGGGGTAGGACTTTGAGCTTGTCTTGGCCATTCAGTTGAATATATTTTGAAGACTGAATGAGCTGAATAATCTTCATTGGATCAATTGGTGGATTAGGAATAAATTGAATCTGTATAGAAGTAGGGCTTGCATCGATCTTTTTGATACCAAAACCAGTCATCTCTAAACGAAGACGATGCGTCTCATAAAAAGATTTCGCCTGATCCGGAAGGTCACCAAAGCGATCAACCAGCTCCTCGCGCAATCCCATTAATTCAGAGAAGTCATGCGTTCCAGCAAAGCGCTTATATAAAGATAGGCGCTCATGTACATCGGGGCAATAATCTTCAGGAAAGAGCGCTGGCACCCCTAGATTGACATCAGTAGTGGCTTGTAACGGGGAAAGTAAATCAGGCTCTTTGCCGCTACGTAACGATTTAACTGCACGGTTTAGCATCTCGGTGTACAGCTGGAATCCAATTTCATGAATTTCTCCAGACTGCTTATCACCTAATACCTCACCGGCTCCACGTATCTCTAAATCGTGCATGGCTAAATAGAAGCCAGAACCGAGCTCTTCCATTGCTTGAATGGCATTAAGACGCAGCTGAGCTTGTTTACTAAGTGCCTCGGGATCGGGAACCAATAAATAAGCATAGGCCTGATGATGTGAGCGTCCAACGCGACCACGCAATTGATGCAGCTGAGCCAAACCAAATTTATCTGCGCGATGCATGATGATGGTATTGGCGGTAGGTACGTCGATTCCGGTCTCAATAATAGTGGTGCATAACAAAATATTAGTACGTTGGGTTACGAACTCGCGCATCACCGATTCCAGTTCGCGCTCATGCATTTGTCCATGGGCAACACTAATACGC
>Ga0209189_1001273_pt1 | contig 19217 bp, 13 predicted proteins | sample C_130820_EF_Meta_FD_187308 | JGI IMG/M metagenome (GOLD analysis project Ga0209189, IMG submission 187308) | Freshwater microbial communities from Lake Croche, Canada to study carbon cycling - C_130820_EF_MetaG (SPAdes) (version 3) | ecosystem: Environmental > Aquatic > Freshwater > Lake... | reverse complement strand
ACTTCAAGTATGAATGGAGCTGTAAATATAAGAGGAAATGTGGGTATAAGTGGAACTTCAACCCTAAATGGGAATTTAGATGTAAAAGGAAATGTAGGTATAACTGGAAATTTAGGTGTAACTGGAATTTCAACCCTAAATGGGAATTTAGATGTAAAAGGAAATGTAGGTATAACTGGGAATTTGGGTATAACTGGGACTTCAACTCTGAATGGAGATGTCACTGTAAAAGGAAATGTAGGTATAACTGGGAATTTGGGTATAACTGGAACTTCAACTTTTAATGGAGATGTCACTGTAAAAGGAAATGTGGGTATAACTGGAAATTTAGGTGTAACTGGAACTTCTACTTTTAATGGAGATGTAATTGTAAAGGGTAATATAATAGGTATAACGGGATCTTCATCTTTTAATGGAGATGTAAATATAGTAGGAAATTTAGGTGTAACTGGAACTTCAACTCTGAATGGACCTGTAATTATAAAAGGAAATGTGGGTATAAGTGGAACTTCAAGTATGAATGGAGCTGTAAATATAAGAGGAAATGTGGGTATAAGTGGAACTTCAACCCTAAATGGGAATTTAGATGTAAAAGGAAATGTAGGTATAACTGGAAATTTAGGTGTAACTGGAACTTCAACCCTAAATGGGAATTTAGATGTAAAAGGAAATGTGGGTATAACTGGAAATTTAGGTGTAACTGGAACTTCAACTCTGAATGGACCCGTCATTGTAAAAGGAAATGTAGGTATAACTGGGAATTTGGGTGTAACTGGATTATCAACGTTTAATGGAGATGTCACTGTAAAAGGAAATGTGGGTATAACTGGAAATTTAGGTGTAACTGGATTATCAACATTTAATGGAGATGTCACTGTAAAAGGAAATATAGGTATAACTGGTAATGTTCTTATTCAAGGAGCGGTAGGAGTTACGGGAAATACAATATTTTATAATGATGTTCATGTTGAAGACATACTTTTTTCAAATAAAAGTATATTTGGACAAACAGGTGCAACTGGTTCAAGTTATACAGTTAACATTTTAGAGGATGCTCATTTGGATGAAAATATGGCACTTGAAAAATCAATTAATTATATTACATTTCCAAATAATGAGATTCAAACATTATGTTATAATCCACTTATTTTTATTTATGGACAAAATTGGAATTTAACAAATTCATTATCGTATTCAAATTATGCAGCGATAACTGATACACCTTATCAAGTTGCAGTAGTCAGTAGTGGACAGATTAATGTAAGTAATAATTATGGAAAAACATGGGTATCAAAAGGACCATTTGCAAGTTGGAGTTCTGTTGGAATATCTGCAAGTGGACAATATCAACTTGCATCTATCAATGGAGGAACTCTATATTTATCTACTGATTATGGTTCTAATTTTAATTCAATTCCTATAACTGAAGCATGGACAGATGTCGCCGTTTCATCCTTTGGAAAATATCAAGCAGCGGTAGGAACAGGCACACAAATATACATATCTAATAATTATGGAACAGATTGGATACCCACATGCATAAATAAAAATTGGTATTCCATTACAATGTCATCCAGTGGAAAATATATTACAGCATCTACAAATGATTCAATATATTATAGTCATGATTATGGAAATACTTGGACTCCTGTTAATTTAAGTACTGCATGTCCATATTATAGCGTTTCTATGTCTTCATATGGTCAATATCAAATAGTCGCTGGAGTGAATGCATATTTATCAATCAATTATGGCATAACATGGAGTCAATTAAATATAGGAAGTCCAATTAATTATGATTATACTTCTGTTGCAATTAGTTCATCTGGACAATATATTACAATAGTAAGTAGTAATACAGGAAAGAATTATGTTTCAAGTGATTATGGAACAACATTTACAATTATTAGTTCATTATCTTCAATATTATGTTTAAATGTGTCAATGTCTCCAAGTGCAAGAATTCAATGTGTTACAACATCGACAGGAATATATACTTCTATTGGATTATTAGAAAATACAGTTCCATATTATAGTACGGAACCAACGTTTGGAACAACGGGAGATTTATTTTTTAATACAACAACCGAATATTTAGAAGTGTATAATGGAACACAATGGGTAATGCAATATGGACAAACGGGTTCAACAGGACCAACTGGACAACAAGGACCTTCTGGTTTATCTGGTGGACTTGTAGGATATTTAAATTATGGAGTGACGGGGAGTGCCGTTGGATATCAACAATTATCTGGTATTCCCGCTTTAGGAAATACTCAATATACTGATATTACAACTGTTAATAGTACAGATATATTAGTCAGTCAATTTGTTACAGATATTGGTTTTCCAAATACAACTTCATTACCAGCAGGTATTATAAGTGTTTTAGTTTATGGTAATATTAATTCTAATAATTCAAATGTTGTATTATATGCAAAATTATTAATAATGCATATAGATGACAGTACTACAGAAATTACAACAACTGGAGTGAGTGGTTATGTATTAAATTCTCCAATTTATGGAGAACTTAATTTTTCAGGAGTAATTACATTAAATATTCCATTATTATATACAGACCGTATTGCAATTCAAATATATGCAAATTTAGAAAGTGGTATATCATCTACTTTAACAACTGCTTATCAAGGCACTACTTATTCTCGTATTCAAACTTCATTATCTGCTCCCATTGGACCCACTGGAACGACTGGAGAAACAGGACCTACTGGTGCAACGGGTGCAACAGGTGTTCCCGGTAGTTTTACAGATGATAATGGAAATGTATATGGTGGAACAGGTGCATTAAATAGTAAAACTTTAGATGCTTATTATAATACAGCAATTGGATATCATTCATTATATGAATTAACAGTTCAAGATTATAATACGGCAATTGGTTATAATAGTGGAATTGGAATTAGTGGTAATAATACAACAGCAGATTATAATACATTTTTAGGTGCATCCACTGGTTTGGTAACAACTGATAATTATAGTCATTCAACCGCACTGGGATATAATTCAAAAATAAATGATTCATTTCAAATTGTTTTAGGAACACCAACTGAATATGTATATATTCCATCTACAAAGGGTTCAACTGGAATAAATAATGGAGCATTGGTTGTTTCTGGTGGTGCAGGTATTGTTGGTTCTTTAAGTATAGGAGGTTCTCTTGGAGTTACAGGAGGTATCACAGTAGGAGGCACAGGAAATTTTTATAACGGTGTGGGTATAACAGGAGGGTTAACAGTAGGAGGGTCCGGAAATTTTTATAGTAATGTGGGTATTACAGGGGGTATCACAGTAGGAGGAACGGGAACATTTTATAATAATGTGGGTATAACAGGGGGGTTAACGGTAGGAGGAACGGGAAAATTTAATGGCGATGTTGATATAACAGGGTCATTAACAGTTGGAGGAACAGTATCTTTTAATGGAGATTTTGATATTGATGGTTCATTAACAGTCGGTGGTACAGGATATTTCATGAATGGAATAGGAGTAACAGGAGATATGATTATTTATGGAGATGAAACCATATATGGAAATGAAACCATATATGGCAATGAAACTATATATGGCAATGAAATAATTTATGGAAATTCTATAATTTCGGATACATTAATTATTGGTTTAACGGGACTTGATGAATCAACATTAAACACTCAAATATATAGAAGTGCAAATTATATTATAGAATATCAATCGACTGTTGGTATAAGTGGAAATTGGAAAAGTATTGGTATATCTTATACTGGACAATATCAAGTTGCATTTGTAAATACATTAGTTACTCAATCCTATATTTATACATCAAATGATTATGGTTCAACATGGACTGGTATAGGACCTTTTAATTATGGCATAAATATTAATAATTTTCCAACATCATATATATCGAATGATGGAAAATATCAAATATGTGGTGTTTTAGGTATAAACTATTATTCAAAGGATTATGGTCAAAGTTGGACTACCGTTTTACTAGTAAGTGGAGGTGGTTTTTGTTCTCCAAGTTCTATTTATATTTCATCAATTGTTGAAGGCACCGTATATTTTACAGATGCAACTGGTAATGGTGGTAATGGAAGTATTTATTCTTCTACAAATTATGGTAATCCAAGTACACTATTAGATTCGAGTGTTGGACAATCACTTGGTGTATCATCAAATGGTCAATATTTATTAGCAGGTTCATTTTCAGATGCACAAGGAAAAATGTATGTTTCTTCAAATTATGGTCTTCCAGGTTCTTGGATAAATACAGGTGTATATAGTAAAAATGTTGCAGTATCTGGAAATGGTGAATATATGGCAGGTATTAATGGAACAATTATTAATATATCGGATGATTATGGTTCAACATGGACAACTCGTCCACAAACATTTGAATTAATTTCTATTTCAGATACAGGTCAATATATGGCGGCATCTTTATCGAATGTATCTTTATATTTTTCAATAGATTATGGAAATACTTGGAGTACAATACCAAATACAAATAAACCATGGACATCTATTCGTATATCTGGTAATGGTAATTATATTGTTGCTGTTATTGGTAATGGATCATATAATACTATTTATATATATACAACTTTTTATTCAAACTTAAATATTTATAATCCATATCAAGTGAATTTTACTATCGGTCAAACAGGTCGATTTTCAATTGTGAATGAATCTGTTAATGTATTAAATGTTCCTCTTGTTTTATCTGATACAGTATATGGAAGTCAAACAAATATTAATAATGTAGAATCAAGTCTTGTAATTCAACCTTTAAATGGTTATGGTGCTACTGCAGGAACAATTGGAAGTAATATTATAATAAGGACTGTTGATAATACTGGTGCATTGGGTAGTAGAGTATATATTAACTATCAAGCGATGACAATATATGATAACTTAATTTTTGGTATAACAGGTACTTATATTCAATATCAAAATGGAACACAACAGAGTTCTGCATATACAGGTTATACAGGTAGTACAACAACAACCTATAATAATGCAAGTATTACATTAGACCCGAGTGGTAAAATAACGAATATAACAAGTGGTTCAACAGGATCAACTGGATCAACCGGTACAGCAAATAGTGTTTTAACAGGAATGATTATTGCATATGGAGGAGAATCTCCACCATCTGGATATCTATTTTGTGATGGTTCACGTGTAGAGATTTCAATTTATAATTCACTATATTTAACCATTGGTAATGTTTATTTACCTAGTGGGGAAAGTCCTGATATTAATTATTTTTATTTACCTGATTTACGAACAAAAGCTCCATTTGGTTCTACAATTCAGAATCCTTTAAGTGGTATAAGTTTAACTGGTGCATTACCAGTTGTATATGGAGGAAATCAAACAATGCAAACAAACCAACTTGCACCACATGTACACAGTTTAAGTTTTCCAACATCAACTTATGTATATGGTGGTGATACTCAAAATAATACAAATACTACGAGTGGTAAGGCACGTGATAGAATTCAATCATTATATTATACAAATTTTCCAACTGAGACTGGTTATTCAAATTCAGCACAATCTGATTATTTACCCCCGTTCTGTTGTGTAAATTATATTATTAAGACATAATATAGAGATGGATTTAATAAAAATGTATCCAAATAGTTTAGGGGAAAATATGTGTAATAAAATTATTTCTATTTTTGAAACAAGTAATTTAAAATATGAAGGAAGTACTACCGGAGGAATTAATAAAAATATTAAAAATACTATGGATTTACATTCTAAAGATTTACATGATAATGAAGAATGGAAATGTATTGAAAATATTATTCGAAAAGAATTAAATACAAAGTTAGAAATGTATTATTATGATATTAATCACGGTAATTTTAAAACACCCTATTTTACTCCTTATCCTCATATTGAGGATAGTGGGTTTCAAATTCAAAGATATATAGCGAACGAAGGATTTTATAAATATCATAATGATTTTAGTATAAAAAACAATGACACATTCAGGATACTTACTTATCTATGGTATCTAAATGATATAGATGAAGGTGGAAAAACATATTTTCATGAAGGAATGCCTATTAAACCGGAAACAGGAAAATTAATAATTTTCCCTGCATTATGGACATATCCTCATAAAGGTGAAATGCCAATTTCAAATAACAAATATATCATGACCGGTTGGATTTATTCAAAATTATAATCAATGCGACACAATATAATTTTAAATAATATTGTCTTTCATTATATGACAGATACTCCTCTTATTCTTGCACTACATGATAATTCACCAGAATTGTATGAAATTATTACAACATTGTTAAAAGACCCAAATTGTATTGTAGGTCATGTAAATTCACATGGAGATACTGCATTATTATTATCCATTCAATTTGATAAAATAGAGATTGCACTTGAAATAATACAGACCGGGAAATCCAATCCATCTCATGTAGATTCTCATGGAAATACAGCATTGACTCTCGCACTTCAAAAAAAATATACAGATATTTGTATTGCATTGATTCAAACTCAAGATTATAATCCTTCTCATGTGAATACACATGGAGATACATGTTTTACACTTGCAATCCGAAGTGAATTCGAAGACATCTCATCTTTAATTATGGTAAATCCTTTAATCAATATTAATCATATCGATGAACATGGAGATTCTCCATTATCTCTTTCCATTCATTACGGATTAAAAAATGTTTCAAGATATTTAATTAAACACACTGACTGTTTTTTAAATCATATTGATGATCAATGTGATACCTGCTTTATAAAAGCGATTGATTTATTACAAGAAGACATTGCACTACAATTAATTAGAACGGGTCGTATTAATACATCTTTTATAAATGCACATGGAACAACTGCATTGATTATTGCCATTCAAAAAGAAATGTCAGAAGTTGCATTGGAAATTATTAAATGTGGAAATTGTTTTCCAAATTTTATTGGAAATACAGGAGATACTGCATTGATTATGGCATTCAATAATAATAATTATGATGTCGTTGAGGCATTATTGCAAGAAGATTGCAATATTGGACATTCGAATGAGAATAAGGATACTGCATTATTTTTTGCAATAAATAGTGGGAAAGAAGATTTATGTCAAAGAATTATTCAAAACCCCAATTGCAATCTAGAGAATATTAATTTAGATGGGAATACAGCTCTTATTCTTGCACTTAGTAATGGGTTAGTTAACTTATCAAAGAATATTATTCAAATGGCATCTCCTGCACAAATTGGACATGTTAATAAATATGGAGACACTGCACTACTACTATCGATTACATATGGATATTTTGATATAACGGAAATGTTAGTGGATACCGGCTATTCAAATCCAAAACATGTAAACAATAATGGAGATACTGCATTACTTTTATGTATATTAAATGAACAATTTCATATTGTTCGTAAATTAATACTTAATACAGATTGTAATATTAATTATAAAAATAAGAATGTTGGAACGGCACTGGATTTTGCACTTTCTAAAAAGTACAATGATATAGTTATTTTAATAACAGACCATGGGATTTAACTCTTTACACAATCCTATTGAATCCATGCATCAAAATTTTTAATATAAGATTCATTATATTATAATCTTATCTTTATTTATATATTCTCTCCATTTGTCATCCTTTCTTTTTAAATACTCTTCTATACTATTTACATTATTCTTCTTTGTTTCTTCTTTATTTATAATACCCTTCTTTAATTTTCCTTCTTCACATTGCCATTTTGGATGACCTACTTTATTACATATTTTACAAATAATTGTTGGACATTTATCTATTTCGTGATTCCTTTTATAACAGTATTTGCATATCATTTTATTATTCTATTCTTATAGTCTTATATCTTTTTATTACTTAAAATCAAATCATTATTCATTATTATTATGTTTGATCTATTTATTTTTGATTTAGATGATACTCTTATTCAAACAGAAGATTTTCATTATAGCGCATGGGTGAATGTTCTTTCTACATTTAAGAATTTTTCATTGAAAGGTGCATTATCGAGAAATGCATTCTTTCAAATATTCCATTCTTTAAATAATCCACATGATATTGAATCTTATTTATCCTCTTTCGATTTACCTGTATCCTATCAAGAACTTAAAATTCTTAAAAAGAATGAATACATTCGTATTCTTCAAAACAATGATTTACAAATGACAAAGGGTGCTCATTCATTGATTTTGAATATTATAAATCATAATAAAAAATTTGTTATTGTTACGAATACATCTTATGATATTTTATCTATTGTATTACTTAAATTTCCAATTCTACTACTCGCTTCTAAATTTTACTACTCAAGTCCTCATGTATTACCTAAACCAAATTCTCAATGTTATATGAATGTTGTAAATGATTTTCCACTTCTTTCGAAGGTCGGTTTTGAAGATAGTCTTATTGGTATTCATGCACTATCACAGGTTAGTGAGATTACTCCTTTTTTTATTAATAATGAACAGTATTATTATACACCCTATATTTTATCGAATTATCATATTTCATTTATTCCCGATTTTGATTATTTTCATTTTTGTTTGTAAAATCCCAATAAGTGATAATTAAAGAACTATGTATATAATTTGTTTCATATTACTGAATAAACAAATATTATTTCAATTTTGGATGAATAAATAATTTAAAAATATAAAGTATTAATAAGAGATGAATTATTCAGCTAGTGAAATACAATCTATTGAAGAACAAATAAATGAACAACCACTTCAAGTATTTAGATTAATTATGATTCTTTGTAAGTCACGTGATAAACTTAATGAAATCCCTCCCCCTTATTCTTCAATAGATCCAGATAATACACAAGCTGCTATAATCGTTAGTGGAATTAAAAGTAAATATGAATCAAAAATCAAGCAATGTTATGATAAACTACCGATTGGTTTTCGAATATTATATGGAATGTTTAACCCAGATGGATATGAAGATAAGAATAGGTCAAAGGATAATATATTAAAATATGCAGCAGACAAATATTTTATACCCCCGACAACTCCTCTTTTTAATATGGATCCTTTATATGATAAATTATATTCTGTTGTAGCGGACGGAAAATGTTTAATATACTCTGCTTTTTATGCAATATATCATAGTCAATTTAGATCATTATTGGATCCAGCAATAGATGAAATGAAAAAATTTTATAAAGATGATAATGAAAAAGAAGAAGTTCTCAAAAATTGTTATTTATCATCAGAAGTAAATCTTGTATCGGGAAATTCAATAAGACAACAGTTTGATAAAATTATAAGTTCTTTTAGAACTAAACAAAATATTTTTAATAATATATTACCAACGTATGATGTAAATAATGGAACAACTAAAAAAGAACAACCCATTACAATAAATATGGATTTTAGTTCATTACTTAATAGTAATGTTTTAGGTATTGATTCGTCTTTTTTATTATTAATAGCAGATTATAATAGTGAATATATTTTTTTTGAAATAACTTCATATCCTCCTGCATTGGGACAAATTCAAATATTTTATGATGATTCATTAGTAGGTAAAAAATATGTTATCTTTTTGGTTAAAACAGATCATTATTATTTTTGGGATTTAACAAATGATGAAAAAATGAGTTTAATAAGATTAATAGCTCTAAACGACCCTATAATTTTAAATCCAAAGCGACTAACTACTGGACATTTAACTGTTGAATATTTTGAAAATATACTAAACCCCTAAGGGAAAATAACACATATGAATGATAATTCTCAGTTTAATTATAATTTAACCCTTTACCTGAATAATATTCAAAATCAACCCCCATGCGGATGATTTTTTAAGTAGTATTATAAACTGTTTATGTAAAGGATTAAGTAGTATTATAAACTGTTTATGTAAAGGGTTAACGAGGATAAAACAAATATATGAATTACCAACAAAAATATATACAATAAATATTAAAGAATAAAATAAAATATAATGTGATACTATATGAAATATAGAATAAATAAAATGAATAAAAAAAAAATAATTATTATAGTCGTTATTGTAATTATTATTATTATAACAATAATAGTATTATTATATAATTTAAATAGAAATGGAATTCCAAAAAAAGAAAAAAAGGAAATTAAATATTATCGCTGTATGGAAAAAGAATTAGGTGTCATTACAAAAGAAATATTTGAAGATAATAATATAAATCAGAATAATAAAGATTGGAATTTATATATACCATGCGGTTATAATGATGTAGAAAGAGAATTACAGAGTATAGACATAAATAATAATAAAGATGAAAAATATATTTTTGGAATAAATGGATGTGATAGGATTGTAAGTAAGAATGAGATATGGAAACAATTAAGAGACTGCTATGGAAGGAGTAAAGCTTCAACGATGATGCCAGAAACATGGATATTATCGGATAATATGGAAATGCAAGATTTCAAAAAAAAATATAATGGAGATACATATATTTTAAAAAAGAATATTCAGAGAAAAGAAGGTTTATTATTAACGGATAATTTGGATATTATTGAAAATGCAAAAGACGAAGAATATCGTGTTGTTCAGAAATACATAAAATCATTATTTTTAGTTGGAAGAAGAAAAGTAAATTTAAGGATTTATTATTTAATTATTATAAGAAATGGAACTATATCATTTTATATTTCAAATTTAGGTAAATGTATTTATACAAATAAGGATTATAATTCGGATAATACTGATTTTGAATCCAATATAACAAGTTTCAATTTAGATATTCATATATATAAAACACATCCATTAACTTTTGAAGATTTAAAACGTTATATCAATCAAAAATATCCAAATGGTGGTAATATATTATTTGAAAGAATACGTATATTAATGGTAGATGTAAGTAATTGTATACATAAAAGTTTATATCAGAGTAAAAATCTAAGTGGAACAAGTTTTCAATTGTTTGGGATAGATGTTATATTTGATGAAAATCTATATCCTTATATATTAGAGTTAAATAAAGGTCCGGATATGCAATCAAAAGATCAGAATGACCATATTATAAAAACAAAAGTACAATATGACATGTATAGTAAGGTGGGTATAATATCGAATAATAATAATGATAACAATGTATTTGAATTAATAGTAAGTGAAAAGAAATAACGTTATATATTGTTAAATATATATTTCGATAATTTATAGTCATGAGAATGATATAATATATAATTATACTATATATGAAAAGTGCGAATTCAAGAAGAAATACAACGGCTAAAAAACATATAACCCCTCATGAAAAAAGGCATATAACCCCTCATGAAAAAAAATTCAGTAGTAATAAAATAATGTATATCAAAGACCCGAAAATATTGAATATAAAAGAGTTTCCAACTTTCAGTTATGAAGGTGGGAATGGTTTTACCGCTGTTAAATTTCTTTTGAATAAGAATGAACAGATTCGTGCAAATGGAGGTTCTATGAATTATATGTCTAGTAATATTGAAATCGAAACAAAAATGAATAGTGTTCTGAATTCAATAAAGAGGAAATTATCGGGTGCAACTTTATTTTACAATACATTTACAAATAAAGGAAGTTCAAAAGAGGTCATTCAGTTTTCAGGAGTAACTCCTGGAAATATATCATGTTTATATATTCCAAAGGGTTGTAAAATAAAACTAACATTTGATAATTATATTGCATCCACGCCGAATTTAGTCGTTTCTGGTAGAGCATCTTTTGGTGGTGTTATAACAGGTTATGGATTATTTTATACAACTATCGAAGCGATAGATAGTCATGGATTAGTATGGATATCTTCCTTTGGAGAACTTGTTGAAATAAAATTAAAACCAGATGAAAAAATTCAAGTTGATAATGGTATTTTACTGGCATTAGAAGATGATATTGAATTTCAAACAGGTTTATTAGGAGGAATCAAAAGTTTTTTATTTAGTAGTGAGGGTATTATAACAAGTATACATAATACATTTAAAGAAACTCGAACGATTTATTTACAAAGTCGTAGTAAACTTGCATTTGTAGATTATATTCGAAATATTGTAGATAGTCAGATACTTATTAATAAATTATCCGATGCAACCGCTTTATCTGTATTATCCAATAGTAATAATAATAACATTGGTAATAATACATTAAGTTCTGTATCCAATTGGTTCTAATATAATCATTCTATTTTGTATTATTCCTTTCTTTACTTGAATATTATTTATAATCGATATGAATATATGTTCTATAAAAATAAATGCGATTATTATATTATAATATTTATATTTAATAATAATATGGCAAACAATAACTTTGATATCGAATTTTATGGTTCTTTTTATCCAGATTTAAAACATATGTCAAAAGAAGAGTTATTAACACATTATAATATGTTTGGTAAGAATGAAGGAAGAATTATATGTAATATTTCGGAAAATACTTTTTATGAAAGATATACCGATTTCTGTGTAAATTATTATAGAGATGATCATCCTGAATTAAATTATTTATCAGACAAACAATTATTGACACATTATTATTATTATAATACTCATACACAGTATAATGTTCGTTCACCTAAAGAAAAGTTTCGTTTACGATGTACTATAAATGCAGAATACTTAAGAAATGTGCATCTAATCGATTTTATGGAATCAAGTGATTATGAATCGGTATTCATTGAATATAGATGTTTACCTCATTGTGAGTTTTTAATTCGTAATGCAATTTTAAAATTAGGGGAGAAGTGGTGTCATACGATTATTTGTGGTAAATTAAATTACGAGTATATGGTACAATTATGTTCTACTATTTCCCATAAAATAAAAGTTATTCAAACAAATTATGATAATCTTACTCCATCTGAATATAGTTTATTTTTATCGACTCTCGACTTCTGGAATTTATTACATGGTAAAAAGATACTCATTTATCAGGAAGATTCTCTGATATTTAATCATAATATAGATGATTTCTTAAAATGGGATTATATTGGTGCTCCTTGGTCCGAATGGCAGAATGACAATCGTTCCGGAGTTGGAAATGGAGGAATCTCATTACGAACGAAAGATATAATGGTTCAAATCATAAATACAATAAGTATACATAGCACAGTATATAATTCAAGTACATTAGATTATATTCGAAATACAAATTCAACCGTTCCACCGGAAGATGTATATTTTACAAAAAATATGGAGGATTTAAATATAGGATTATTGGCAGATAGAGTAAGTGCAAGTTATTTTTCAACGGAATGTATATTGAATGAAAATAGTTTTGCAGGTCATAATTTCTGGATATCTGATCCAAATTGGTTAAATCGAGTTGAAAATACAGTTGTAAAGTTTAATTATCCAAGTATTGTTCCGGAAGCAATGAATGAACATAGAGGTGGATGGAATACAATAAAACAAAATTTAATAAATAATAACTTATTTTCAAATAATTATAAATTTGTATTTTATGATATGTTAGATCTAGAATTTTTATATCATTCCGGTTCAGTCATAGATAGAAAATGGAGTGGTATTTTTCATTGTACACCAATAACACCCGATTATTTACATTTTATTAATATTAATAATATTTTTAATAATTCAAATTTTATTCAATCATTGAAAAATTGTGTATGTATTATTACACTTTCAAATTATCTTTCACAATTTTTTATTAATAAATTTTGTAGTATGAATATGAATATTCCTGTATATACTATAAAACATCCTGTTGTCACTAAAAACATTCCTCTTTTTAATTTAGATGAATTTCATATGAATGGTGATAGAAGAATAATTCAAATTGGGCAACAGTTAAGAAAAATTACAAGTATATATTTATTACCCGATATGAAAGATTATAAAAAGTTATGGTTAACAGGTACAAAAGATTTTGATAAATTAAGACGTTTTATGAATCATGAAATCGAACAACTTCATATAGATAGAAATAGAGTTGATATGAATAATAATATAATGACATATCTAAAAAATTATAGTGATTATGATATATTATTAACAAAAAATATTATATTTATAGATTTATTTGATGCTTCTGCAAATAATGTAATTGTTGAATGTATTGTCAGAAATACTCCTATTGTAGTAAATAAAATTCCTGCTGTAGTGGACTATTTAGGAGAGGATTATCCTTTATATTTTAATAATATTGATGAGATTCCTCATATAATTACAAATGAGAATATATATAAGGCTCATCATTATTTAGTTGCTATGAGAAAAGACGATTTAGAAATCGGGCATTTTACAAAAGAACTCATTAATATATTATATCATAACTTTATACGATTGTAAAAATATGCATTTACTTCATTCGTATCATTTACTTCATTCGTATCATTATTATTATTCAATCATATTATAATTTATTGAATAATATAAAATATGTAATATTTACCAATAAGCACCTTCTTCAATTTTTTCATAACCATCAGGACGCATTTCAGGAGGCACTTTAATAAAATATTCATTTACTAATTTAGGATCAATCCTTTTTGTTTGTATTCCAAAATATAAAGGTAAACTACCACCTATAACATATGCTTTTTTATGTAGAGTATTCACAATATAATTAAATAATAAAGATGAATACGCACCTGCTGAAATAACTGCACAATCAAAATCAATATCTTTTATTTTATTACATAAATGTTCAGATGTTTCTAATATTGAATTATCTGGACCATTATTAAAAAAAGTACATTCGTTTTGTAAAATGGAAAGATTTTTTATATTTGGAAAATTTGGACATATCTTTTTTATATTGCCACTTTCATATTGTTGTTTCATTAAAGGACTTAAATTATTAATTATCAGTACAGATTGATTTTCAATAAATTCTAATATATCAATATGATGTTGATTCGGTGTAATATATTGTAAAAAATCATTTTTATAATTTAATAAATGATCATCTATACTATGAAAACATAAATTTATACATATTTCTCTATTTTTAACTAATTCGAGTAATCTTTCAAAATATATTTCATAAACTTGTGATTTTTCAATTTCTTGTAAAGTGAAATCAAAGTAAGAACCTTTAATTCTTTTGTCATAAAATCCAGATGTAGAAAATAACCAATTACATAAAGATTCTTTACAATGACAAGAATTTTGGTAATTTATTTGTATTGTATATAAATAATAATAGAATAATAAAGTAGTTTCTGTGAATCCTAATCTTAATAAATTCATATATATATATTATTACTATTTTAATTTAGTTATCCTATTATAAATTTTTACTTTTTTCTATGAATAATACAATTTACATATACATTTTATAATACTTCTACTCACATGACACTTTATTTTAGATTTAGATATTATTTAGGTAAAGGGTTAAAGAATGATACACCATCTGCATGATTTTGGATATTATTCATGTATAAGTTACTATTATTTATGTATAAGGTTAAAAATACATATAATATATAAATATATAATATATAAAATGGAACATATAATGGATGATATTTCATGTTTTGATGTAGAAATATATAAATATTGGAATAGCGATTTACAACATATGTCAAATGAAGAATTATTAATACACTATCATACATTGGGTAAAAATGAAGGACGCATTTCATCCAAACTTTCTAAGAATAAATTTTATAATAAATATTCAAATTTTAATATTGAGATATATAAATATTTTAATAGTGATTTACAACATATGTCAAATGAAGAATTACTAATACATTATCATAGATTTGGTAAAAATGAAGGAAGAGTTATGTCCGATATATCGGAAGATATTTTTAATCAAATGTATCCATATTTTAATATTGATCTTTATAGATACTATAATCATCATTTGGATAATGTATCAAATAGTATTGTTTTAACATATTATAATTATTTTGATAAAAATAAAACGGAAAATATAGATTATAGTAATAAATCACCGAAAGAAAAGTTTCGTTTAATATGTAATTTATATATTAAATATATAAGAAATGTGAAATTAATAAATTTTATGGAATCAAGTGATTATGAATCAGTATTCATTGAATATAGATGTTTACCTCATTGTGAGTTTTTAATTCGTAATGCAATTTTAAAATTAGGGGAGAAGTGGTGTCATACGATTATATGTGGTAATTTAAATTATGAGTATATGGTACAATTATGTTCTACTATTTCCAATAAAATAAAAATTATTAAAACAAATTATGATAATCTTACTCCATCTGAATATAGTTTATTTTTATCGACTATAGAGTTCTGGAATTTATTAAATGGTAAAAAGATACTCATTTATCAGGAAGATTCTATGATATTTAATCATAATATAGATGATTTTTTAAAATGGGATTATATTGGTGCTCCTTGGCCAGAAGGTCAAAATGACAATCGTTCTGGAGTTGGAAATGGAGGAATCTCATTACGAACGAAAGATATAATGATACAAATAATAAATAAGATCAATATACATAATACAGTATATAATTCAAGTACAATTGGTTATATGGAAAACACAAATTCAAAGGTTCCACCAGAAGATGTATATTTTACAAAAAATATGGAAGATTTAAAAATAGGATTATTGGCAGATAGAGTAAGTGCAGGTTATTTTTCAACGGAGTGTATATTCAATGAAAATAGTTTTGCAGGTCATAATTTCTGGATATCTGATCCAAATTGGTTAAATCGAATTGAAAAGACAATATTTAATTTTTCAGAAAAAATGATAGGTGTATTTCATCCATATCCATTTACAGTTGGAGGAGGTGAAAAATATTTATCATCTATGATAAAATATTTTATAAAAAAAGATTATACTATATTATTTTTTAATTATTATGAACCAGATATTATATTTGAAACATTCTCAGCATATCTAACACAAGATGAATGTAAGAAAATAATTAATTTACCGGATATTTTATTATATAAAATAAATTTTAAAAAAATATGTAATATTGATTATTTTATTTATTTAAATAATGATACAATTCCAAAATGTAGAGGTATGGGAAAAATAAATATATATCACTGTCAATTTCCTTTTGATTTAAATGAAAAGAATGAATATTGTAATACGAATGATATGCAAAATATTATATCATCCTATCAAATAATATATGTGAATTCAGAATTTACAAAAAAATATTATATAGATTCATTAAAAAATAAAAATTTAACTCATAATAATATACATATTTTATATCCAGTATGTTTTGATATCATAAATGAAATAAATTTTGAAAAAGAAGAAAATACATTTGTAATGATTGGTCGAATATTTAAATATTCTTCGAATGCAAATAATAAATATTTAGATGTTGCCATAAACATTTTTAATCGATTCAATAATATGAATTATAAATTATATATTATTGGAAGTGTAAAAGATATAGATTACTATCATTATCTGAATGACTTAATTATAGATAAAAATAAAATTATAATGTGTCCAAATATATCAGATAATGAAAAGAATGAAATTATAAAAAGTGCAAAATATTACATTCAATTGACTGGAATGAAAGATAGTAATGTATTTAATCAAGAACATTTTGGTATTTCAACAATGGAATGTATAAATTATAACTGTTTTCCAATTTGTTATAATGGTGGTTATTCTTCATATTTAATAAATAATTATGAGAATGGTATATTATTTAATAGTCAGGATGAACTAGAAAATATTATACAAAACATATTAAATAATAATATGGATTCTCCATATTCTCTACATAAAGAATCATTTTATTTAAATAGATATACATCGAATATTTTTGAAAAAAACATAAGTGATTCATTAAGTATAATAAAATAAACGTATTCCATTTTTACTTTTGTTTATTTTTGTTTATTTTTGTTTATTTTTGTATTATATGGTATAATGAATCATAACATTCCTCATATCATTCCTCATATCATTCCTCATATTATTCCTCATATCATTCCTCATATTATTCCTCATACCATTCCTCATACCATTCCTCATATCATTCCTCATATTATTCCTCATATTATTCCTCATACCATTCCTCATACCATTCCTCATATCATATAATTATATCATAATAATATATATGGACTATATACTATTATTAGGAAGTAGTTTTATTAAAAGAATGAAGAAAAATTTATTAAAAAAGAATAAATATCTTACTGAAAAATATAAAATACTGAATTATGGAATCTCAAGACAAAGAACAGATATGATACTCGATAAAAAATATATAAACAAACTAATGAAAATTTCTCCACTATATCAAATAGAAAATAAAAATAAGATTAAGTATATTATTTTTTATTGTGGAAATACAGATTTAGTTCATACTATTGATAAAATAGAAGTTTATAAAAATATAATAAAAATGATAGATATGTTAAATACATTATTTCCAGAATCCAAAGTTTTAATATTATCAATTCTAAAATCTCCAAGAAATAAATTATATAATTTGTATAAAGATATAGATTATATAAATAACCATTTATATAATATGTATAAATCGAGTTCAAATAATATATATATAAATATCAATAGACAAATAAGAAACCATTATGATTTAGATAATATACATCTCAATGAAGAAGGATATAATAAACTATATGATTGTATATTACAATTTATTAAATAAATACTTATACCATACTATTAAATACTTATACTACAATATATGAATATATACGATAAATTTCTTCATTCGTATATATCTTTTTTATTTCAGATTGTTCAATGGAATGAAATAACAATGGATTTACTTGAAATGTAAAATTACCTTGTAATCCAATTTTTTTATAATATATACTATTATTAATTGCACCATATGTACCAGAATAAAATAATGCTCTTTGGTAATCTAAATAAAACTGTTGATACATTTCATTGTTATCTTGTAATATATTAAATTTATTATAATACGCTTGTATATATTTTTGAACAATGGGATCATTATAAAATTCTACTTCTGTTTTATATAAAAACATTCTTCTTTTCATATATAAAATTTCATATGCATTTAATGAATATTTTTTCCTATTTGTACTATCTACATACGTATAAAAAAACAACTTATTATTTTCAATAAACTCTCCCGCTTGGTTTACATTCACAAGAATATTTGTATAATAGGTTTGATTTGCAATCATATAACGTAATACCTCAAGATTTGTTGTTAACCCGCTCATACTCTTACATTTGATAAAAATAATAATGATTTAT
>Ga0209189_1001272_pt1 | contig 19227 bp, 19 predicted proteins | sample C_130820_EF_Meta_FD_187308 | JGI IMG/M metagenome (GOLD analysis project Ga0209189, IMG submission 187308) | Freshwater microbial communities from Lake Croche, Canada to study carbon cycling - C_130820_EF_MetaG (SPAdes) (version 3) | ecosystem: Environmental > Aquatic > Freshwater > Lake... | reverse complement strand
TCGCGTAGCACTCTGCAAGTTGCTATTAGAAGCTCCTGATTTACTGCTTCTCGATGAACCAACTAACCACTTGGACGCCGAATCTGTCCTATGGCTTGAACAACATCTCTCGAAATATCCAGGCACCGTCGTTGCGATTACCCACGATAGGTATTTCTTGGACAACGTGGCTCAGTGGATCCTTGAGCTAGATCGTGGTCGCGCCTATCCTTATGAGGGCAATTACTCGACCTATCTAGAGACAAAGTCAGCTCGTCTGAAGATTGAAGGTCAAAAAGATGCCAAGCGGGCAAAGCGTCTGAGCGAAGAGCTTGAATGGGTACGCATGAACGCGAAGGGTCGCCAGGTTAAATCCAAGGCGCGTTTGGCCAGATATGAAGAGATGGCCGCAGAGGCAGACAAGATGCGCAAACTCGATTTTGAAGAGATTCAGATTCCGATGGGCCCTCGTTTAGGTAACGTTGTGGTCGAAGTAGAAGGTCTCAAAAAGGGATTCGGAGATCGACTACTGATTGACGATCTATCTTTTTCACTTCCGCGAAATGGAATTGTTGGTGTCATTGGTCCAAACGGTGCGGGTAAAACCACCTTATTTAAGACGATTCTGGGTATGGAACAACCAGATTCTGGTAACGTCAAAGTGGGCGAAACAGTAAAAATATCCTATGTTGATCAATCCAGAGGAGGAATCGATCCCAAGAAGAGTCTCTGGGAAGTTGTCTCTGATGGCCTTGATTTCATGAAAGTTGGAAACGTAGAGATTCCGTCACGCGCCTATGTTTCGACATTTGGCTTTAAAGGGCCGGATCAACAGAAGCCTGCTGGGGTGCTTTCCGGCGGTGAGCGAAATCGTCTCAATTTGGCGCTCACGCTAAAAATGGGAGGAAATGTTCTGCTTCTCGATGAACCAACAAACGATCTGGATGTGGAAACATTGGGTTCACTGGAAAATGCATTGCTCGAGTTCCCGGGCTGCGCAGTCGTGATTTCGCACGATCGCTGGTTCCTTGATCGCATCGCTACCCATATTCTGGCTTACGAAGGCGACTCTCAGTGGTTCTGGTTTGAAGGAAACTTCGAGTCTTATGAGGCAAACAAGGTCAAACGGTTAGGAGTGGAAGCCTCTAGGCCACACCGGGTTACCTATAGGAAGCTCACCCGTTGACCGAAACTTCCTTTTATGACGCCATAGGCGGACATCAGACCTTCGAAAATTTGGTTTCGCATTTTTATGCGCTCGTTGCCATCGACCCTATTTTGCGTCCGATGTACCCAGAGAGTGAGCTGCATGAAGCAGCGGAGCGTTTGCTTATGTTTTTGGAGCAGTATTGGGGTGGGCCAAAGACCTACCAGGAGAAGCGTGGGCATCCCAGGCTTCGAATGCGCCATGCCAGCTTTTCGATAGGCATCGCCGAACACGATGCATGGCTGCGTTGTATGAAATCCGCGGTTGATGAGATCGAGTGTGAGCCCGAGCTAAAGAGCCAGCTCTGGAGTTATATGGAGTACGCCGCGGCTTCGATGGTCAATCAGGGAAATTAGGCTGACTCCAGAGATTTACTTAGATTTAACTCTAAATCCCTGAATTTTGCCTAGCAGTAGGGCAGTATTTCCACTGACAGCGCGAGCCACGCGTTGCTTTCAAGGGAGCTAGTTTTGTGCCACAGTCATTGGTCTTAAACGCCACCTACGAGCCTCTAGGTGTCGTTACAGAAAGACGAGCACTTCTGCTTGTGCTCAATCATCGTGCTGTCACCGTGGAAAATTCTGAAACCGTTTTGCATTATGCAGGTGGAGAATTAACGTTGCCTGCGGTTATTCGGTTAAATAAATTTGTGCGAATTCCTTATCGCCATGCTGTCCCGTTATCTCGCCGTGCCATTTTTGCTCGCGATGGAGGCAAATGCGTTTATTGTTCGGCACCTGCCACATCGATTGATCACGTCATGCCACGAAGTCGTGGTGGTCAACACGCATGGGAGAACGTGGTCTCTGCTTGCCACAAGTGCAACCATCAAAAAGCAGATCGCACATTGAAAGAAATTGGGTGGCGTTTGCGTACAACTCCAAGAGAGCCTGTTGGTGCAGCCTGGCGAATTCTTGGAACTGGTCGTCCGGATGTTCGCTGGATATCGTATTTACAACCTTATGGTGTGGATCAGATCTTCTCTGCTTCAGCGACCGCTTCGTAAATTACTTCGAGATTAGTAATAGACTTCGAACATGATTGCGCATCTCTTTCACCATTTGGCCATGACAACCCAAGAACCTGGCGCACTGCCTGGTCCTGGACTCAAGTGGTATCAAACCTTTGTGATCTTCATTGTTATTCCAGCAGCCATGTTTTTGGGAATCACAGGAATCGTTCTGCTCGCTACGCAACCAAAGAAAAAATCTCAATAGCTTCAATAAATCTTTTGTATTGTGACACACATCGAACGTCCATCTATACGTAGCTATGTGCTTCGTGGGGATCGCCAACGTCCTTCTCAAGTGAGTGCTTATCAACGGCTTTGGGATATTTTTGGAATAGAACTTGAAGGCGTGATTGATCCTCAAGTGATTTTTCCCCTCTCGACTACTCGGATCATGGAGATTGGTACGGGAATGGGTGAAGGAACGGCTCAGATAGCGGAGCGATTTCCAGATGTTGGCTTTATTGGAGTTGATGTTCATAAACCAGGCATCGGTGCGCTTTTGGGGTACATCGAAAAAATGGAGCTCGCTAATCTGCGAGTGGTTGCAGCTGATGCACACCTCGTTCTTCACAATCATTGCGTCGATCATTCCTTTGACGCATTTCATTTATTTTTCCCGGATCCGTGGCAGAAGCGACATCATTTCAAACGACGAATCGTGCAAAGCCCGTTCCTCGATCTCATTTATGCGAAACTAAAGCTAAACGGTTATATCCACATTGCGACAGATTGGGCTCCATACGCTGACTGGATCGCGAAAGTTTTCGCCGCTGATGAGCGATTTGACGGGGGAGTGATAGATCGGCCGGATTGGCGCCCATTAACCAAATTCGAAGGCCAGGGAGTTCGAAAAGGTCACGTCGTGACTGATTTCAAATATTTTAAGAGCAAGTGATCGTGCCAAGCGTCTAAGCGAGAGTTCCAGTTTCCTCAAATTTATGAATGAGGGCAATCCTGCGGGCATGTCTTTCATCGTGCGTGAAGGATGTTGAGAGAAATAAATCAACCAAAGCAAGTGCTTCAGCTTCACTGTGCATCCGTCCTCCAATGGCAATGATGTTTGCATCGTTATGCTCGCGAGCGGCTATAGCCGTTGCCTCGTTCCAGACCAAGGCTGCCCTGACTCCCTTTACCTTGTTAGCGGCGATCTGTTCACCATTACCGGAACCGCCTAACACGATGCCAAGTGAGCCCGGTTCTGCTGCTACTGCCTCTGCTGCTGGGATGCAAAAAATAGGGTAGTCGTCCACCGGATCAAATGTATGAGGACCATGATCAGTTACCAGATGGCCCTGCGACTGCAGGTGGGCGATTATTCGGTTCTTGAACTCTAGCCCGGCGTGATCGCTTCCAATGTGAATATGCATACCCAAATTATCTCAAACCAAATCAAAAAAGAATGACCTTCGCCCACACGGACGAAGGTCATTCTTTTTATCTTGATTGGTGAGGAGCTGGGTCGAGGACCTAGCTATTTCCTCCAACTGAAGGCGCACCTGGGGCTGGGGCAAAACCAGCACCAGCTCCTGGACCGCGATGTCCATGACCACGTCCTGGACCACCAGCTCCTTGACCTGGCGTCGCATTGACCATCTCAGTAACTTTTGCGGTCAAGCCGGCAATGAGTGTCGTCGCCTGTGCCTGAGTCAATGTTTTTGCAGTTACTTTTGCATTGATCTCTGTTGTTTTTTGAGCAACAAGCGCATTAATAAGTGCTTGAGTTTTGGATCCAGCTAGAGTTGCAAGTGATTTTCCAGCTGCCTTTGCGGCAGTCAGATCAGCGGCTGTGATTCCCAATGTGCTGAGAATTGTCGCCTGATCGGCTGTTGATAGACCGCGTGGGCCATGTCCGCCAAATCCTGGACCATCAGAGTCGTCATCTGGACCACCCGCAATTGATGGTTGAGGCATCGCTGCCTTTGCTGCGGTAAGCGCAGTCATGATTGCTGTTGATTGTGTTTGAGTGATAGTTCCATTAGCAACGAGTGCCGCTAAGACAGTCGCAATTGGATTCGTAGGTGATGTAGTTGCTGCGACGTTTTTCGTCGTGACAGAAGCGTTACTAATTTTAGAACTGTGGCTTGAAGCCGCATCGGCAACTCCAACTGTTCCTACAGTTAATGCAACCGCAACTCCGGCTGCGACGAGTGATGACTTTTTCATGGTTCTCCTTTTGTGATCAAGATTCAGGTCTCGATCGTTCCTTTGCCAGTGCCCTCACACCGACATGAGAGAAGATAACTATCTTTCTCTGAATATCTACGTCGATACACCTGAGAGCCCGATGAGAGTTTTAGAGCTGTGTTTGCACAGGGGCTATTCTCCCGTATTCCCTCTCGGATGAGAAGAGCAATAATGCTATCCATTTACCCCTTGACCTTTGCACACTTATAGAACTGAGGTAAATAAATACTTCACAAGTTCTGAAGAGGGAAAATGAAAATCTTGCGTTTGAGAAATTCGAGGATCCAGTGTCTTGTTTGTGCAATTCTCGTTTCACTGGTGGTCGCGCAACAATCGACTGCGCTGGCTACGAGCGTAGCTCCTCATAAAGCGGGACGAGCAACTGCGTCAGTCGTTAACACAATCAGGAGTGGTAAGGGTGCGCCGGCAAATTCGGTTGGAATCGATGGAGATTTTTATATCGATACTGGTTCCTTTAATTTTTATGGTCCGAAGACCTCTGGCAAGTGGTTAACGCATGTTTCGATGCGTGGTCCAGTTGGGGCCACCGGTAATGAGGGAAAGACGGGAACAACGGGTACACAGGGTGCGACAGGTGCCAACGGGATTGCGGGGGAGAAAGGCTCGACTACCTCTAGTTCCACAGGAGCCCAAGGAACGACGGGCGCCAGAGGTGAAGTGGGTGTTCCGGGCGCCAGAGGTGAAGTGGGTGTTCCGGGCGCCAGAGGTGAAGTGGGGGCATCAGGTGCCACTGGATCTGCTGGTCTGACTGGATCTGTTGGGCCTATCGGCCCTACAGGTGCTACCGGATTGACTGGTGCCACCGGATTAACTGGCCCTACCGGATCTGCTGGCTCGATTGGTGCCAATGGATTACAGGGCTCAACTGGCAGCCAGGGCGTTGCCGGAGTGAAAGGTGATGTTGGTAGCCAAGGCTCAACAGGTAGCCAAGGCTCAACAGGTAGCCAAGGTGTTGCTGGAATCAAGGGCGATAGCGGTACACCGGGAGCTAAAGGCGATACGGGAAGCCAAGGTAGTGCCGGTCTAGACGGGGTTATTGGAAATACAGGCTTGGCAGGGGGTCAAGGAGTTGCTGGAGTGAAAGGTGACAGCGGTACTCCTGGAGTGAAAGGTGATACTGGATCGACTGGTCCCTCGCAAGTACAGGTTGTGGAACTTGCGCCCTGGACGTTAAGCACGACCACCCCAGGAACGGGATCTTCAAGTCTTCCGATTGCAAATATATTGGCAAACAAGTCATATGCGATCTTTATTCAAGTTGCAGGAAAATTGTCCACGAATCAACCCTCATCCACCCTTACGAAGTTGGGGCTATTGATCACCGCTGGTGATAGCTCGGCACATTTGACTTACGGAGTCACGAGTTCATACGGCTATTGGAATGATGGTGGAACTAGCTATTATCTTAGACAGTCATTTTTGCTTGTAGGAACAATCATATCGACTTCGAATACCGCTCTAACAATTACAGTGGTGGACGATGGGCCAACTACGGGCACATACCCCATGACATTTTCTGGATATGGATTTTTTCAATTGATTGGTGCGATCGTTTAAAGCATGGAGCGGGTGACCGGGATCGAACCGGCATGGCCAGCTTGGAAGGCTGGGGCTCTACCATTGAGCTACACCCGCAAATGTCAGAGGAACCTCATCTTTTTAGGGATTGGGGACTGCAACTACTGCGTACTTCTCTAATACTATCTGCTTCGGTTATGACTTGTGAACTCGAGGGACTATTATCCTCCTTGCGCCTCGGGGCGTAGCGTAGTGGCTAGCGCGCCTGCTTTGGGAGCAGGAGACCGGGAGTTCGAATCTCCCCGCCCCGACCAGTTCATCTAACAATTACTCGAAAGGGCCTTCGTGAAAAGCGCCGTAGAAAAACTCAGTGAAACCCGTTCAAAACTCTCCATCGAGGTGACTTTCGAGGAACTCGAACCGTTTATCTCAGAGGCCTACAAGACCTTTGGTCAGAGAATTAACGTTCCTGGCTTTCGCAAAGGAAAAGTTCCGCAGGCGATGATAGATCAGCGTGTCGGACGGGCCGCGATTCTTGATGAAGCTATTAATTCAAGCCTTGGTGAGTTTTACGCTGCGGCTAGAAAAGAACATTCCGTTCATTCGATCGGGCGTCCACAGGTCGACATCACAGAGCTCGTGGATCGTGAGAAGGTTTCGTTCACAGTAGAGGTTGATGTACGTCCAGAGATTACTCTTCCTAATTTCTCGGAATTAACGATCACCGTTGATGATGTCGTTATCGGCGATGCAGAGGTAGATGAGCAGGTTGATGCGTTGCGCGCTCGATTTGGAACGCTGACGACCGTGGAAACAAGTGTCGAATCCGGGAGTTTTGTTACGATCGATTTAGTCGCATCGGTTAACGGTGAACCACTAGAGGGCGGAACCGCGAACGATATTTCCTACGAAGTTGGTTCTAACAGCATGGTTGACGGCCTCGATGATGCGCTGATCGGTTTGTCTGCTGGTGAAGGCAAGAGATTCTCAACGAGATTGGTCGGCATGCCTGAAGGTGAAACTGGCGATGTCGATGTAACGGTAAAGATTGTTAAGCATCGCGAACTTCCTGCGTTAGATGATTCTTTCGCAAAGCTTTCGAGCGAGTTTGAGACCTTGGCAGAACTTAAAGCGGATGTTGCGACTCGACTAGAACGCGTCAAACATCTCGAACAAGGTGCAGATGCTCGTGACAAGTTAGTTGAAGAACTCGTTTCGAATGTACATGTTCCGCTTCCAGCAGCGGTGATTGAAGATGAAGTGAATCATCATCTTGAGGGAGAAGGTCGTCTCGAAGACGAAGCTCATCGTGAAGAGGTAAGTGGTCAAGTCACTCGCCAGCTAACCCAAGAAATCATTATGGACACGATCGTCGCAGCCGAAAATGTTTCGGTAAATGAAGCGGAGTTGACTGAGTTCTTGATTCGTCAATCGCAGCGCTACGGCATGAGTCCGGACCAGTTCGTGAAAGAAGTTTCAGAAAGCGGACAAATACCGACAATGGTTTCAGAGGTTGCTCGGGCCAAAGCGCTCGCGACTGTATTGAGCCGTGTGAAAGTTGTGACGACTTCAGGAAAGGTTGTTAACCTTGAAGCGCTGCGTCCGCCGGCTCCTTCCGTTGAAGCTTCGTCTTCGGACGAACATGTGGAGGAGATCCAAGCCCCAGATGCCGAAACGACCGAAACGACCGAAACGACCGAAACGACCGAAACGACCGAGTAGGACTTCTCTTAGGGCGAACAGCTCTAACCGAGAAAATTGTTGATATCGGGAAGCGTTTGCCACGAAAGATTGTTACTGTCATTACATGAGTTAATGCTGGTCTTTCAGCGTTGCCGTCAGGAGGAAAAATGGATCCAATTACCGCGCGATCTGCGTCTCAGTATGCAGGTGGATTAGACGATCAGGTCTATCAACGTCTGCTTCGAGAGCGAATTATTTTCATGGTAGGCCAAGTCGAGGACAATATGGCTAATGCAATTGCAGCCCAGATGCTCCTACTTGCTGCCGAAGATCCTGAGAAAGATATTTACCTTTACATTAACTCTCCTGGTGGATCTGTATCAGCCGGCATGGCGATCTATGACACGATGCAATACATCAAAAATGATGTGGCAACCGTGACTATGGGATTGGCTGCATCGATGGGACAATTCTTATTAACTGCTGGGGCACCAGGCAAGCGTTATGCACTTCCCAATGCCCGTGTTCTCATGCATCAGCCTTTGGGTGGCATTGGAGGCACAGCGACAGAGATCAAGATTCAGGCAGATCAAATGAAATACACAAAGCGCAAAATGGCGGAGTTGATTGCATTTCACTCCGGTCAAAGCATTGAAAAAATTTCAGAAGATTCCGATCGTGATCGCTGGTTCTCTGCAGAGGAAGCGAAAGAATATGGTTTGGTAGACCACGTAGTAAGTTCTGCTGGTCAAGTTTCAGGAAGTGGTGGCACGGCATGAACAATGAGATGAACCGGATGGCCGAAATTACAAATCGTTATGTGCTTCCGACGATCGAGGAAAAAACTTCGTATGGGTACAAGAGGTTAGATCCGTACACAAAACTCTTTGAAGAACGCATCATTTTCGTGGGTCAGGGAATCGATGACACAGTAGCGAACGACGTCATGGCACAGTTGCTCACACTGGAATCTATGGATCCAGATAGAGACATCATGATGTACATCAACTCGCCTGGTGGATCATTTACCGCGCTAACGGCGATCTACGACACAATGCAGTTTATTCGGCCCGATGTAATGACCATCTGTTTGGGTCAAGCCGCTTCAGCTGCCGCAGTACTTTTGGCTGGCGGAGCAAAGGGCAAAAGAATGGCATTGGAAAATGCGCGTATCTTGATCCATCAGCCATACTCTGAAGGCGGTGGGCAAGGTTCGGATATCGAAATTCAGGCAGCAGAGATTCAACGCATGCGTTCTCTGCTCGAGAAAATGCTGGCGAAAGATTCAGGAAAGCCGGTCGAAGAAGTTTCGAAAGATATCGAACGCGACAAGATTTTGACAGCTGAGGAAGCGGTGGCTTACGGCATTATTGATCAAGTATTGGCAAGCCGAAAGGCATCAATTCGCCTATAAGCGAACAAGCTGAGCGGATAAATCCCGCTCAGCTTTTTACATTTTCCTTTACGATTTAGCCATGACCACTCGTATTGGCGAATCAGGCGATCTTCTCAAATGTTCATTTTGCGGCAAGACGCAGAAGCAAGTAAAAAAATTGATTGCTGGTCCTGGCGTTTACATTTGTGACGAATGCATCGACCTCTGTAATGAAATTATCATTGAAGAACTTACGGAAACTTCTTCGCTGGGTTTGACGGAAGTCCCGAAGCCGCAGGAAATCTATTCATTCTTGGATCAATATGTTGTTGGCCAAGATCGTGCCAAAAAATCTCTCTCAGTCGCTGTTTACAACCATTACAAACGTGTTCAATCGGGGCATAGCAATCGTGATGATTCGGTAGAACTTTCTAAATCTAATATTTTGATTCTTGGTCCGACTGGATGCGGCAAGACGCTTCTTGCTCAAACTCTGGCTCGCATGCTAAACGTACCGTTTGCTATTGCAGACGCTACAGCGTTGACCGAAGCCGGTTATGTCGGTGAGGATGTAGAAAACATCTTGCTTAAGCTGATTCAAGCCGCGGATTTTGACGTCAAGAAGGCAGAGACCGGAATCATCTATATTGATGAAATCGATAAAGTCGCTCGCAAGTCAGAGAATCCATCGATAACACGAGATGTTTCTGGTGAAGGAGTCCAGCAGGCGTTACTCAAAATTTTGGAAGGCACAACAGCATCAGTCCCGCCACAAGGTGGACGTAAGCACCCTCATCAAGAATTTTTACAGATTGATACCACCAATATCCTCTTTATCGTTGGTGGAGCTTTTGCTGGCCTTGAAAAAATTATCGAAGGGCGCAAAGGCAAAGCAGGTGTTGGTTTTAATGCGACATTGCAATCTCAGGCCGATGTTGCTCAGCTTGATATTTTTGGCGAAGTGATGCCCGAGGATTTGCTCAAATTCGGAATGATTCCAGAGTTCATTGGACGACTACCTATTCTTACAAGCGTTGAGAATCTCGATCGTCCGGCGCTCATGGAGATTTTGACAGAGCCGAAGAATGCTTTGATCAAGCAGTATCAACGGCTTTTTGATATCGATGGTGTCGATCTGGAATTCACGCAAGAAGCGCTGGAAGTCGTAGCTGACCTAGCAATCAAGCGTGGAACAGGTGCACGCGGTTTGCGCGCAATCATGGAGGAGACCCTGCTCACCGTCATGTACGACGTTCCAAGTCGAAAAGATGTTGAACGAGTATTGATCACACCCGATGTTGTTTTGAAGCAGGGCGAGCCGGAGTATGTCAACCGGGCCCCAGGCTCCAAGAGGGTACTCAAAGGTGAAAAGCCAACGGAAGAGAAGAGCGCGTAGTTTAATCTAGACTGTCAGCCTATGAATGAGCGCCCGGAACTTGCTGCAACTTTTGTGCCTGCGGAAATAGAGGCCTCCCTCTATAAAAAGTGGCAAGATAGAGAATACTTTAAAGCCGACAGCGCCTCGGAAAAGCCACCGTTCACCATTGTCATTCCACCTCCCAATGTGACCGGAAGTTTGCATATTGGCCACGCATTAGACCACACGCTCCAAGATATTCTGATCCGATTCAAGCGCATGAAAGGTTTCGAAGCTCTTTGGTTGCCGGGGATGGACCATGCCGGTATCGCCACTCAAAACGTGGTTGAAAAGCAGCTAGCGGCGCTGGGACTTTCTCGTCACGATTTAGGCCGAGAAAATTTTGTTGAAAAGGTTTGGGAATGGAAGAACGAATCAGGAGGTCTGATTTTAGATCAGATGAAACGTCTGGGAGATAGCGTTGATTGGTCGCGCGAAAGATTCACCATGGATCCAGGCCTTTCAGATGCAGTCCTGACAATATTCAAGCGACTCTATGACGATGGGCTGATATACCGCGCGGAAAGAATTATTAACTGGTGTCCGCGCTGTTTAACAGCTCTCTCTGATATCGAAGTTGAACATTCCGATGTCGATGGTGAATTTGTGTCGGTCCGTTATGGCGATGGTGATCAACAAATTACAGTAGCAACTACCAGACCCGAGACGATGCTGGGTGATGGAGCGGTTGCAGTGCATCCGGGTGATGAACGGTATGCGCATCTCGTCGGTTCGAACGTTTTGCTCCCGTTGGCTAATCGAATGATTCCGATCATTGCCGATGAACTCGTCGATCCAGAGTTTGGTACTGGAGCGGTCAAGGTAACTGGCGCTCATGATCCAAACGATTTTGAAATGGCGATGCGGCATGGGATCGATATGCCAATCATTATGAACATTAATGCTGTCATGGAAGGCTCTGGGACCCGTTTCGATGGCATGGACCGATTTGAGGCTCGAATCGCCGTTGTTGAAGAGCTGAGGAAGCAAGGTCGAGTCGTCGCCGAAAAGCGACCTTATTCGCATTCTGTGGGGCATTGCCAGCGTTGCGACACGATCGTAGAACCGCGCTTATCCAAGCAATGGTTCGTCAAAGTTGGGCCGTTAGCAAAAGCAGCTGGTGATGCGGTTCGCGATGGTCGAGTAAAGATCGAACCGGAAGAGCTCGCTCCACGATATTTTGATTGGGTCGATGGAATGCACGATTGGTGTATCTCGCGTCAATTGTGGTGGGGACACAGATTGCCAGTTTATTACGGCCCCAACGAAGAGATCGTTGTTTGCGGCCCTGGTGAAACACCTCCGGAAGGATTTACCCAAGATCCAGATGTATTAGATACCTGGTTCTCGTCTGGATTATGGCCGTTTTCAACGTTGGGCTGGCCAGAGAAGAGCGCGGATCTCGAAAAGTTCTACCCGACATCTGTCCTAGTGACCGGATATGACATCCTCTTTTTCTGGGTAGCTCGCATGATGATGTTAGGCCTCTATGCCATGGAGGGCACTCCGCCGTTTCATACGATTGCGCTGCATGGGCTAGTGCGTGACAAATTTGGTAAGAAAATGTCAAAGAGTCGCGGCAATGTCGTTGATCCAATTGAATTTATGGATAAGTACGGCTCGGATGCCTTGCGCTTTACCCTGGCTCGAATGGCTAATCCAGGTTCCGATCAAGCCCTTGCCGAAGAATGGATTGGTGGCTCTCGCAACTTTGCGACCAAGCTCTGGAACGCCTCTCGATTTGCGATGATGAATGGCGCAAACATAGAGGGGCCTCTGCCCGAGTACTCATCTCTCACCGTGATCGATCAATGGATTTTGACTCGCCTCAATCAAACGATTGAGGCAGTGGATTCTTACCTAGAGACTTTTGAATTCAGCAAAGCACTCGAACTGCTCTATCACTTTGCCTGGGATGATCTCTGTGATTGGTATCTAGAGCTAACAAAATCTACTTTTGCCTCTAATAATTCTGCCCAGACTGCTCGCGTTTTGGGCCATGTTTTAGATAATCTCTTGCGACTATTACATCCAGCAATGCCATTTATTACCGAAGAACTTTGGTGCAATCTCACTGGGGCTGAAGGGGAATCGACCGCTGATTCTGTTGATTCCATCGTCATAGCCCCATGGCCTACTTACAATAAATCTCATGTTAACGAAGAATCTATTGCGGCCATTACACGTATTCAAGAGATTATCACCGAAATTCGGCGCTTTCGGAATGACCAAGGAATTAAAACCTCTGCAAAAATTATTGCTAGATTCACTGGACTTGGAGATTTGTCTTTTTATGAAGAGGCAATCAGGTTTATTGTTCGATGCGAAAAAGCAGAGGGCAAGTACAGCGCAAAGATTGAAGTTGGCACGATAATTGTTGAATTTGATCTCACCGGCGCGATTGACGTCAAGGCTGAACGGGCACGATTAACAAAAGATTTAGCAACTGCACAAAAAGATCTAGCAACGGCGAAAGTTAAATTACAGAATGATGGGTTCATGGCGAAGGCACCGTTAGAAGTTGTGACGGAAATTCGCGAACGGCTTGCGGTCACTACCGCTGAAATCGAGCGGTTGGAAGCGCTACTAGCCGCATTGCCCTTGGATGCTTCAAGAAACTCAACTGGCTCTGATAGTTGATTGATATTTTTTCATGAACATTAACCCAGAGGACCAAGCCGTCATAGAGGTGATTTATCAAGCTCTTTTAAAGCGCTGGCCAGAAACGAGAATCGAGCCATCGCTGGAGCGGATCGCTGCAATCTGTGATGCGCTAGGAAGCCCCCAGCTCTCGTATCCAACCGTTCATATTGCCGGGACTAATGGGAAAACTACGACCTCAAGGATGATCGATTCGCTTTTCAGGGAACTTGGGTATCGAACCGGGAGATTTACGAGTCCACATCTTGAGAGTTATTTGGAGCGGATAGCAATTAACGGTGAGCCAATCTCGGCCTCAGGAATGATCGCCGCCTATAACGATGTGGCTCTTTATTTCGATTTGATTGATAGTCGCCAAAAGCACCCCATCTCTTTCTTTGAAGCGATCACGACTCTCGCCTTTGTCGCCTTTGCCGAATTCCCGGTGGATGTGGGGATAATCGAAGCCGGAATGGGCGGGGAGTGGGATGCTACGAATGTTGTGGCTAGCCAAGTCTCTGTCATAACTCCAATCGGTATGGATCACATGGAATATCTAGGTGAGACTATTGAAGAGATTGCGTTAACTAAATCAGGAATTATCAAACCCGAATCTCATGTTGTTTTGGCCGCGCAGCAACCGTCGGTGGCAACGGTTTTAACGGCAAAAGTGATCGAGCGATCTGCTATTGCCTATCGGGAGGGTGTGGAGTTCTCTCTAGATCGGCGAGATCTCGCGGTAGGTGGCCAGCTTCTTTCTATCAATGGCGTCCATGGCCACTATTCAGATATTTATCTGCCCCTGTATGGATCTCATCAATCGACTAATGCCGCGGTTGCTCTCGCCTCAGTTGAGGCATTTGCCGGAGTCAAAATCGACGATGAGATTGTCAGACGAGCTTTTGCCAATGTTGATTCTCCAGGCCGACTAGAAATTCTCTACCGAGACCCAACGGTTATTGTCGATGCTGCTCATAATCCACATGGTGCCAAAGCGCTGGCTAGCACGCTGGCTTCTGAATTTGACTTCGAATCTATTTTTGGGATTCTGGCGATTCTTGGAGAAAAAGATGTCATGGGTGTTATCTCAGAGTTAGAGCCAGTTATCGACCGTCTGGTCGTAAGTCAGAGCAGCTCGGATCGAGCTTTACCTGTTGATCAGTTATATCGGATGGCAATAGAGATTTTTGGAGTCGACCGGGTCTACAAAGAGTCCGATCTGCGAACCGCTATCACCTACGCAATGGAACAATCTGCCCTGCTTAACCAGGTCAGCGATGGTGTCTCGGCGGTAGTAATCACTGGATCGGTCGTAACGGCCGGAGAGACCCGGGCTATTTTGAGATCCATCTCCCACCAGCGAGGTGTTGAGCAATGAGGGTTCTTGGTTCGGCCGTATTGGCGATGGAATCTTTGCTCGTTGGTTTTGCGCTACTTCTTGCGATGGATCACCATGGTGCGCTACTCATCAGCCTGGGGGGCCTATTAGCGATAGCAATCCTCCTCACGGCTGGGCTGATGAAGAGCATGCTTGGTTGGTATCTGGGAACTCTCTGGCAGATCTGCCTGATTGCCTATGGAATGGTTGTACCAGCCATGTACGTGATGGGAGCGCTATTTACAGTTCTTTGGCTCAGTGCCTACCGAGTCGGGCGTAAAGGGGAAGCGATGAGAGCTCAATTGCTCGCGGAGGGTCCGCCACCTCCACGTCTCTAGGTAGGTCCTCTTACTAATACACTTGTGTAATGGAACAAACCCTTATTTTGGTGAAACCTGATGGCGTCGCCCGTCAGTTGGTCGGACAGGTGTTGGCTCGAGTAGAGGCAAAAGGTTACATAATTGTCGCCCTGCGGATGATGACGGCTGATCGGGCTCTTTTGGAGCAACATTACGCCGAGCATCAAGGAAAGCCATTTTTTGAACCTTTGGTCGAATTTATGATGTCAGGTCCGATTGTTGCACTTGTCGCAGAAGGTCATCGCGTAATTGAAGGATTCAGAAAGCTAGCCGGAGTGACCGACCCGACCATTGCCGAACCTGGAACAATTCGAGGAGATTTGGCTAAAGATCAAGGAACAAAAGTTGTACAAAATATTGTTCATGGCTCTGATTCTCCCGAATCTGCTGCGCGTGAAATTGCAATCTTTTTTCCAGGATTCTCAAAGTAAGACTATAAGCCGGGTAGCATGGGGACACTAGGAAAGGTGATCTGTGAGTAATCAAAAGTCGAGCCGGATGTCATTTATAGGACGCGATATGGCGGTAGACCTGGGCACGGCAAACACCTTGGTGTACGTTCGTGGTCGAGGAATTGTTCTAAACGAACCAAGTGTTGTGGCAATTAATCAAACCACGGGGGCGATTTTGGCCGTTGGTACTGAGGCTAAAGCAATGATTGGTCGGACGCCGAGCAATATCGTGGCCATTCGCCCACTCAAAGATGGTGTGATTGCGGATTTCGATACCACCGAAAGAATGCTCAGATACTTCATCCAGAAAGTACATCGTCGTAGATATTTAGCAAAGCCACGAATTGTGGTTTGCGTTCCCTCTGGCATTACCGGCGTTGAACAGCGCGCTGTTAAAGACGCCGGGTATGCGGCTGGCGCTCGCAAGGTATACATCATCGAAGAACCGATGGCTGCTGCTATCGGTGCCGGTTTACCAATTCATGAGCCAACCGGAAATATGGTTGTGGACATTGGAGGCGGTACTACTGAAGTTGCTGTCATTTCCCTAGGAGGAATCGTTACCGCGTTGTCTATTCGCATCGGAGGCGATGAGCTAGATCAGTCCATCATCAATTGGGTCAAGCGGGAGTATTCATTACTTCTGGGAGAAGACACGGCGGAAAAAATCAAAATGGCGATTGGCTCAGCGTGCCGAACAGCAGGGGAGCCCGATGCAGAGATTCGTGGTCGTGATTTAGCCACTGGTCTTCCTAAAACCATCACGGTAACAGCGGAAGATATTCGTAAGGCAATTGAAGAACCGGTGAACCAAATCGTGAATGCCGTGAAAAGCACATTGGACAAAACTCCACCGGAGCTTTCCAGTGATCTCATGACACGGGGAATTGTCCTCACTGGCGGTGGAGCCTTGTTGCGCGGTCTTGATGAGCGAATTCGAAACGAGACAGGCATGCCGGTTCACGTTTGCGATCGCCCACTCCAAGCCGTTGCCGAGGGTTCTGGTAAGTGCGTTGAAGAGTTTGAAGCTTTAGAAAAAGTATTGATCTCTGAACCTCGTCGATAAGATGTAACGTTTCGCACTTTTCATTGGGGGATATCTGTGACAAAAGGAACTGGTAGCAGATCTCGCTTATTGCTTATCGTTCTCGTCGTCACCGCACTTTTTTTTATTACGCTCGATCTACGAGGAGTTAGCCTGACAAGCGGTTCACGGTCGATAACCCAGACACTGTTGGCACCGGTCCAAAAAAGCGTCTCCGCAGTATTTGCTCCAGTAGGGAGATTTTTTTCTGATGTCGCAAACTTTGGAAGCATCACCAGTCAACTGAACCAGCTTAAATCAGAGAATAGTTCACTAAAAAGTCAGTTGATCGTAAATTCCGATATCAAAGCTGAGTCTCGTCAATTAAGAAGCGTGCTCGATCTAGCGGGGCGAGGTAGCTACAGAGTAGTTCCAGCCCGGGTCATCGGGAGAGGCACATCCTCCTCATTCTCACAAACGATCACATTGGATGTAGGCAGTTCAAGTGGAATCAAAAGAAACATGTCAGTTATTTCCGATCATGGCTTAGTGGGATTAGTAAAAAACGTCACCAGGTCATCTTCAATCGTGTTGCTTATGAGTGATCCGACATTCAAGGTTGGTGTGAAAATCGCTCGAAGTCAGAGCGTGGGTGTTCTGAGCGGTCAGGGTGATGACACGTATTCACTCGTATTACTCGATCCAGCTGGGATCATCCACGTTGGAGATTACTTGGTGACTAACGGGTCGGAGATGAATCGTCCATTTGTTCCAGGCGTACCGACGGGGCTGGTCACTTCGGTCGTCAACTCGGCGGTGTCGTTGACGCAGACCGCCACCGTGAAATCTTTTTCAAACTTGAACGCTTTGGGAGTGGTGGGGGTCGTTGTAGCTGCTCCAATGATGGCGCCGTCAGTGCCCATCCTGCCAACTCCAATCCCGACCGTTACCGTGCTTGTAACGCCGTCACCAGATCCATCGATGACTGGAATTCAATTCCCAGCCCCAAACCCATCGACTTTTCCAAGCCCATCGCCATCTCACAGCCCGTCAACTTCTCCGAGTTTTAAGAAATAACGTAATGAGTCCCACAAGAATATTTTCTACGGTTCTCTTTCTCTTCTTGGTTTTTGCGGTACAAGAGTCCGCAATTTCGATAATACATTTTCCCATTACGGGATTTTCCTTATATGTGGCGGTGGCAATTTCGCTCATCGCTTCTGAAGATCATAATGGTTCGCTCGTGATGGGATTTTTGTCAGGAATCGTTCTTGATTTGTCACCAACGTCTAACTCGGCATTTGGACAATGGGCGCTGGTGTTTACTGTGATTGGATATATTTTTGCCGTTAACAAAGAATCGATTGCTGACTTAACTTCTTCGCCGATAACGTTTGTAATTTTGGTTGCAATTGGTACGTCCGCAGCTTTTTTACTAGATCTTGGAATTGGAGCGCTTCTAGGAGAAGAGAATGGCTCAATGAATCATAATCTCGTGGTTTCGTTCGGGAACGGATTCTGGAGCATTATTTTCGCACCATTTTTTCTTCCTGGGCTCCGCTTTGCCCGCAGGTTTTCCTTGACTTCTAAGGAGCGTTGATGGCGCAAAGATCCAGAATGAATTTGCTAGTTGTTCAAGTACTGGTAATTTCCTTGATGGTGGCCATGCTTGGCCGCCTTTTTTACTTACAAGTTGCGGCAGGATTGAAATATCAAAATGCAGCGCTCAGCATTCAAAATCGAGAAATCGTTACTCCGGCAATTCGCGGCGCGATTGTCGATGACAAAGGTTTGCCACTGGCGATGGATCGCCCTGGCATGGAGATTGCCGTTAATCGGAGCGTCCTGACGAAATTGCCTGATAAAGGAAACATTGTGCTCAAACGACTCGCAACCCTTCTCGGTACCACCTTCACTGATCTTTATGGACGTACACGAGTATGCGGCGAAGTGACTACCGGGAACAACATGGGTTGCTGGAGCGGGACGATCTATCAGCCGATTCCTATTACTAAATTGGCCACCCAGGATCAGGCGTTAAAAATTCTTGAAAATTTGGACCAATTTCCTGGTGTCACCGCGGCTCCGGTACCAATCCGAAGCTATCCATCACTAGCCGGGGAAAATGCCGCTCATCTATTGGGTTATGTGGGGACCGTAACGCAAAAGGATCTCGATAATCCACAACAACACTATTTCCAAAACCAAACAATTGGAAAGACTGGTTTGGAGTTTCAATATGACAAGTATTTACAAGGTATTCCTGGTGTAAAGACGGTTACGGTTGATCGAACTCAAAAGATTATGAGCGTTGGTTCGGAGAAGGCACCAATCCCGGGAAATAATTTGGTGACAAATATTAGTGTGCCATTACAGGCCGCCACAGAACAGGCCTTAGTAGATTCAATAGCCACGGCTCGATCACTCGGAAGTCGCGCTGATTCCGGTGCCGCAATTGTCATGGAGGTCAATACGGGTCGAGTTTTATCCATGGCCTCCTACCCAACCTATGACCCGAACATGTTTCAGAAAGGTCTATCAACCGCCCAGGCAAAGTCTCTCTTTAGCGAATCTAATGGTGTACCGGCATTATCTCGAGCAATCAATGGCGAGTTTGCTCCAGCATCTACTTTTAAGGCTCTTTCTGTAGTGGCTGCCTCGCATGCCGGTTATGACCTGAATTCGAAATACGTATGCCCATATTCTGTAAAGATTGGTAATAAGGATTTTCATAATGACGATACGGGCGTTCAGGGAACATTCACCCTTCAACATGCGATTGCGGTCTCATGTGACACCATTTGGTATCAGATTGGATACGACTTGTGGGTGAAAGATGGCGGATTAAGTCCTCGCCATAATCCGAATGACTATTTTTTCAAAAATGCCTCCGCATTCAATGTTGGAGTTCCAACCGGAATTGACCTGCCGGGTGAGGCTTCTGGGCGGCTTCCCGATCGAAATTGGAAGCTGGCTTA
>Ga0209189_1001271_pt1 | contig 19227 bp, 22 predicted proteins | sample C_130820_EF_Meta_FD_187308 | JGI IMG/M metagenome (GOLD analysis project Ga0209189, IMG submission 187308) | Freshwater microbial communities from Lake Croche, Canada to study carbon cycling - C_130820_EF_MetaG (SPAdes) (version 3) | ecosystem: Environmental > Aquatic > Freshwater > Lake... | reverse complement strand
ATATCTGCTTTATTAATGAAATCTATGATAAGTGATGGTGTAAACATAAAGCAACATTATGGCGTTTTTAAAACATTTACTGACTTGTTGTATTCAAAGATGCATTATGTTATGATAATAATTAGTTTAGTAATGATCCTCTTGTCTTTTTCTTATTTAGGAACTGCAAGTGGAATTTTTGCAATAGTTGCATGTTTTATTTTGTTTTTGGGTTTAGTTACTAACACAATTTACAATAGACAAATACCAAAAGATTCTACACTGGGGTTAGCAAGTGAAGAAGTTGATCAAGCAATAAGGACGTGCTCAAAAATGGCGGAAAGTAGAGGCTTTACATTATTTGGAGGAGATAAAAATATTTTGAGTGAAATAAAAAAATACACTGAAACCTTTAAAAATTTAAATAATAATTGAATAATTTAAAATTATGCTGTGAATTAATGTTAACTAAAAAATAATATTAATTCAAAATTAATAGATATAGATATTAAGGTTTATAATATAAAAATGCAAAAGAAATCCTCAAAAGTCAATACAAATGTAAACACAAATGTAAATACAAAAGAAAATACTCAAAAAAATGAAACTCTTCCATTTGTTAGTATATGCACACCAACTTTTAATAGAAGACCATTCATTCCTTACGCAATTAAATGTTTTGAACACCAGAATTATCCAAGAGAAAAAATAGAGTGGATTATTATTGATGACGGAACTGATAAAATCGAAGACTTAGTTTCGCATATACCGGAAGTTAAATACTTTAAATATGAAGAGAAAATGACTTTGGGTAAAAAACGCAATTTAATGCATGAAAAATGCAGAGGTGATATTATTGTCTATATGGACGATGACGATTATTATCCAGAAGAACGAGTTTCACATGCCGTTGAAATGTTACAATCTAATCCGACAAAAATGGTAGCTGGATCAAGCGAGATGCACATTTATTTTAAACATATTAATAAAATGTATCAGTTTGGACCTTATGGACCAAATCACGCAACAGCAGCAACTTTTGCATTTCGAAAAGAATATATAAAACAATCAAGTTATGAAAATGATACGTCTTGCGCCGAAGAAAAAGCCTTTTTAAAAAATTATTCAGTTCCAATGGTTCAGTTAAATACTTTAAAAACTATTTTGGTTGTTTCTCATATTCATAATTCATTGGACAAAAAGGTTTTGTTAGATAATCCAAACACTTATGTAAAAGAATCAAATTATGGTGTAGGAGATTTTATTAAAAACATTGATTTACAAAATTTTTATATAGAAAAAGTAGAAGAACATTTAGTTAACTATGAACCTGGAAAACCAGAAAATAAACCAGATGTTATGAAACAGGTTTTAGAAATACATAAAAGGAGAGAAGAAATGATGTCTGCCCAAAAACAGAAACAACAAATCACGATTCATGAGTTAATTCAAAATTATGAAAAAACAATACATGATCAAAACAATATAATTCAAGAAATAATGAATGAAAATAGAAGTTTAAAATCAAAAACCGACTATTTAGAGAAAAAAATAAAAAAACTAATAGACGATAGAATATCAGATTTGAAAAAAATTAATTGCAAAACACCTGAATAAATAACCTTTTATAGAGTCTTTAAGTAGACAAATAGGATATATACTTAAACGATATAAAGAATTATGACAATATAATGTAGAATACAAACCGCGCCAAGAGCAATGTATCGAGATGACTACAAAATAAATTCAGTTAACGAGTTTTTGAATGATGACTTGGAAGACATGCAAAAGTCAAAAAAGAATCTTTTTGAAGAAATTAAAAAGGAAGATAAGGGATATTATAGTTGGAAGAAAGTTGTTGAAGGTTCTAGAAAGCCAGCAAAAATAGAAGCATATGGCTCTGGCGACACTGGATCTAAAATAAGGAATCCAATTACAGGAGAACGATACAATTATTTTGTTGGCTCAAAGCATGAGGATTTGTTTTTTAAAGTTAAAATAAGCGATGGTAAATTTGGTTCTCGTTGCGGTCCCACTTTATTTTATGAAAATCCTGAACAATATGAAAATCACGCTAAAATTATTGTTGACCAGAATGTAAAAGAAAGATGGTGTGAAAAAAATAGTAAGGCGTTGATTTTACTTAACAAGGAGTTGGAAAATATAAAGGACAAGGCGCGAAATTGCACCATTTTTCACTAGTGTTTTATTATTATGAAATAAAACGATGATCATCATCATGATAATGATAATTATTACACCGACCGGAAAAAAATGAGACAAAAATAAATTGCTTAATTTTATATAATGAGGATTAAATTAAGTGAAAAATACCAAAAAGAAAGAGAATAAATATGTAATAAAATTATTACCATATTAGATTTAAAAGAAGATAATACTATTTTTCTTTCCGTTCGGTGTAATATTAGTAATAATATTAGTAGTAATATTAGTAATAATATTAGTAGTAATATTAGTAGTATTAATAATAATATTAAATAAGTTAAACTTACTTTGTGTGTTAGTTATATGATAGTAAATTTACTTTTGTTTATTAATTTTAATATTTTTAGAAAAAATGAAAAACTTAATTTTATACGCAATGTTGATTTTAAAATAAATTTTGATAAAAAAGTTACGGGAGGTTACGACGAAAGGTATAACACGTCTGTATTAGAAGATCACTATATAACTAATAAAATAAAAATTAATAATATGAAATATGAAACATTAAAATATTTAGAAAATGATAAGGTTTCTTTAATAAATAAAATTAATTACTTAGAGAATATAGATTTAGATTTTTTACAAAGAAAAATAAAACCAAATATAACTTCAGGTGGACTATTTAAAGAGTGGGAATATAGCTTTGATTTTTTAATTTAATTTTAATTTAATTTTGATTTAATTTTAATTTAGTTTATTATTGTTAATATTATTATAAATTAATTTTAAATATTATTATGGAAACTAAACCAACTATATGTTTTACGGAAGACACTGAAATACTTACAGCAAATGGTTATATACCAATAAAGTTATTAAAAAACGGCGATTTAATTGAAACCTATAAAATGGGACAAGTTCCTATTTGGATGATATCTAAAATTAACTACTCTCATTATTGCTCAGAAGAACGAATACGAGATCAACTTTATAAATATACAAAAGAAACTTGCAATGATCTTTTTGAAGATTTAATAATTACGGGATGTCATTGTGTATTAGTTAATAGTTTTTCTGATGAAAAAGAAAAATTAGATGTTAAAAACTTGTTAGGAAACATTTACGTTACTAATGACAAATACAGACTTCCGGCATGTATTGATAAAAGATCAGATATTTATGAAACTCCTGGGCATTACATGGTTTATCATATAGCTTTGGAAAATGACGATTACTATGCTAACTTTGGAATTTACGCAAATGGTCTTTTAGTGGAATCTTCTTCCAAACGTTATTTAAAAGAGATATCTGGAATGACTATAATAAAATAAAATTGATTTGAATTTAAATTATCATTAATTAGATGTTAGTTATATGCAACAAGTAATTCGAGAGAAATTAATACCTGGAAAATTATATTACATAGAAAATTTAACACACGATGTAAGTTACAATTTAATAAAAAATACAAATCTTTCTATTATGGTAGGCATTTTTAAAAAATTAGATTTAGTAAGTAGTGATATTGTGATGCCATGGAATGCTGCGATTTTTGATTGGTTTGATATTTCGCAAATGAAATATATAAAAGAAGAATCAGAAGCAAATAAACATACAATTAGAGAAGTTGAACTTGGCTATATGTGGCGTTTTTATGAAGTTAAAAAATTTAAAATTCAGCAGGACATGGAAACAAGAGCTGTAAATTTATGTTTACAAAAAATTATCGGAGATCCATATTTTATTTGCATGTAAATATCTGCATGTAATTTCAATAGTTTATCTATTCTTCTAAAAAAGTTTCTTCTTCATATTCTTCAATTTCCGCGTCACTAATGCTTTCTGCGTCTTCTTTAGTATATTTGTCTAAATATCTATAAATTCTATTAATGTCCAGTTTATTAATTTCATAATTTTCAAATAATAAAAGCAATTCCGCATCTGTGCATTTATTTTTTATTTCTAAAAAAAAAGATAAAAGGTCTTTTTTATCCATTCCTAATTGTTGACACAAATTTTGAATAAATGTTGAATTATTATATTCTGTAGAATACTTTGTTAAAACTTTTGTAAATCTTACTTCAGTTGGATTAAAATTAGGTTTTTTCTTGAAAGTATCATGATATAGTTTATTATTTTTAAAAGTCTTTATAAGCGAACTCATTTCATTAAATTGCCAAATTTGTTTTTGAAAGGTAATTCTATCAATATAGTCAGCAAAACAAATATTATCTAACATTTTTAAATAGAATTGTATAGCGTCTTTAGTATTTAACTTATTTATAACATCAATTATATTTTCGTGCCATAGTAATCCTACAATAGTTCTATCTGTTTCATTCATAATTGTTAGATGATTATTAATTTTATAAGGTTCATTTATTAATTTTAAAGTAATATTTTTTGTGTCATCATTATAAGATTTCACATGAAAAATTTTTTTTATATTGTCACTATTCAAAATATCTTTATTACTAACATACATGTTGTAAACGCTGTTTAGTTTGCGTAAATCTCCTTGAACAAACTGAATAATATTGTTATAAGTATCGTCCTCTTTAATAGTAATAAGAGTCTTGATAATTTTTGAAACTTGTTGTGTAGTGGGAGTATTTATTTCAATAGTGTTGCAAACCTTCATTAGCTCTTTAATTTTTTTATCAATGTGATAATTTCCAATACAAATAATAGGGTTTAAGGTAACTTCTTCTAACTTTTGTTTTTTTGTTTTTTTAGGACGAATTAGTTTAATTAATGTATTTATTCCTCCCTTGTCTCCATTGTTCATTCCATCAATTTCATCCATTAAAATTGCTATTTTTTTTACTTTTTTATGAAAAAGACTCATAATATTTTTATCAGACATGTTATGTTTTGTAATAGTATCAATTACTGATTTATTACGTATATCTCCAGCGTCATATTTTATTACATCATAATTTAATTCTTTTAAAATATTCATAACAAAGGTTGTTTTACCAGATCCTGGATCACCATAAATATAAATCCCTTTTTTTAAAAGTGGATCGTGCTTATTTATTTCAAAATGAGATAATATTTGTTTCATTTTTCTAACATTTTCTTCACGATTTAATAAATTATTTAAGTTTAAATTCTCCATTTTATATTTAAAATACGATTCTTTTTATGTTGATTTTTACTCAAACCTGATTCGTTAAAATTTTTTTCAAGGGCGTTTCTACAATTATTAGCCTTATTTGTTATGCAATAATTTTTAATAAAGCAGTAAAAGTTAGGATAGCATATATTTTTATAAATTATAATTTTATCATAAACCCAACACTTTATATTTTCTTTAGCAAGTAAACTAAAAACGAAATGCGCATCATTTCTTACCATATGTCTTAAGTAATTATCGTATAAATTTTTTGGAATAATTGTCTTAACATTTTTATGATATTTAAAATAAAATTTTTTATTTAAAAATAATAAAACTGAAATAGGTAGATACTCTTTAATCTCTTTTATAAGTTCTTCTGGTATTTTTTTTAATAATGAATAAAGACATATAGTATTATTCATTATTTAATACTTTTATAAAAATACTTTCATAAAAAGTAAAGCAAATAGATATCTTATAAAAATATTTCTTTAGACTCCAGTAAATGAAGATGAAGTTGATTGAGATGAAATTGGACTATAACTGCAACCAGTTAAAGAATAATTAGATAAATTATTTCCAGATGCATCGCAAGGGTTGTGAACTCCATAAGTAATTCCGTCCCAAGTTACTCCACAATTTTTAGCCCATTGATATTTAGCGCACATTGAGTTTCCTCCACTAAATATTGGTTCTGTAAAGTCCATTGTTAAATGTTTTTGTGAATTTAATGGTTTACAATTTCCATTTCCTAAATTATGAACATTTGTACATTTACCACCATTTCCTGATAAATCAATCCAATAATCTGGGCAATCACCAATTAAAGGTGGCCAAACAGCAAAACTCGATCGATGTAAAGCATAACCAATTAAAGCAAGAATTATAATAAGAATAATAATTGCTGAAAATAAAACAATTTTTTGAAATGTTTGCATTTATATAATGTCTATAAATAAAAATATAAAAATCTGTTTTTTTTCTATTTTATTATAATATAAATGCAAAGTTCAAATGGTAGAGTTGATATTAAAAGTGCTAGTACATGCGATTTATTCAAAATGTATGATAAAATTCCAGCAAACCAATGTGTGACATTTAGAAATCCTACGGAAGGTTTATGGGATGATACTAAATTATCAGATGCATTTTTTTCAAATGCAAATATCCAAATAATTCAAAACGGAATTAGAGCTGGTGTGTATAAAAGATCTAATGGACAATACACAATAGGACAACAGGATTGTGATTCTTTAAAAATTATAATGAGAAGTGTGTTTTTACAAAATTCTTCTAATAAACCTTTTAATATTAAAGAACAAATATCAGAATTAAATTCGATTGTTTTAAATTATTGCATACAACAAGTTTATAGTGAAGCTCAAGGATATATGAAATATTTAGATGACGCTAGTACTTTAGTTGTACCTTTGTCAAATCCAATGATGGAATCGACTTATGATAAACAACTAGAGCTAAAACCTTGGTTCTAAATAAATGAAGAAAATTTATTTCTTATAAATTAATATAGTTTCTGAAGATCTATGTTCTAAAGAATAACCTAAAGAACAAAATAAATAAATGATGAAATCGACATGTTCTTTCTTTGACCATTCGTTAGATTCAAATAAAATTTTTTCAGGGTAAAAATTATCAGGTAAAAATTGTATGTATTGGTGCAAATCTTTTAATATAATGCAGTCGTGACCTTCAGTGTCAGTTTTTATTAATTTAAGTTTTCTAACATTATTTGTGTAAAACAATTCCCTAGTTGGTATAACATCTACTTTTTCAACTTTGCATAAATGCGTTAACTTATGTTCAATGATAACAGGATGATAACGGCCTATACAAGTGCAACCTTTAACCCAAGTATGCATTTGGCATTTTGTAATAGTTTCTTCTGGAATATAGTAAACGTCTATTTTTGTTTTTACGTCGGAAATGCCTGCGTTTATTTTTTTAACGTTTTTTTTTTCGGGTAAACTATCGACATAATGTTTAACAGCGTCAACTGAAATTCCTCTTGCATTGTCATCAGAGTTTTCAATTAATGTATCAAAATTGCAAGTACCAATTTCTATAAAATCATAATCTAGTAATGTCATATTTTCAAATGACTTGTTTATAAAATAATGAATTGGAGAAATATTTTTAAACATTTCTTTTAAACTTAAATTTTCAAAATATTTACAAATTGAGTTATCTAAACAAATTAATGGTTGATACGATCGACTAATACTTTGATAGTTTTCATAAGGTTTTTCATAAAATTCATTTAAACAATCTTTAAAATTAACGGGAATTAAACTATCACAACCATTATATAGTTCATATTTTTCATATAAAAAAGGAGTTCCATTGCAAATGTTTTGAAAAACTTCAAATATAGTATTGTCAATATTTTTAAAAAGTGTGTCTATCATGGTATTTTTCCATTTGTTCATTAGTGGAGTTTGTTTTTGACTTCCAAATACGCCGCTATATATTTTTGATGAATCGATTTTTATAAAAAATCCTTCTTTATTTTCAATAGTGTCAAACAATGCGTCTAACTTATCCAGTACAATTGTATTTTTATCCAACCAAATTCCACCTCTTTCGCATATAATGTGTACTTTCAAAAATTCTATTTTCTGGTCAGTTTTTATTTTTTTAGATAATTCAGGAAAATCTGAAATGTATTCATTTATATTAGAATCTGTAATTAAATGTACATTATATCCTTTTCCGTTTGCTGAATGTAAATAAATTAAATTTTTTAAAATTAAAGTTAACTTACATTCTTGTTCATTGTGATAAAAAAATATATTTCTCTCCATCATAAATAATATTTTACTTATAAGATATTATTAAACTTTTAATTTTACGAAAAATATTCTAATAAACTTAACTTATTCTAACAAACTTAACTTATTCTAATAAATTTATTTATTTTCTTTTTTATAAAGGTGTGAATAAATTACTAATATAAATAAACCAATAGGCAAAAATAATGGTTCGTAATAATTCAAGTATGTCCAAATTGTTACAAAGAGAATAGGGAATATTTGTTTTCTAGGTATGAGAGAATAGCAATCTGATGTTCTAAAATAAATCCAAAATCCAGAAAAAATAACAGCAATAAGAACCTTAATATCATATTTTAAATACTTGTCTAATATCATTCTAAAATAATATTATATATAATGAATATATAATATGTTCACAAAATTATATTTAGAAACAACTAATCCAAAACTTACTCTCTCCGAGTTTTTTTCGGCGAAGGTTCTAACAATGGTTATTTTTTCTGTTTTATTTCATACAATAATATATTTGTTATTTTTTAACATAGTAAGCTTGATTTTCTTTGGCAAGGTTCTCTCGAGTAGGATAAATGCAAGACTCGTTGGTTCTTTACTTTTGATAATGTTTTTTGGGTTTATAGGTAGACTTTTGCATACAAAAGAAATTTACGCTGCATACGACGAAGATATGAAAAAAACAAGAAAATATATAGATAATCATTATATTTCATGGGTTTTTATTTCTTAAAAACATTGTAACCACCTTTTATTTTTTTTTATAAATTGTCCATTTTTTGAATTTTGAATTTTTACAAGAGTGTTTTCATCTAGAACGTAAAGTGCGAACATTGGATGACCAAACAATGCAATGTCGTCAAAGAATTCCGGTTTTGACTTCATAAAGCTAGAGAGAGTGATAAATTTATGTAATGGTACAGACATAACTTTATCTTTGTTTACCAATGATACATTATAAATTTTTGGAATAGTTTGAAAACTATTTTTACTTGAAGATTTTGGGATTTCATCAAAACATTTTTCTGTTGAGAAATCTGGATATACAGCGTTGTATATTTTTATATACAAATCTTCCAATGAAATTTCCTTGTTAACAATTATTTTTAATTTTTTGTCTAAAAGCATTATTTTGAAACTGATAAATGGTTGATTTTTTTGTTTTCTAACTAAATTATTCATTGAAAACACATCAGAATTGGATTTTTCAAAAATTGAATACTCAAACATAGTTGTATAATTGTTATTTTGAAAACTTATTATTTGCGTATTCAATTTTTTTCAAGTTGTATTATTTAAAATCTTCAAGGGTGTAAAAGTTTGTAATATTTTTCAAAAACATAATCTCTCGTTTCATTATCTAAATCTTTTACAAATTTTATAAAAATAAAAAATGCTTCATAGTAGTCATCTTCTTCAATAGAATCATCAATCAATGTTAAAATTTGTTTCGTACTTTCTTCTAAGGTTATATTTTTTTTTAAACTTACATTTTTACTCATTTTCATATTGTTATTTAGACTTGTATTTTTTATTAACTCAATCCTCTTTTTTAGCTCCAATATTTTGGTTACGTCCATTATCTTGTATTATTTATATTTTACCTTTTTATACATTTTTTTTATTATTAAAATTACAATTCAAATTTTAATTTTAATTTACATTTTCAATATAATTTCACTTGCAATCTGCCTCAACCATTTCTTTAAGCAATTCATCAAAAGTATATTCTGGGACCCAACCTAGTTGCGTTTTAGCTTTTGTGCTATCTCCTAGAAGCTCTTCGACCTCTGCAGGGCGAAAATATTTTTCTGATATAAATACAAGTTCTCTCCCGGTAATTTTATCGTATCCAATTTCATTTACCCCTTCACCCTTCCATTTTATTTCAAATCCTTTTAATAAAAATGCCTTCTCCACAAATTCTCTAACACTATGATATTCGTTTGTAGATAAAACATAGTCTTCTGCTGTTTCTTGTTGTAAAATCATCCACATACCACGAACATAGTCTTTTGCATGTCCCCAATCGCGCAAAGAATTTATATTACCCAAAACTAATTTACTTTGTTCTCCTTTCAATATTTTTCCTAGACCAATTGTTATCTTTCTAGTGACAAAATTATGCGTTCTTCTTGGACTTTCGTGGTTAAATAAAATTCCTGAGCAAGCATACATTCCATATGATTCTCGATAGTTTTTTGTAATCCAATAACCATACAATTTTGCAACGCCATAAGGAGAACGAGGATAGAATGGTGTTGTTTCCTTTTGAGGAACTTCAACAACCTTTCCGTATAATTCAGATGTAGATGCTTGATAGAAACGAATTTTTTCTAAAGGAACCCCACAATGACGAATTGCTTCTAAAATTCTCAAAGTTCCCGTTCCATCTACATTACTCGTGTATTCAGGAATTTCAAAAGAAATTTTTACATGACTCATTGCTGCTAAATTATAAATCTCTAGTCTCTCAATTGATTCGCCGTGAAGAGTTTTAATTTCATTCAAGACGTTTAAAATGCAGGTTCCTTCTGTTAAATCTCCGTATCTTAAATTTAATTTATTAAAAATGTGATCAATACGTTGAGTATTAATACTAGAAGCACGACGAATAATACCCCAAACTTGATAATTTTTTTCAAGTAAAAATTCAGAAAGATATGAACCATCTTGCCCAGTTATTCCAGTTATAAGAGCGATTTTCATTTATTGATATTTAACACATTTTATTTTTAAATTAAACTAACCAAAATTATTATAAAAAAATTTATTCTAGAGCTATATATTTTGAAATATTTATAGATTAAAAGAGAGAAGGGTGAGAGGAAATAATATAAATAGCAAATTCACAAAGTGAGTTATTAATTAGTTGTTTTAGATTTAATTTTAACAACTGACGTCTTCTTTGAATTAACATTTATACCAGACATTAGCCGATCTCTTTCTTCTTTATACACCAAATACGCTTCTTTAATGTTGTCTAATTCGGTGTTCCACATTTCTTGAATTGTAGTTGCCTCTATTTTTTCTAACTCTTTTTGCTTTGTTGCGTGTTCCTTATTCAATTTATCAACATTTTCTTCAGTTACACTATCCATTGGCATTTTAACCAAATATTTATATTCTTCATCATCATTAATAGCGTGATATTTCTTATTTTTCAACATTGCATACACTTCATCCTTCTTTTTTTTTCGTAAGTCAATAGTATCATCCAGAGTTTCTTTAATGTATCTCGCCTTGTTTGAAAGAACAAGCAATTCTTTTGCAAGTGCATTAATCATATATGTTTTTCTAGTTTGATATAATGATAACCTAGTTTCAAAATAATTGTCAATAATCTCTGCTACATTTGCGTACTTTTTGAGTTTATCGGATGCGTCAAACAAGTGCATGTTTGTGCTAGAAGCCGTTGTAAATAGTTTGAACGTCTTTTCAAGTTGATTGCATCCGTGGTCTGCAGGGCCTGATTCAAGTTCGACAAGTTTTCCTTTTTGAAGAGTTATAGTAAAGTCTACGTTAGTGTCTTTGCTCATATCATCGTAATCTTTAACCAGTGGCATAACTTTCTTCCCAGCTTTATCTGTTGTTTCTGTAAATGACTCAAGTAGTTCTTTGAAGTCTTCGGTCCAAACACCAACAGGTAATTCAGTAACGCGAATTTTATCAGCTCCTAGTTTTTCATACTTTCCTTTAATAAGGAATTTGCCTTCGGTCAACTTCTTAATTTGACCTTGAAATCCTTCATAGTAAGGAATAAACTCAATATCATCCACTGAAGTGTTAGCAAGTTTATTTTTCAAATATTGAATAATAGTTACCGGATTATAGCACATAATATCAGTGCTGAACCCAGTACCAATTCCTTTTGCTCCATTTACCAAAACCATCGGAATAATAGGAGCGTAGAATAGAGGTTCAACCAATTGCCCATCATCATCTAGATAGTTGAGAATATTATCATCCATTTCAGGAAAGATGAGACGCGTCATTTTATTCAAATAGGTAAAGATGTATCTTTCAGATGCACTATCCTTACCGCCTTGTAATCTAGTTCCAAATTGTCCACTAGGAACAAGTAGGTTGATATTATTCGAACCAACAAAATTCTGTGCCATACCAACAATTGCCCCGTTTAGCGACGCTTCGCCGTGATGGTATCCAGAATGTTCACTAACATAACCCGAAAATTGTGCTACTTTTATTTCACTTGTAAGATTCTTTTTGAAACTAGAATACAATATCTTGCGTTGAGAAGTCTTTTGACCATCCATCAAATTTGGAATGCTGCGGTCGCAATCATACTTTGAAAAGTGAATGAGTTCCTTGTTGATAAAATCATCGTAGCTCACGAGAGGCTTACTTGTATCGAGATAACTTTCTCGATCATATTCTTCTAGCCACTCTTTTCTATCATCAGATCTCTTTTTATTGAAGACCATGTCAATTGCATCATCGCTTAGCTTTCCACTATGTTCAAATGCGACAATCTTTTTTTTCTCAAAATATTCGCGGAACTCTTTTGCAGTACTAGTGCCAAGTCCCTTGTAATATTTAATAAGCCAACCTTTTGTTTCATTGATTTCTTTCCACTCTTCATATTCTCCATTATTATAAAACATCAATTCTTTTGAACCCTTTCTTGCTTTCAGAATTGGCGTATTCATGAAACCAATGAATCCTGGAATAAGCGTTAAAGACGGCCATTCAGTTTGGAATAAATTGATTCCAAGGCCTTTGATATGAGAGCCATCCAAGTCTTGATCCGTCATGAACAAGACTTTTCCGTATCGCAAAGTCTTTGCAATATCCGCCATATCCTTATATTGCTTTCCAGTTTCAAGACCAAGAATCTTTTTTATCTCAGCAATCTCTTTATTCTCTGAAATTTTCTTTACTGATTCACCGCGCACATTAAGAATCTTACCCTTCATTGGATAAACTCCAATTATGTTCCTATCTTCAGAAGAAAGACCTGAAACAATGCCGGCCTTAGCTGAATCCCCCTCGCAAAAGATAATCATACATTGACCGGACTTTTCAGTTCCGGCCCAGTTTGCATCAACTAGCTTAGGAATTCCGCGAATATTTTTTGTTTTGGATCCATCGGTTTTTTTGGCTGCCTTGTTTTCCTTGACTTCGGTGATCGCACACGCTGCATCCATTACGCCGATTTTTGCCAGCTTTTCAATAAATTTATCGCTAACAACACATGATGATCCAAACTTGGAACTTGGTGTATTCATAAAATCTTTAGTCTGGCTATCAAATGCAGGATTTTCAATATCGCATCGTATGAACAAAATGAGTTGTTCTTTGATGCTGTTAGGTTTCACTTCAACCTTCTTCTTCTTCTCAATATATTCGACGAGCTTTTTGGTAATTTGATTGAGAATATATTCTACGTGCTTTCCGCCTTTTGAAGTATAAATTCCATTTACGAAAGACACTTGTTGAAATTCGTGGGTCGGAGAAAGCGCGGCTAGATATTCCCATCTTCCATTCTCCGAGTCTTCGTAGACACGTTTAATTTCATCTTTAGAGCCAATGTACATGTCAACGTATTGCTGAAATGTCTTAACTGGAAGTAGAGACGAATTATACTTTACCTTTAGAGTTTTATCAGTCACAGCAGCGACATCGTAAACACGTTTTCGCAAAAGTGCTAGCATATCCTGAGACAGGCCATTAACTCCGAGTCGAGTGTAGTCGGGCTTGAAGGTGATTTTAGTATACGGCTTAGTCTTACACTTGGTAATAACTGGTTCGCATATTTCATCCAAGTTACTCTTAAATGTTTGCGCATATTTTAATCCTCGAACATGGTCTATAGTTTCAATGGAACCAATCGTCGACCAAATTAATGCTAGCTTAAAACCAAACCCGTTTTTACCACCAACAATCTTTTTTTCAGTTTTATCATAGTTTGTAGATGTTCTAAGATGACCAAATATCATCTCAGGTATCCACATGTTATGTTCTGGATGCATTGCTACGTCAATGCCATTTCCATCATTAATCATTATAATGGTTCCATCGTCTTGGATTGATACGTCAATATATGTTACTGGGGTTGCATTTTCTGTTTTGTTTGCAACTGCTTGTTGCATTCGAATGACGTGGTCTCTACAATTGACAACGCCTTCATCAAACAATTTATAAAGTCCGGGAATATAGCGAATATTTTTCTGAATAATTTTTGTTTCACTATCATCTAAAACCCACATATCTGTGTCTACTTGTTCAACAGATCCGATGTAAGTGTCGGGATTGTCTAATATATGTTGTTTATCGGTTTTTTGTTGATATTTATTTGCTAGTAAAATTGCTTCAGACGACATTATTGGTAGTTAGAATTAATAACGAATGTTTAAATTATTTCAATTTTATTCAAGTTTTATGAAAAATATCTAAAATAATACACTATATATTTATAACCTTTGATTTTTTTCTACTCTTTCTACCTTTTCTACTCTTTCTACCTTTTCTACTCTTTCTATCTTTTCTAGTTTTCAAAAATTTTTGTTTGGATTTTTTACCTCCCTTAAACTGCTGAAGATTTAAATCCACCCTTTTTGGGCTAGAATTTATCTCTTTATCGGTTATTGACGACGAAAAGTTTAATTCGCCTTGCGGATTCACATTCTTCGTTGGTTTAAATCTGTTTAATATAATTATTTTTTTATCTTTAAGTTGAGAACAAATCGTTTCTTTTATATTACCTTTTTCATCTTTTTCAGAGCTGTTTACTTCTCCAAATGTATCATTGCATTCAAATTGTGTGTCTTGCAGATCTTTTGATAATTCTGAACAACTATTATAATCACAGCAATCTTGTTTCAGTAAATAAGATGCAAGTTTTAGCAAACGAGTTTTTTTATATGAGTTGTAACATTTGTTCATATTAAATTATATATTATTGCAACAATAAAAAATTTATTGTGTTGATACATTTTTGTGTAAAATATTTTAGAATTAAATAATAATTTCATTTTACGATACTAATTTATCTTTTCTTGAAATATAATTTTTTTTAAAAAATAGTGGTATAATAAATATCAATGCAAAATCTTGGATTTCCGGTTACATATAAAGGAGCGAATGTATCATTTGTAAAAAGATTTGATAGGCAAACGCAAAAAGATGTGTACTGCAATTGCATTCAGTCTTATTACAAAAAATTTTCTACAGCAGAAAATAATCCTAATATATCGAACGCTATGCGAGTTTCTCAAATATTATCGGCAACTTCAAATTTAGGAGGAAGAACTTATTTTGGCAATTCGGCAAGTAACAGAAAAACAAAATACAATTATTATTTGTATAGTAAATTAGAGGTTCCAACAATTAGACCAATAAGAAATAAATTTTGATTTTTAACTGGTTGCGTTAAATTTAATTAACCTTTAGAATAATTATTTTTTCTTTTGTAATTTTATAATGACGCACATTAAAGCATCCGGCACTAGAGCAGAAGTTTGGCATGGAACAGCTAAACATACAAGCGGAGGTTTAGAAAAAAAAGATTTACTTCAAAACAAACATGGTCGCATAGTTTCTAAAAGGAAGCATTTATCTGAAAAGAAAGCAAAACGTTTGATTAAGGCTGGTTATGGAACCAAGAAAGGAAAGTTTGGTTTTGTCTTGTTAAACAATAAAAAGGGAGGAAAAAGCAGAAGTAAAAGTTTGATGATGGGGCGTTCACGCTCTGGAGGAAAAAGCCGTAGAAGACGTGGGGGAAATGGCACGAATTATGAGTTGAGTCCGACAGAAGTAAGCGGTATGCGAGGAACAACGGCCGAAAATCCTAGTACTGGCGTTCAATTTGCAGCTGGTCTTGGAAATTAAATCCACATTTAGAAAAATTTAACAAATTAAGAGCAAAATTAAAACACCTATAGAAAAATAGAAAAATCTACTTTTTTAAAGTAAATTTTTTAAAGATGTATATTAGTTATGAAATCACAAAAAGTTCCAATGCGATATTTGCCAAAAAGATTAACAAGAAAAGATAAAAAAAAGCAGTCTTTCATGTTAAAAAAATCAAGACGCTTGTATAACAAAGGCGTGTATTTTACCCGAAAACCTTTAGCTAGTTTCAAATCCCGTGTTTCGCCTCATATAATTAAGGCAAGGAAAATATATGGAGTAGAAACAATTGGCGCGACAGATGAACTAGCAAAAAAAACTGGATGCAGCAAAAATGCACTAAGTAAAATTATACGTAAGGGAGAAGGAGCGTATTTTAGTTCAGGATCAAGACCAAACCAAACGGGTCAGTCTTGGGGAATTGCCAGGCTAGCAAGTTCAATAACAGCGGGTAAAGCAGCCGCCGTAGACTATAGTATTTTAGAAAATGGTTGTAATAAAAAAAGCAAAGCATTGGCTTTAGCAAAAAAATCCAAAAAGATATATGGTCATGGTAGAGGATCGTCAAGAAAAACCAAATTATAAAACAATATAAATAAACAATTATATTGAAAATTAAAAGACTTAAAATATATTTTTATTGTTTGCGTTAAAATAAAAATATTTTCCCTCATAAGTATTTAAAGATTGTAAAATAAAAACTCTATAAATGTCCAATTCTATGAAAAATTCGTCAACAGATAGTAATGTATTAACAATTAAAACTGTGCAAATTGCGCCTTTTAGAACATTAATGACGGCGCTCAAAGATATTTTATTGGAGACAAATATTACATTTCAACCCGATGGAATTCGTATTATTAATATGGACAAGTCACATACTATTTTAGCTCATTTGCACTTGTCTGCGCAAAATTTTGAGTTTTATGAGTGCAAAAAAGAAAAAATTATTATTGGTGTAAATATGTTCCATCTTTTCAAGTTAATTAATTCTATAGATAATGATGACACATTAACTATCTATATTGAAAACTCTGATTATATTGACGGAATTGTTTCTCATTTAGCGTTGAAGTTTGAAAACGGCGAAATTAAGCAATGCAAAACTCAAAAGTTGAGACTAATAGAGCCAGATCCAGAGGAGCTTGAGTATCCTGATGTTAAATTTTCTTCAATTATTAACTTGCCTTCATCCGATTTTCAAAAGATTATTCGTGATTTGTCTTGCATTTCTGATAAGCTGGAAATTAAGTCTGTAGGAAATGAATTAATTTTTAAGTGTTCCGGTCAGTTTGCGTCTGCCGAGATTCATAGAGCAGAGTCTGATGGTAGTATGGGTTTTGTATTGAAGCAAGATTCGTCAAAGGTTATCCAAGGCGAGTTTTCGCTTAAAAACTTGGGATATTTTATCAAGTGTACAAACTTGTGTTCACAAATTGAAGTATTTTTGGAAAACGATTTGCCTCTTGTTGTGAAGTATAACGTAGCTAGTCTTGGGGAGATAAAACTGTGTTTAGCACCGTTACCTTCTACGTAGATAGTTTCATTTATTTTTTAAAAATAAATCTAAAATGTGACGATAAATTTTTATATTTATAAAATTGATATAAATTTAAAATAATATAAATAACTAGGAATATAAAAGATATGCCTATTAGATATACATACGAGCAAGTTAAAAATGTGTTTACGCAAAATAAATGTTCGCTATTAAGCGAGTCGTATGAAAACCAACTTGGTAAACTGGATTACGTCGCGTCTTGCGGACACCAAAACTCTATTATTTTTAAAGATTTTAGAAATGGAACTGGAATTAAATGTAAAAATTGCGCTCTAGAAATACCAAGTTACGATATAATAGTAAAAAAATTTGAAGAAAAGAATTGCAAAGTTACAATGACGAATGAAGAATTTAATTTACATTATAAAAATAATAAATGCAAAATTAAATACATGGCTAGTTGCGGTCATGAAAATAATGTAAGTTATAAAAATTTTGCAAGTTTAAACCAGGGCGTAAGTTGCCCAAAATGTGTAAACTTAAATTCGGGGTTAAAGTTAAAAAAATTATATACAAATGATAACAAACTTTCGTCATTGAAACAAGAGTTAAAATGTATAAATTATTTCAAAAAGTTAATAGAAAATAATTTTATAAATGTCAAATTGTTTGATGGTTGCAAATCGGATATTGTAATTAAAAAATTTAATTCACATGAAGATTTATGGTTAGGAATTCAGGTAAAAACAACATATAAAAAAACCGATAGAAGTCAGTATTATTTTAGACTTAATAATGGTAACTATGAAGATTGTTTAATACTATGTATTTGTGAAGAAGATAAAAAAATGTGGTTAATACCATATGAAAGCGTAAAAGGGTTGAAAACAATTGGAGTTGCGCAAAAGTCTATATACAATAAGTATGAAGTCTCTGAAGAAAACTTGATTGAAAAATTATTGGAATACTATGATTCTATTAAAAAATTTAAATTTGATGTTTTGGACACTCCAACTAGTGAAACGCAAAAGCAAGAACAAAAATATCGTAAAATACGAGAAAGCACTTTAGATTTTATTAAATTTCGCAATAACGAAGTTGAGGGGTTGGTTTACGACTTTATGATAGGTTCAAAAAAAGTTCAGGAAAAAGTTGGAACAATATGCAAAAATAATATCAACTCTTATTCTTTCACGTTATCAAAATACGATTGTAGAATTAATGGAAAATGTAAAAATAAGTCATACGAAGAAGGAGATAATGATTTATATTGGTTAAATTGTAAAAATGGTAAATTTTATGTAATACCAGAAAATGTTTTACTAGAGAACGGATTTATAGGAAATGGTAAAACTAAAGAACATTTGTATGTATCTCCAACAAACCAAAACACATCTTGGTGCAATGAATATTTATTTGACTATAATAACATTGATAAAGAAAAATTGTTGAAATTAATAAACTAATATAAATATAAACATCAAATTATTTTCAGTTTGTAATATAATAATAATGGCAAATACGAGATTTTTTTATGATCCTTGCAGAACAAAAAAGCATTTGCAGCAAGCCACAGGACCTGGTAGATATATTTTAAATGTTCCTGGTAATGGAGCGGATCCTTGTTATGTTGAAGATCCACAAATAATTATTCAAAAATGGGGAGCCAATTTAAGAACAAACACAATAAACTTGGAAAGTGACCTTCTGGGCGTAAACAGAAAAATTGGAAGAGATTGTTTAGGAAAAGACTTGTATACAAGTTATAATGTTCCAAGTAGTCA
>Ga0209189_1001265_pt1 | contig 19273 bp, 30 predicted proteins | sample C_130820_EF_Meta_FD_187308 | JGI IMG/M metagenome (GOLD analysis project Ga0209189, IMG submission 187308) | Freshwater microbial communities from Lake Croche, Canada to study carbon cycling - C_130820_EF_MetaG (SPAdes) (version 3) | ecosystem: Environmental > Aquatic > Freshwater > Lake... | reverse complement strand
GCGACAATAAACAAGCTGCCAACAGTGGTGCGGAACTGGCTAGAGAAAAATTGCGTCAAGATCTTGAAAAAGAAATCCAAGTCAACAGAGATCTTATCCATGTCAATCGTGAACGCATTGTCATTTTGGAAGAACGATTGAAGAAATGACACGCTATGGATATGGATAATTTATCGTATGTGGAGTTTGGAGACGTAGATGGTCTAGGTGTAATGCTGTTTGAGAACGGTATACAGCACCGTTTGTTCTACGAACAGTTGGCTGACAAGGGAATCTTGATACCTCAGTATCCGATCACAGATGCAGACCCAGATAATTTAGATGACTGGTTGTTTGTTCACAACCAAGAACATGAAAGATTGGCAAATCAACTGAATTTAGACAATCCTTTCCAGTTGATCAACGCAGATTGGAATGTTGAAGATGACTTCTATGATTGGATAGGAGTACATTTGAGCATCCATCAACAGATTGTTAAAGTATTAGGACTGTAATGGACCCTCAACTGGAACAAGCACAGGCCGCAACCCAGCAGTTCATGCAGCAGTATGGTCTGGATGCTAGGACTATGGCGTCTATAGGGCAGGTTGCACAGGAAGCTATACAGGATCAGAGTTTGTATGCGATCTTGCGTGAGCAGTTGTTGGGTAGCCAGATCCTCACAGAGAAAGAATTACCTGAGCAGGTTAATTACATGACCTTGGCCGCGCTTGCGACTATGGGTTCGTTGGCAGGGGGTATGTAATGGCTGACACTTACGTTGATGAGATAAGGTCACTAGACCCTGAGTCCAAGACAGTCAAGCAAACTCAACGAGGGTTTGAGGCTGTCTACAACCCTATGAACTATCCGTTGCCGGGTGACAAAGGTGGGTTCAATTTAGGTCAGATTTTTGGTGCAGCACTTGCCGTTGCTTCTTTTGCTGTTCCTGGTATTGGTTCTACCATTGGTTCTGCAATCCTTAGTGCGGTTGGGATCACTGGAGTTGCTCCTGCCGTTGCGGCTGGAGTTGGTGCTGCTGCTATGTCTGCTGCATCTACTGCGGCAGCAGGAGGTAGCGTAGAGGATGTTCTCAAGGCTGCTGCTGGTGCAGGAGTAGCCTCAGGTTTGAACCTTGGCATGGGTGGAGGTGTATCAGGCGCAGTAACTGGTTCTGTTGCAGGGAGTGCCATCAAAGGTGGAACTCTAGATCAAGCCTTGACTAACGCATTTGCTGCCGGTGTTGGGGCTGGTATTCAAGATGTTGTTCCCAATCCAGACGCAGGCAAGATCATAGGTACTGCTGCTAGGACGTACATAGCATCAGGCGGGAATGTTGATCAGACGCTTCTGAACACGGCTGCAACTGCTATAGGTACGTTAGATCAACCTGATAAGTCAGCACAACAACTTCAAGCAGCATCTACCCCTGCAAGTGATGCCGCTGCACAAGAAACCGCTGTCAGAGAAATTGAGTCTGTCACTCAATCAGATGCTGCTAGGCAAAAAGAACTTGCTGACTATCAAGAGAAATTAAATCAATACGCCATAGACAAAGCAATCTATGAGCAGACTTATGGTCCTATAGCCGATCAACCTCCTGCTGTTGCACCTGCTACTGCACCTGCCGCTGAGACAGCACTTGCTCCACAAACTATTGCTGCAACCACTCCTGCTGTTGCTCCTGTAGTTACCGATCTTGATCTGGTAAAAAAAGTTGCTGCACAACCAACACAAGCAGTTGATCCTAAAGCGTTAGAGAAAGTTATTGTTCAAGGACAAAAAGACACGGCTAACGCAGCACCTGTTGAAACAGAAATAACAATTCCCAGACCAGATACAACTCAAGGTCTTCCTGCGCTAGATAAAGTAACAGTATTAGGACAGAGAGATCTTGTAGATCCATTTGTGGACATTGCTCCACCAGTTCCGGAAGTTGCACCTGCACCTGTTACTGGACCATCTTTAGATAAAGTTACCGTCATTGGACAGCGTGATCTAGTAGATCCTTTTGTAGATATATCTCCTCCTGCCGCCCAAACGACTCCTGAGTTAGAGAAAGTCACTGTCACGGGTCAAAGAGACCTAGTAGATCCGTTTGTTGATATTGCTCCTCCTCCGGAGTTAGATAAGGTTACTGTCACTGCAAAACCAGAAGAACCTGTTGTTGAGGCTCCCACTCCTTCTGAAGTGAAGGCAGAAGAACCTGACAAACCCAAAGAAGAACCCAAAAAGTTATATCCTACTGTCACTAGTGTTCCCCCTCCCAAGAGACCGAGAGCACCGCCTATAATCACGGGTGCAAGTCCTGCTAGATTGTTGGCAGACGCTCTAGCGGCTTACCGGCCAGCGGGTGCTATAGAGGGTGTTGATTCTGGGAAAGAAAGGCAAAATGTCTGGAATGAGAAATCACTGCGTCTCAAAGACGCTCTGGGGTTGTAAATGAGTGAACTACGCAACATGACCCGCATGGGTGGAGATCTCCGCAAGATTGCCCGTCTGCTGCAAGACAAGGGCAGGAACGGAGATACGATCCTGGCGCACATCAACCCCCGTGAGGCTGCACTCCTGCGTGAGCAAGGTGGTGCAGGAACTTTGAATCCAGAAACAGGATTACCAGAGTTCTACGATGAAGAGGGTTTGGATAGTTTGATTGCACAGCGAGACCCGCAAGAATACGTTAGTGGGTACGATGTTCCTTCAGCCGACAATCCTATTCAGTATTCTGAACAATATACCCAACCAGACTTTAGCCTTCCCGCCGGTAGGTTTTCAGAGATTACTGGCGCTCCAGCGTTCGACACTGGTTTTGCAAGAGGTGTAACTCCAGAACCCACGCCTAGCCAATTTGCTATTACTCGTCCTGAGTTCAGTCCGTCTCTTGCTGGACCGTCTCCCGCTGCTCAACCAGCAGAGAAGAGTTTCTTGGAGTCTTTATCCGGTGGTGACAAAGCTCGACTAGGACTAGGTGCACTAGGTGGTCTACAGACTGCACTGACAGCTCGCAAGGCTCGTCAGGGTTCACAGCAGGCAGCACAGCAGATCCGTGACATTGGTAGACCGTATCAAGAGCAAGGTCTGGCACAGCAGGCCGCTGCCGCTCGTGGTGAGTTGACTCCGGTTAACCAACAGGCTCTAGAGGCACAACGCGCTCGTGCTGCCCAGGCTGGTGTTGCCCGTGGTGGCGTAGGTATCGCCCAGCAGCAGAGGGCAGAGGAAGATCTGCGTAACCGTCTGTTAGCGGCACAGCAGGACTTTGGGTTAAAGTTGTCTGGTATTGCAGACCAGTACACAGCGAAGGCTATCCAAGAGGGTATCCGTGCTGACTCTGAGATCTCTGCGATGTATGGTCAATACTTTGGTAACCTGACTCGATTGGCAGCACCTACAATCATCCAGTCTACCCAACCTGCTGGGAAGTAATCATGGCTTTGCCTGACTTGCTCAAAACCGATATGGGTGGTATTTCACCACTGATTGATTCCGCTCGCACTCCCAAAGAAACTTCACAGTCTTTGGTGAAGATTCCTGCTCCAAAAAGGTTTGGTCCAGATGATGTTGGAACTATGCAGGCACAGGTTCGTTCTGGGCAAACAAGGCTTGACAAATCTTACGCTGAACAAGAAAGACTGCTCGGAGAGACTGGAAATTTTACAACCCAACTTGCTCAATATGCTGCAAATTTAGTTTCTTATAGAAATGAACAGGAAGTATTTAAAGCAAATCAACAAAAAGAAGCGTCAAAAGCAGATTCTGAAATTATCACAAAAATGTTAGGTGAGATCAGAGGTAGTCCACTTTACAAACAAAAACAAGAAACAAATAAACAAATTGCCGAGTACAGCGCATTTGTGCCTACTGAAGTCACTGCTCCCATGCTGGGAGTTCTGTTTGCAACCATAGGTGCAACAGGAATGCTTCTGGGTGGAAACAGCAAAAACACGGCAAAAGCAGCACTGTCTGCCATGAACGGAATGGCAGAAGGGTTTGGGAAAGGCAGAGAACAATACGACAAAGAACGTAAACAAGCGTTTGATTCAAACGTCAAGTTGTTGCAGACCAAATTATCTGCAATCAATGATGGACTTGAAGAGGCCAGAAAAGAAGCTATTCTTAACAAACAAGCGGCAGAGTTAAAAGTTAGAGAAACTCTTGCTGCAAACGAAGCTCAATTTTTGCAAGAAAACACTAACAGGCGTGGTCTTGAATCAACTATTGAACTTGTTAAAGGCCAGCTTGCTAGTCTTAACAAATCATTAGAGTTGCAAAAAACAAAGACCAATCAAATTGAAGGTCAACTGCAACGTCAAAGTGATAATTTGTACTTAAAGCAATTGACAATTCAATCCTCGCAAGCAATGCAGCAAGATAGGATTGCAGCAAAAATAGCGGAAGATGAACGAAAGGCAATACAAAGAGAACATGAAATTAGATTGTCTGCTAGTTTGCGTCAGCCGCCTGCTCCAAGAGTGGGAATCCAAGATGGTCAGATGGTGCAATTGCCAGACCCACGAACGCTTCCTACGGCAAACGCAGCTGCGCCAATATCAAGTGTTACTGCCGGGGCAAAAAAAGAAGGGACCGTAAAACCTCCGCCTAAAGAAATATTAACAAGAGTAGAAGCTAGGGATTCTTTGATTCCAAGTTTGAAAGAGTTGTTGCCAACATTGGACCGATTGAACAATGAAGGCAAATACAATGAACTTTCACTTGCTTTGAATAGCCCAACTGGCGCTGAATGGTATTTCAAAGATGATTTAGATGCTATAAAAGCAATTAGAATTCTTGCAAAATTCAGAGGGGGAGAGTTTGAAACGGCAGGGAAATCTTTGACAAAAAGAGAAGATGAAATTCTTCGTCCGTTGTATCAGGCAGCAAACAGACCTTACGTTGCTGTAAGAAATGCTGTACAAGAAGGTTTAAAAGAACTTACACAACAAAACGAAGGGTACAAAAACGCTTACCCAGAATTTTATGGTAGACGTGCCGCAGCAGGTGACTCTCTTTCTCAAAGAATAGATCAAGCAGGTGCGACTCCTGGTGGCTCTGATGCTGACGAAAGATCTCAAGCTCAAGCGGCAATATTGAAAATACAAAACTCACAACTCAGCCAAGAAGAAAAAGGGAAAAGAGTTAAATCAATAGAATCGTCTTACAAACAAAGAACCGGACGAGATTTGTAATGGCAAACATTTATGATGATATTGCAGAAGGTAAAGAAACCAGTTCTTCTGCTAATGTTTACGATGAAATTGCCTCTGGGCTACCTTCTGCTAAGCCCACGAAAAAAGAACCTGGATTGTTTGAACGTGGACGAAGGGTTGCAACTGGAGCGGGTGTAGGTGGTCTTGCAGGACTTGTTGCTCCAGAATTTCTTACTGGATTAGGCGCTGCCGCTTCTGTTTTTCCTGCCACCGCTCCTGCTGGGCCACCTTTGTTTAGAGCGGGGCAAGCCGCTCGTGGTATTAGAGGCAGATTAGGGACGGGAGCCGCTGGTGCATTCGGTGGAGCAGTAGGAGAAACTGCCGGTCAAGCAGCAGAGGCGGCGGGGTACAGTTATCCAGTAGAGGAAGCCGCAAGGTTTGTTGGCGGCATGGCTGGTCCGTCTATTATTGCAGAACCAGCAAGGTTGCTAACCAAGGCTGGTGGTTATGGGTTGTCTGCGTTATTAAACAGAATAACTGGGTTGCCAGTTGGAACTGGGTTAAGGACAATTGGTCAAATAGCAGAAGACAAAGGCATCAAAGAACTTAATCTTACTGCACAACAACAACAATTTATAAATGATAAGTTGACCGCTATCCGTGGTGGTGCTGAGTCTTTCCAGCCAGCTAAGGATGTATTTGCCATGTTCCGTCAGGGCGCAGACAACATCTTGCGTCAGGCAGAAACACAATCAGCAGATCTAGAGCGACAGGCAAACGATCTGATTGCACAGGCGCAGTCCCAGGCTGGACCGGCATCAGCAGAGACCGCATCAAGAATTAGCAGGCTTCAAAGCCAACTCAATGCTTCGGCTGACAAGATGAGGGCTGGTGCAGAGACAGAAGCTAACAAACTGCGAGATCAGGCTAAGAAATTAGCCCAGGCAGTGCGAGACAAGGCCGCTACCCAAGCACCAGAACTGCGCTCAAGAGCAGAGCAAGAAGCCAACTCTATCTTGGCTACAGCAGATCAAGAAGCCAATAATATTATCAACGAGGCCCAGCGTCGCGTCACTAAAACGGAAGGCGTCAGAGACAGACTTGGCCCGAAAATGCAAAAAAGAATTCAAGAGGTTGAACAAAAAGCTGGTGAGTTAGGTGAAAAGCGTAGGCCATCTGAATTGGGTGGTTCAATCCGTCAATTCTTTGAGGGTGAGTTCAACAGGCTCAAAGGAGTGAGAGAGGGCAACGTACAGACGCTAAAGACAGCAGCGTTTGATGAAGCCGCCGCAAAAGAAAGGTCTGGTAAAAGATACCAAGAAACTAAAGCATACAAAGAAGCAATTTCGTTAATTGACAACAAAGTCAAAAACGCAGAAACCGGATTGCTGAATGTTGGTCCTGACGAACTAAAAGGTCTAACTGCTATTAGAGATGTGATCAGGCGCGGTGTTGGTAAACAAGGTGTAGATGAAGCAGGCAACCCAACTGTTACTTACACTCCTCTGAGTTTCCAAGCACTGGAGAACATGAGACGTCAATTGCGTGACCGTGCGTTTGGATTGCCAGCAGAGGGCTACGATGCCATAGGCCAGCAACGCGCTGGTGATCTCGCTGAGTCAATTGAGAGGATTCAGAGAGAGTTTTCGCCTGGGTTTGGCAAGTACCTAGAGCAATACAAAGCTGATTCTCAGCCATTGAATGATTTCAAAAGCAAACTTGGTCAGGCAATTCTTGGTAAGTCTGAATCAGACTTTGGAAAATATTCTACGGATGAGTTCGCTCTAGCAGACAAAGCGTTCTACAGCGCAGGCAGCGTAGACCAGCTAACAAAAATTGCAGGTCCTCAAGCAGCAGAACAATTGGCAAGATCATTCATTGCCAACCGGATCAAAGGTGGAAGTGCTAAAGAAATTTCGTCTGTGATTCAAGACAGAAACATTTCTGACTGGATAGGTAAATTTCCTGCGCTTGAACAAGAGATAAATAATCTTGCACAACAAGCAGGAATTGTTGAACGTGTTGGCAAGAAACGAGAAAACCTTGCAGGAGCCTTGCGTACTCAAATTCGCAATTTGCCTACCGAGGAAAGAAGGAAGGCAATAACCTTGGAAAGAAAGGCAGAAAGAGAAGCCGGTGGTGTAACCCGTAAAGCAGAGACTGCTGCTGCCAAGTTAGAACGACAGGCCGTAGATCTTCCTCCCAAGATTGAAGAGCGTGGTGAACGCGCAGCAGAACGAGTGATTGGCCGCACAGAGGCGGATATCACTGCTGGTGCTGGAGAAGTCAGCAAAGAAGCCGCAAGACTTGAAAGAGAAGCTGCTGCTGCACAAGCCGCTCGTGAAACAGAGGCAGGTCAACGTGCAAAGCCATTGACTGAGAAAGCCGGTGCAATCACAAAAGAAGCCCAGCAAAAAGCAGATCTAATCCTTGGGAAGACCGTTGAACCCAAGCGTGTGGCTGATTTCTTGTTGCGTGGCACTCGTGACGAGTGGTCAACGATTGCTCCTATCATCTCTGGCACTCCTGGCGGCAAAGAGAAACTTGCCAGTGCTGTTGGTCAAGTCATTGCAGACAGGGCTAATCAGAGCCTCAAGGGAGCCATTGCAGACATGAAGTTGATGGCAGACAACCTTGTGTCAAGCAATCTTATGTCTAAATCTGATGCAAATAAATTGATCAGTAAACTTGAAGAAGTGTTTATTATGCCCATAGATCAGGCAACTAGAACCACTTTTACTGACAGATTGATTAGAAATGCAATCTTGGGTTATGGAGTCCCAGCCCTTGAACGTGGTGGTGAAACTGCTGGTGTTGCATTAGTAGAAGCCACGAGATGAGCAAGAAGCGTGGCATCAGCACAGAGTTGGAAAAGGCTATCGCAGATATGTTGCGCGTGACCATCTCAGACCCGGAAGCCAGTCTTGATGCTAAGATGAAGGTTATTGACCGTGCGCTGAAGTTGGAAGCTCTGCGTCTGAAAGACGAGGGTTCTGACTGGGGTACGGGTTTTATGAACGATGACGATGAGTAATCTATATGGAAGCCATTCAATTGATCAAACTAGCCTTGACCGTAGTGACGGACAGGCTTATTACCATCCTAGCCCTGCTGACCTCGTGTGGTCTCGGATGCTGGACAATGTGGAACCCAACGTGGGAAAGAGTAGCAACACTCGGCATCTACGTTGTCTTCTGTTACCTTACGATCACTGCCAAGGAGTATCGAAATGAAGAGCCGTCTCCACCAACGGGACCATGATTTAAACCAGCAGATTGCAAAGTCTGTGCGTCCACAACTACCGCGTGACGGTAGCAGGGACATGATTCGCTGGGAGCCAGGACAACTGCCTAAGGGTGGTTTCCGTTCCATCATCCCTTTCTGCGAAGGGACGTATGACACCAAGCAGAGTCCTACCAGCGGTGGCGGGAAGAGGATCTACTGATGGCTTACAACCAAGCCTTCTACCCTATGGGCAGGACGTTTGTTCTGTCTGGGACCACTACAAACCAGAGTGCGAACATCTACGCTGACAGCCCTTGTGCTCAGTATTTGTTTGTCAATCATGAGGTTGCATCTACTGGTCAGCCTGTCTACGTCAGGATCTCTGCAACCAGCGGCAACAACGCTGCTGTAGCCAACGCCACGTCTGGAAACTACGGTGTTCCTATCCGGCCAGCAGAGTCTCTGGTGTTGAGCGGACCTCAGTGCTCTTCCTCTGCAAACGTCTTCATCACTTTTATCACTGCGACTGGAACGGCTAACGTGTACGTCACTCCTGGTGAGGGGATGAGGTAATGTTTGAACTCTTGTCTGGTGGCATCTTTGGTTCCCTGCTGGGCGGTATCTTCCGTCTGGCGCCAGAGGTTCTAAAGTTTCTAGACAAGAAAAACGAGCGTGGTCATGAGCTGGAGATGTTCAACCGGCAGTGCGAGTTAGAAGCGCAGCGTGGTCAGCAGAAGATGGCCGAGATCGGCGCACAGCACGAGGCTACGGTTGATGCAGGAGTAATGAATGCGTTTAACGCAGCAATCGAATCTCAAACTGAGATGGCTAAAGCTGCTGGCGGATGGGCTGCTTCCTTGTCTGCTAGTGTGCGCCCTGTTGTCACTTACTGGATCTTGCTTGTTTGGTCCTGCGTACATCTCTGGATGGCATATTCTTCATGGCGTACCGGGATGGAGCCTACAGAGGTCTTCAAGCTAATGATGAGTGCAGACTTCTCTGCTCTCGTGTCTGGCACGTTGAACTACTGGTTCCTCGACAGGACGCTCTCCAAGCGTGGACTTTGATCTCTCTATAGCGGTATCGTTATGCCAGCGTTTCGAAGGTTTCCGAGGGTCGCCGTACCTCTGTCCTGCCTCGATCCCAACAATTGGTTTCGGTTCGACTCGGTACAGCAACGGAAAGAAGGTGACTCTGGAAGATCCGCCAATGACGCAAGCAGAAGCGCAGGCGCTATTGGAATACGAACTAAGGCACACATATTTACCGGGAGCCTTGCGCCACTGTCCTGGACTGATAACAGACACAAGAAGGCTTAATGCCATAGTCGACTTCTGCTACAACCTGGGTGTGGGCAAGCTGCAGACTTCCACGCTCAAAAAGAAAATTAACGAGCAGAACTGGGAAGAAGCCAAGGTGGAGCTTCTCAAGTGGTGCAAGGGTGGCGGTAAGGTCTTGCCCGGATTATTAAAACGCAGACAAGCAGAAGCCGATCTTCTGTAATAATTGTGTGCTATTTGACAGGTTCCGTACTACGGGACTGAATCATGGCAAAAAAGCCAATCATCTCTGACCAAGAATTTCTTGAGTTATGGGGTCAGCACAACAGTGCCATGAAGGTGGCAAAAATATTAGGTATGTCTGAGCGACACGCTCACACTAAAAGGCGACAAATAGAGGGGAGGCTGAAAGTAGAACTCAGCAGCCAAGGAATAAAGTCTCATGTACAAAAGGCCAGACACCATGCCGGTCTGACAGACGGGATAGCCCTAGTCTTCTCAGACGCACACTTCTGGCCGGGGATTCGCACAACTGCTTTCAAGGGCCTCTTATGGGCGATAAGCACCCTTAAACCGCACGTTGTGGTTGCCAATGGCGATATCTTCGATGGTGCATCTATATCTAGATTTCCACGCATAGGTTGGACGCATAGGCCAAGCGTCAAGCAAGAGTTAGACGCCTGCCAGGAGGCCATGAGAGAGATTGAAGAGGCTTGTGAGAAGGCAAGACACCATACTCAACTGGTATGGCCGCTGGGAAACCACGATAGCCGTTTTGAGACACGTTTGGCTCAAGCTGCCCCAGAATTTGAGAACGTGCAGGGTACAAATCTCAAGGATCATTTTCCAAAATGGCATCCCTGCTGGACCTGTTGGCTGTCGGATGATGTTGTTATTAAGCATAGGTATAAAAGTGGGATTCATGCAACACACAACAACACCGTTGGGTCAGGGACTAGCATCGTAACTGGGCATTTGCACAGTCTGAAATGTACCCCCTACGGAGATTACCGGGGAACCCGTTGGGGGGTCGATACCGGAACATTGGCAGAGATAGATGGCCCCCAGTTCTTGGATTACTTGGAAGATAGTCCAGTCAACTGGCGGTCTGGCTTTGCTGTGCTGACCATGAAAGACAATAAGTTGTTGTGGCCTGAGTTGGTGAGTAAGCACGACGAGGGTATCATTGACTTCCGAGGGTCACTCATTGATGTGAGTACACTGTGAGCAAGAAGTTTCCAAATTTAAGCGTTGGCAGGGGAGAGAAGTTGCCTGCCAGCCGTGGTGCTGGACTGACTGCCAAGGGTAGAGCTAAGGCTCGTGCTGCGGGATCTAACCTGCAAGCTCCTACCAAGTCAGGACCACGCCACAAGAGTTTCTGCGCCCGTTCAAGAGGGTGGACGGGGGAGCGCGGGAAAGCAGCCAGGAGAAGATGGGGATGTCGTTAGCAACTATTCATCGTCAGAAAACAGGTAAAGTTTCTGACAAGTCGTTATAGGTATCAGAGATGGCAAATAAAGGTCTGTACTACAACATCAACCGGCGTAGAAAACTTGGACTTCCTGCGAAAAGGCCGGGGCAGAAGGGTTACCCAACTGCCAAAGCCTTCCGCAGATCTGCCAGGACGGCTAAAAAATAAGGATCAGACGGTTTGTTCGTCGATCTCTTCTTCTTCGTCCTCTTCCTCTTCTTCGTCCTCTTCCTCGTCATCTTCCTCATGCGCCTGGAAGAGGGCGTCAATAGTGGACGAGAAGAAGCTTCCCAAGGTGAACTCGCTGATGTTCGAAGCCTTGGCGACGAGGAACGCAACCGAGAAAAGTGAGTTCAGCGCATCAACAGGCTCTGAACCACCAATTGCGTCAAGTATCTGATCTTTCATAACAAACTCCGTTAAGGTGCAGGGATTAGGGAACCTTCAAAAAGGTAGCTGCCGTAATGTCCCAGGCGTACCCAGGGTGCGGCATAGATGTTATACCCCTGCTTTCTTGCAATTGTGCAAAACGCGAAGTCCTCAGAAAGAAGCCTTGAATTCTCGACCATGACGGGGAAGAACTCGTGCATAAGGTCTGGCTTGAACGTGCCTGCCGTGTCCAACACATCGTTGTGATAGGTGGCTACGAATGGCTTCAGGCCGACGAATACGTCACGCTTGATAAGCATGAATCCCGTCCCACCGTTGACGATCTCCAGCGGTTCATTTTGAGGAACAATCACTTCCCCCTCTTGGCCTACTAAGTTAACCACCATCGCACCCGTGTGGTTCTTGAGCTGATCTACTGGCACACCAGCAGCGGCTGATAACGCTACCTGATGCCAGTTGATTTCTTTCTTGGGATACAACCCGCAGATGATGTCCTTGTCTGCTGCAACCATTGACAGAATGTCGTTGGCATCAAACCTAATGTCTGCGTCGATGAACATCAGGTGAGTGCATTCAGTCTTCAAGAACTGGTGTGCTAGACCGTTCCTGGCTCGCTGAATCAATGACTCGTTGAACATGAAAGAGCAGGAGACTTCAACCTCTGCCTGCTTGGCAATGCTCACGAGTGCAAGCATTGATTGCAGGTAGAAGCCTGTGCACATCCCACCGTACATGGGTGTGGCAATAAATAGACTAGTCATTGCCAATATCTCCCAATTTTTTTAGTGATTTAGATAATCTTTCTCGATCTCTTTCTGCAATTTTATTCATCCATTCTATTTTTATAGATTTAGCCTCCTCTTCAAGTTTGAATTTTTCAAACATCATCTCATCTGCATACATATAAGCAATTTCTGCCATATCAGATGGAAAAGTCTCTCCGTCTTTTATATAAACAGCCATTGAAGCCAATGCTTGACCAGCAAACCAGTCTTTAAGTGTCATTCCTTCTATCATGATATATCCTCAATCCTCATTACATATTTACCAGCGGAGTTCTTCCGCCACCCGTGTACTTCTATCCTGATCCCTGCTTCTCTGACAGGCCCAACGGTCTCAGATGCAGTGATCTTCTTGATACGGTCTGACACTCCAGATGCAGTGACCTGGACTGCCAGAACCTCATTCTTGCGGATAGCCAAGATGTCGCACCAACCCCAGAGATCCTGCCGTATACGAGCGTGTGGATTCCACTTCTCGACTATGGCGCAGAGATAACCCTGCTCACGCAGGTACTCTAAAGACCTCTGGGTAGGAGTCATCAGAAAGGTACGTCGCTATCGTCATCCACCTGCTTCTTGAATGTCCCGCCATAAGGCTTGTATGAAGCAGGCACTTCCTTGGGAGCATTATCGGTCAGCTCCTTGTCTTTGAAGTAGGTATTTTCTTTGACAGTAAAGTACTCTTTCCCGTTCCTAGCCATAGACTTCCAGATAGATAGTTTGAGGGTTTGACCTTCTGTATATGATCTGGTGAGAACTAAATCACCATCCCAGTCAGGAGAATTAGGGTTCTTCTTTTGGGAGGGATCTTTCGAGAAAAGAATTGTTTTGCCGGGGGTCACTGGATATTCGTTTTTTCCGTAGCTCATTAAAACCTCTGATGTTGATATGACCTATACGATGGAAACCGCTCACAGTTCCTCTGATATCTCCTGGTCTGACGGTTCCCGTATTGCGTTTGGGAGGTTCGATCCCTCCCCGATAAGAGCAGCCTTGAGCTGAACCTTGGACAGAGCAGGCAGGGAATCTATCTGCTTGCTGTTGGCGGTAAGAAGACTGGTGATCTTCTGCTTCTTCTCTTCCTCGTTGAACTTGGTGCTATTGGTTATCTTCGCAACCATAGACCTAATGCCCTCCATGTACTCGGGGAAATCCGGGTAGCCCTTGTAGACAGATCCGTCTGCGAGAAAGAGTGAAAAGGGATGGTCTACCTTCTCCTCTTCCACGGCCTCTACAACGTCCACCGTACCCATATCACGGCTCTTTGGTGTCGTAGGTATGTCCTGCACTTCCTCAGGCGTGTAGACGCCCAGCACGACACCGGGAAAGACCGTCCTGATACCTTCCGATACCACCCTTGCACGCAGCATCGCACGAGGATAGTTCTTCCAGTTGTCCTTGCCGGTTAACCCTGCTCGCTTGGCCTGATCAAACGTCCAGGTGATCGTCGCAGACCCACCACTAGGGTGAGAGAAGGTAGCGGTGACTTCCTCGTCGGTTAAGGTCTTCCAGTCAACCTTGCCACCTTGCTGCTGAAACCTTGCCATCATGGTTTCTGCCTTCAAGGTTGGTCGACCTTGGATGATGTGATAGTCACGCGCTGCGAGAGCAGGGTGATAGCCTTCAGCCTGGGCGATCAGCATCAGAGCAGTTGCCTGCTCGACGGTTTTCATCCCAAATAGTTGTGATTTAACGACAGCATTAGCCATCGTCTGGATTTGATCAACGGTGATTAACTGGCTCATGTTCAAGTCCCTCTAACATAAGATTGGCATATTCAGAAGCTGAGTCCCTAATCATCTGCTTAGACTGGTGATGATAGGGATTCTCTCGTTTGATGATAAATGCGGCCATCGCAAGTGCTCTGTACAAGTGCCACACATCATCGTCATTGACCGACTCTTCATTCATTTGATAAGGAACCTTCTAGATCCGGGAACCTCCCGGACAAACTGATCGTACATCTGAGGATAGGCTTCCTTGAAAGCAGTGGCATCAAACTTCCTGCTGCCTTTGGCTGACTTCCAAGTTGCCAACACACTACCATCAACCGCCGTTAGAACGTCCCTGTCACGCATAAAACGCATCACTGCTAACTTGTGCTGCTCCTCTGCGTCTTCGATGCTCTTACGCTGTTCTGTAAGGCTAGAAAGCCTAGCAAGGATAGATTCAAGTTCAGCATTAGCAGTAGCTACAGAAGCCTCAGACTGGGGAAACAGCAACCTTGCCTGCTCAATAGTCTCAGGTTCAGGTTCTGTCTTAGATGCAACATACCCCCACCACTTGGCACACCACTTCACATGGTCAAGCATCATGTCAGGAGTGACATCGACAGGAATTACTTGTAGCTCCTGGCCTCCCAGCAGGACAGCCAGATAGACCTTGCTGATACCGTGGACTGTAGCCTCGTGGATACACTGGATACGATCAGCGTCAGGCATGATCCCGGACTCATCGAACTTCTTTCTTTGTGACCCGTTGTAGTTCTTGGCCTCGACTAGGAAACTGCCATCAGCAGAGATGAAGTCGAAGTGAGAACGTAGCCAGGGTTCTTTGGGATGTGACATCGCATAGTCAGCGTCCTTCAGCTCCACTTGCAGACGGTCCTGCACGAGCCTGCCGATCACTGGCTGCATCACATGACCCATCTTGACGTTCTCCTTATCGGAGATGTCTTCAGGAATGATCTTGCCCTGCTTAACTAGGATAGCTTCTGCTGCACGGCCATTAGCGGCCATACGGCTATCACCTGACCACCAAGCACTGTTGCGGATCTCTGGGCTGAAGTCACTCATCATTGATCTCCTCTTTCGGTTCCCAGAAAACAGCCGTTTCTCCACACTTTCCCTCACCAGGAGTCATAAGGAACATCCGTTGGTTGTAGGCGTAAGAGTAGAGTTTGGCCCCAGAGACTGGGTGAATGTTGAAGAATGCAGCGCACTTAGCTAGTGCGTAGTCCGGGTCCCCATCGCGGGGCAGGAGATGTTTGCAGTGGATGCACAGTTTCATAAGATCACCTATAGATAAGATTAACGAGAGACACGACTAGAACAGAAAAAAAAAGGAGTGTCAACCCCCTAGAAGTCTGAATGCTGTTGCTGCCACAGCAGGAACTTGTCCGTTCCCAATGGCTTTAAGTCTGTCCACCCTGGAGGCCAACCCATCATCCACTCGGAAAAACTTTCCGGCAAAGGATTTCCAGTCATCAACTGATACGAGGCTGACAGCTTCGCCCCAAACTCTGTGCCTGTAGTCTGGCTGATCCTTACGAATCTCTGGTTTTTGTAGTGAACCGTGTTCGACTTCCCGCCCTTGCAATCTGATGCCACGGGAGTTGGCCAGAATCCAGATCCTGTCTCTTCGGTGGGGAGCGCCGCACTCTGCTGCTGATACAACACCCCATCTTGCATCAAACCCCATTTCGGACAGGTCTCCAAGAACTCGGTGTAATCCTCGAGAAGTGAGCATTGGGGAGTTTTCCACATAAACGTATCGGGGTCGAACCTCGCCAACAATTCTAGCCATGTGTGACCACATTCCGGATCGCTCTCCTTCCAGGCCGTCTCCACCTCCTGCTGTTGAGATGTCTTGACAGGGAAATCCTCCAGAAACGATGTCAACACGTCCTGCCCAAGGCTTTCCGTCAAAGGTTTGAACGTCATCCCAAATCGGGAAAGGCGGGAGAATGCCGTCATTCTGTCTAGCGGCAAGTACGCAAGCTGCGTAGGGTTCCCACTCGACTGCACAGATGGTTCTCCAGCCGAGGAGATGTCCTCCGAGTATTCCTCCACCAGCGCCTGCGAAAAGAGCCAACTCATTCATATCACCTCTACATATATAAGATTTAGACAATAGTATATCCAAGGTGGTATGACCAACCACCCCGCCCGTAGGGCCACACTTGGAGCTCTACCAGCGCACGCTTGACGCCAGATTCACTCACACCAGACCTGAGACCACCCAGGAGGGCTAGTGCTTTTGCAGTCGCTCTGGAACGCTGCGCGGCTCGCAGAGGGTGGTAATCCCTGGCCGATGTTTCCTTCCCTGCCACCCATTTAGGTGCACCGCTAACGCGAGGAGTGCGGTTGTGTGGGCGAAAAAAAAGACTTACTGCTGCACCCTGTGGTAACCCCGGCGATGGGGAGGATGCATGAGTAAGTCTTCTCTGTCGCTTACCACGGCAACAGGGTAAACCCTAACACAAAAAAAAACCCAGTACAAGGACTGGGTAGAACTGCCTAGGTGGCAGAGAGGAGAACACAACGAACAAACCTTACTTTACACCATAAATTGCAATCTGCTTGAGCTTGTGGACAACGTGATACGGCCTGCGTCCGACAGTGCAGAGGTCTCTACCTTCTCCGTACTCTACGAACGTAGTTCCAGGGTACTGACATCTACCCTGCTTGATCATCTCACTCTGATATTTGAAGGTGCAGTCTTCGCAGTACTCATGACCGCCAGAGGGTGGTGACATCCGGGCAGAGTGGACCCACTCCAGATACTTGGCGCGAGATGGAAAACAATCAGGGGTCATAGAACCTCCAAGATGGAACTCAGGTGCTTGATAGCGTCATCTACTGCCAGTGCTTCTTCCCGTGGGGTCACGGGTTGAATCATCAGAATGTAGTGAGCAGAGTCAAGGGCACTCAGGGCCTTCAGCAATACCGGCTTCATGGCCTGAAATGCTTCCTGCCTGCCGAGCTGGTAGTAGTGATCTGACGACTCGTGCATGACCTGCCTGCCGAATTCAAGAACCTTCTGCTCTACTTCTTTCTGGGGATATTTAATCCCTCTCCAGATCTGCATCATCTGATAGTCATTCATGATGGGTTTCTCCTAGTTTCCCGATCGGTAATGGTTCTTCTGCATCTACGGGCTTTTCTGCCAATTCTTCCCGATCGGTAAGGGTGGTGTATGGGGTCTCTGGTTTCAAGTCTCTGATGATCTTGGGGAAACCATCCTCGAAATAAACCTCTTTAATGATCCATTGTCCTCTCATTCTTTGTCCCTCCCAACCAGTAGCACGGCACACACGAATGCAGTAACAAGACCGATAGCGCACAAGTGGCGATCATCTATAGCTGCACCAACTATTCCGAGAGAGAATGTGGAGACTAAAAGCACTTGCAATATAATATTGGGGTTCATAATATAAGATTCCTGATTTTACGGGCCTAGATTCCGGATCACCCGGACCCAGAATCTAGACTCTATGCGGGTTAGATAGCGTACTGGGACCTATCAGCACCATTGATCCAACGCGGGGTCTTGCCCCTGCCGGACCATGTGGCGCCACTAGCTGGGTCTCGATACTTAGGGGACACCTTGTTCCCAGGCTTAGGTCCTGACTTAGCCTTGGGAGACTTATCCAGTTTCAGGTCTTTATCAGTGATCCCGTAGGTGGAGATCATGACACGCACAGTGTCAATTGTTTTCTGTCTCTCCTCGGCCTTAACCTGCTCTGCTTGCGCCAGGATCTCGGCTGCTTTTGCTCTAAGTTCTTCGTACAACATACACTCTCCGATGGTAATGCCCTGAAAAGGGCGGTAGAAGCCTCTCAGTGAGGCGAAAAGGGTTCAGGTGAGGCTACCCTACCTGCAAGGATCAGAATCGCTTGTAGGGCTTACCAGAGGGACGGCTATAGGTCGAGATGTTCCGTCTTCCATAGTGGCAACAACTCGAATGTCGTCACCTTCCCGTGAGATGTGCCACACAACTGGATCACCATCCAGCAGCAGGTCCAGCAGCTCTTGTGCAGTAGGATTTATGTTGCTCATAATGGTGACCAGATAAGATAAGGTGAGAAGATTATGAGGTGGAGGTTATCCCCCTGTCAACTGAAACTTTTTATAATTCTTCCTGATGTTGGTTAGCCATGGCATGACGATAAGTAGAAACTCTCTCAGCGAACGAATGAGGATCAATCTCGATAGACTCTATCGTCTCCGGGTAAACCCCCGAGAACAAGGCCTCCACTAGTTGCAAACAACGGAACATTCCTTCCGGATCTATATCAAACGGTTTGTCTAGACGGATCGCCCATGCATTAGCCAGATTCTCATAATTGCTCATTGCCATACCTCTTAGTAGATTAGATTACGCTCATCAGTACCGGCACTACCGGTAGACCCTCTTTCGAGGGTTTCGCGTTGTCAGCAGATCAGTAGTTCCAAGGCTTCGCACCCAACCGCTTGGCCGCAGCTTTTGCAGACCGCTTGTCAGCATAAACTCTGATGCTTACCGTACCGGCACAGATATCATTGTTCACAGACACGATCAACTGATAACCCGCTTGAACTTTGAAAATATGAGCGTACATGGCAACTCCTAGATAAGATTATCTGACTAACGCTAGTCAGTGATCACATAATGCACTACCGATTATTACCTGTCAACCGATAATCCTTTTTTTTTACTAGGTACTTTCCCTAATGTACATCCATACAGTACTTACCTGTCTCTACTGTATAGTGTCCTATATATGTATATAGGTAACTAGGGTAGTGGTCTATAGATCTAGTCCGACACCAGTCTGGGGTATTGGCAGGGTGAATGCCACATCTTTCGTTCTTACGTTTCGGGACAATCTTCTTACACGGGACACATGGGACACTGCTCTGCTCTGCTTCCCTGCTCTACGCGCTCACTAGCTGCCGCTCCACGCCTACGCTCGCACCCTGACGCTGGCATGGGATGGGGCTCTACCGATCAAGCCGTGCTACCATTCACCGATCCCGTGGCGCCATGAGGTGGGTCTTGACCCCCGTGTGTGCGTGCACCCAACCGTTCTCCCCCCATAGAAAAATCCATGTCATTTAATCTAGCTCAGTTCTACAAGTTCTGTAGTGAACTTAAAATAGAGACTAAGGAACATGGTCTCAGGAAGATGGATAGGTTATTAGGTACTCAGACATATATTATGGATGAGATAGCTAAGGGTCTACAGGATGATATTCATTTCTTTGTGATATTAAAGGGTAGACAGTTAGGGATAACTAC